>Ga0105358_10001216_pt1 | contig 13690 bp, 13 predicted proteins | sample GOMGulsemesocosm_5_FD_83509 | JGI IMG/M metagenome (GOLD analysis project Ga0105358, IMG submission 83509) | Methane-oxidizing microbial communities from mesocosms in the Gulf of Mexico - GOM15C Gulf of Mexico | ecosystem: Environmental > Aquatic > Marine > Cold seeps | place: Gulf of Mexico... | reverse complement strand
TGCTGACATACTATACATTAACCAATAAAAAGTAAAAACCCAACTCCTGCATCAAAAAAGCCCGTAAACTATGAATTTACGGGCTTTTCTAGGAAGTACTAGTATTTAGGCAATACGTTTTACATCATACCGCCCATGCCACCCATACCACCGCCCATGCCGCCCATATCAGGCATAGCAGGAGCTGCATCTTGTGGTGCATCGGTAATCATCGCTTCAGTGGTTAACATTAAGCCAGCAATTGATGCGGCAAATTGTAATGCACTACGAGTTACTTTCGTTGGGTCAAGAATACCCATTTCTAACATATCACCGTAAGTGCTGTTACCGGCATTATAACCGTAGTTACCTTTACCATTACGTACTTCGTTAAGCACTACTGATGATTCATCACCACAGTTAGCAACGATTTGACGAAGAGGTGCTTCCATCGCACGAATAGCTACGTTTATACCGTGAGTTTGATCTTCGTTAATGCCTTCTAAATCTTTAATTGCTTCAGCGACACGAACAAGGGCAACACCACCACCAGCAACTACGCCTTCTTCAACAGCAGCTCGGGTTGCATGTAATGCATCTTCAACACGGGCTTTTTTCTCTTTCATTTCAATTTCAGTAGCTGCGCCAATTTTAACTACCGCAACACCACCAGCTAACTTAGCTAAACGCTCTTGTAACTTTTCTTTATCGTAATCAGAAGATGATTCTTCTATTTGACCGCGAATTTGCGCAACACGTGCTTTGATATCAGCATCGTCACCGACACCGTCAATGATAATAGTAGTGTCTTTCGAGATAACTACGCGCTTAGCTTGACCTAAATCTTCTAATGTTGCTTTTTCAAGCTCCATACCGATTTCTTCAGAAATAACAGTACCAGCAGTTAGTGTAGCAACATCTTGTAGCATTGCTTTACGACGGTCACCAAAACCAGGCGCTTTAACCGCTGCAACTTTTACAATACCGCGCATGTTATTAACGACTAATGTAGCAAGGGCTTCGCCTTCAACGTCTTCAGCAATAATTAATAATGGCTTACCCGCTTTAGCAACACCCTCTAGAGTAGTTAACAATTCACGAATGTTAGATACTTTTTTATCAACTAAAAGAATAAAAGGGTTTTCTAACTCTACGCTACCGTTTTCTTGGTTGTTGATGAAATAAGGAGATAAGTAACCACGATCAAATTGCATGCCTTCAACAACGTCTAGTTCGTCTGTTAATGCTTGACCTTCTTCAACAGTAATAACACCTTCAGCACCTACTTTATCCATCGCTGTTGCAATGATTTGACCAACAGTTTCATCTGAGTTAGCTGAAATAGTACCTACTTGCTCAATGGCTTTGTTATCAGTACATGCTTGAGAAAGGTTTTTTAACTCTGCAACTGCAGCAACAACCGCTTTGTCTATACCACGTTTAAGATCCATTGGGTTCATACCCGCAGCAATAGATTTCAAACCTTCATTAACAATCGCTTGCGCTAAAACTGTTGCAGTAGTTGTTCCGTCACCAGCTTCATCATTGGCTTTAGAAGCAACTTCTTTCACCATTTGTGCGCCCATGTTTTCAAATTTATCTTCTAATTCAATTTCTTTCGCAACAGTCACACCATCTTTGGTGATTGTTGGGCCGCCAAATGACTTATCAATTACTACATTACGACCTTTAGGGCCTAAGGTTACTTTTACCGCGTCGGCTAATACATTTACACCACGTAGCATTTTTGCACGTGCGTCATTACCAAATAATACGTCTTTTGAAGCCATGTTATTTATTCCTATAATTTTTATTTGTTTATCAAAATAATTAATTTCAAATCTATGCATCCAAGCAGCATTTTAATTATGCTAGTTCGCTCAAGAGCAAAGAAGAAGCACAGAGTTGATGCTAGTCAGTGAGTACTCCTGATGCCGCTATAATCCTTTCGATAAAGAGCTAAGTAGCGACAAGTTAAGCTCTCGATTATTCGACGATTGCTAAAATGTCTGATTCACTTAAAATAAGTACTTCTTCACCATCAATTTTTTCAGTTTTTAAGCCATAGCCTTCTGAAAAGATAACTTGGTCACCCACTTTAACGTCTAATGCACGTACTTCACCGCTTTCTAATACGCGGCCATTACCTACAGCAATAACTTCACCGCGAGTAGATTTTTCAGCTGCACTACCAGTTAAAACAATGCCACCGGCTGATTTTGATTCAACTTCTTTACGTTTAATAATTACACGGTCATGTAATGGACGAATGCTCATTTATTTTCTCCTGAGGGTATTCAATTAGTGGGTTAATTAACAGAGTTAATTTGTTGTTACTAGAAGTGGGGATGAAATTAGCATTCACAAGCCCACTGATTATTTTTTTATTCTTTACGAGTGAATTCACCTTCAATCGTTTCACTATGATGCTGGGGTATAACTTTATTCTCTGGGTTTGATTTGTGAGAAAAGTCTTCATTCTCATAGGTGTTTCCGTGATGAAAACTTGCACCTGCACTATTTCCTGCAACATGAGCATTAACGTTAATATGCTTTTGTACGCTAGCTGCGATCACTTGGCGTACGCTAGGCACCAGTAATGATAACCCAAAAATATCAGTAACAAAGCCAGGGGTAACTAATAATACTCCTGCAACTAATAACATCAGCCCAGTAACAATCTCACTCGATGGCATTTCACCTTGTGCCATTTTAGCTTGTACCGATTGCAGTGTTGCTAAGCCTTGTTGGCGAACATATTTTGCACCGACCCAAGCACTCAAAATAACAATACCAATAGTTGGCCACATTCCGAGTAACTCACCGACTTGCATTAGCACACTAATTTCAATAATAGGGATAATAATAAATAGTACAAATAACACACGAAACATAATGATTCCTTATTTTCTATGAAACTTATATTGGGGTTCTCGGGTCTTTTTCAAGGTGTGTATTGCCCTAAGCAAAAATGCACTATTAAATACTAGTATTGTTAAGTTATTTTTAAGAGAATACCAGTAACTTACATTCTTATTAGGAATGAAAAATTGTTTCAATTAGTACTATCGACTTGTCCAAATAAAGATGTGGCGCATAATATTGCTCAGCACTTAGTAACAGAGAAGTTAGCTGCTTGTGTCAACATTATACCCGAGGTAACGTCTGTTTACATTTGGCAGGCTGAACTACAGTGCGATGATGAAGTACAATTGTTAATTAAAACAGATAGCGCTAAATTTAAGCAATTAAATGCGCGAATAAATGAATTACATCCTTATGATGTAGTGGAAGTTATTGCCTTGAACATCCAGCAAGGTGATACGCATTACTTAAACTGGATAACAGAGTCGTTGAAGTAAAATAAATGAAAAAATTATCTTTGTTTTTGAACTTGATTGTTGGTCTACTTTTTACCTTGGTAACCTTATTGCCAACAATCAGCCATGCCCAACAATCTATTTTTGATACTTCAAGTTCATCTTTATTTAGTAATGATGATGAATTTTTAAAAGTAGATCAGGCTTTTTCTTTCAATTTTGATCAGCAAAACGACCAGTTACATATCAACTTCGATATCAGCGAAGGTTATTACCTGTATCGTCATCAATTCAAGTTTACTGTTAACAATGCCAGTTATTCAAATATTGATTTACCAATAGGGTTAGATCATGAAGATGAATTTTTTGGTGTTCAAAAGGTCTATAAAGAACAGCTAAATTTCACGATAAATATTGAACAGGCAAACGAAGACGCCAGTATTACTATTCGGTATCAAGGCTGTGCTGATAAAGGTCTATGCTACCCACCTACCAAGCAAGTGATAACACTCGATAGTGTACTTGCACATGACATATCAAATGATACTACAGCTGTACTTTCAGCCCTTACAGTCTCAAATGATAATACTAGCTTAGCTGAACAGAAAACTGAAAATATTGACCAGGCAACACCAAGTAGTGAGCAGCATCAACTAGCAGGCATGTTGAAACAAGACAGCTTGACATTAACGTTAATCGCTTTTTTCGTCGGTGGCTTATTGTTATCATTTACACCCTGTGTTTTTCCAATGTACCCTATTTTAACGGGGATTATTGTTGGCCAAGGCAAGGCGCTGACAACTAAAAAGGCGTTCACTTTATCTTTTTTCTACGTACAAGGTATGGCCGTAACTTATACATTACTCGGTATTGTCGTTGCTTTGGCGGGTGCACAATTTCAAGCCATTTTTCAACACCCCTTTATATTAATTGCTCTTAGCGTATTATTTATCTTTCTAGCACTTTCTATGTTTGGTATTTTCAATTTAGCGTTACCTGCTAGCTGGCAAAACAGATTAAATAATTTAAGTAATAGACAAAAAGGTGGCTCTATTGCTGGCGTAGTAATGATGGGAGTTATTTCTGGCTTAGTGGCCTCTCCTTGTACAACCGCGCCACTTACTGGGGCTTTATTGTATATATCTCAAACTGGGGATGTAGTCTTAGGCGCATCAGCATTATATGCATTAAGTTTAGGCATGGGGCTGCCTCTATTAATACTTGGTAGTTCTGGCGGAAAGTTATTGCCTAAAGCTGGCGCGTGGATGAATATTATCAAAAATGTTTTCGGTTTGCTGCTATTAGCTGTGCCAATATTTTTACTTGAACGTATTATTCCTGAAATTGCTAGCCAAGCATTATGGGCAATACTCGTATTAGGCGCTGCTAGTTATTTTTATGTATCTAATATTAACGGCAACAAAAGAGGTTTCTGGTTTGGTGCTCGTTCATTAATCATATTTTTAATGCTATTTGTTGGTGCAAATATGGCGTATCAACTTGTTGTTCCTAACCAAAACTTGCCTGCTGTGGAATCAAATACCACTCAAAAAGTACAGCATTTTACGCAAGTGAAAACACTAGAAGAATTACAAGCGGCAATTACTCAAGCTAATATCCAAGGAAAAACAGTCATGCTTGATTTATATGCTGACTGGTGTATCGCTTGTAAAGAATTTGAGAAATATACATTTTCTGATAGTAAGGTACAAAAAGCTTTAGCTAACTCTGTGTTATTACAAATTGATTTAACTGATACTGGCGCTAAGAAAAACATTACATTAATGGAGCACTTCAATGTTTTTGGTTTGCCTTCTATTTTATTTTTTGACTTGCAAGGTAAAGAGTTAAGCCAGCAGCGCATTACTGGCTTTATGGAAGCAAAGGAGTTTAGCACTCATGTTAACGCTATATTTTAACTGAGCGCATGTTTATACAAGTTATCGTTTATTTAGATTACTCTTTTTAAGCAGTCGTAACTGGCTGCTTTTCTACTTGAGTTTTCCAGTAGCCTCCTTTGATATGGCTTTTAATAAAATCAAAGAGCTCGACTTCAGGGACTGGCTTTGAAAAGTAATAGCCCTGAATAATATCGCAATCATTTTCCGCTAAACTACGTAATTGCGCTGCGGTTTCAACCCCTTCAGCAATAACCGTTAATTCTAAATTTTTCACCATTGCGATAGTCGACATAATAATTTGATAATCCGCATGGTTTTCTAACATGCCAAAGACAAAGCTTTGATCAATTTTAATTACATCTATGGGCATTTTCTTTATATAGGCCAACGAAGAATAGCCTGTACCAAAATCATCAATAGCGAAACTAAAACCCATATCTTTGAGTTCATCCATCATGGCAATTGTATGATCAATATCCTTAACTAATGTTTGTTCTGTTAACTCTAGCTCAAAAGTTTTTGCCGGAAGTGAATATTGTATAAGTAAACTTTGTAAATATTTTGGTAGATTAACATCAACAAACTGCCCTGCTGATAAGTTTATTGATATTCTGGCATCTGTTAAGCCATGCTTTTTAATTTTTACGGCTAACTCAAAGCAGCGATTAATAATCCAATAACCTAACTCAATCATATGCTGAGAGTTTTCTAAAATAGGAATGAAGTCTTCTGGTGAAATCATACCTCGTTCAGGATGTTGCCAACGAAGTAAAGCTTCAAAGCCATACACTTTTTTATCTTTTGCACGTAGCTGAGGCTGTAAACTTAAACTAAATTGTTTTTTAGCAAGCGCTTGACGCACTTCAGCTTCAAGCATGACTCGATGCGCAACTCGTTGATACATTTCCTGATGATAAACATGATATTGACCTCCGCCATTATCTTTAGCTTCATACATAGCAATGTCAGCGTGAGAAACTATATCCTCCGCTTTCTCATCCGCCGATTCAGTATAAGCAATACCAATACTGGTTGACACATAAAAAATACTCGACCCCAACCTAATTGGTTCTTTAAATTGCGCAAGCAATATGTCAGCAATATTTACCGCTTCATTCACCGACTTTAAATTACCAAGTACAACAACAAACTCATCACCACCAAATCGACAGGCTAAATCAATTTGTCCAACACTTAAACGAACTCGCTCAGCAGCTTGAATTAAGAGCTTATCTCCTTCGCTGTGACCATTACTATCGTTCACTTTTTTAAAGTCATCTAAATCTAAAAATAACACTGCTACGCCGTCGCCATAGCGACTAATATTAGCGAGGGATTTACGTAGTTGATAATTCAACATGTTACGATTAGGCAAGCCTGTCAGTAAATCGTACATCGCTATATTTTCTAATTCTTTCGTTTTTTGCTCAACCTCAATATTTAACTGCTCTAATTCATAACTCAGCTCTAATGCAGAGTTGGTTAATATATCTAACTCATCAGCAAACAAAACAGGTCTTTTCAGTTTTATTTGCCGAAATTGATCAAACTTTTTGTTCGACAAAAGCGGAAGTGCGCCAGACAAACGTAACAGGCGTTTGGTGAACGGCCGAGCAATAAAATAAACAACAAAACCTAAAACAAAAAATATGCCCGTAAGAGAAATTAAAAACTGCTGACGATATTTATCATTCTTATTTTTAAACGTTGTGACATCATCTATTAAGGTTAAATAAAATGCTCGTTGATTATTCTTTGCTAAAGGTAATAAGTTAATTAAATAGCTAAGTTCAGCTAAATCACTTTGCAAACCTTGCTCAAGTACAGCACCTATACTTGCCTGTTGATTAATATCAAAAAGGTTTTTGGTCAACGTCATGTTGGATGCTGAAAGAATTTTTGCATCCGTGCTTATTCCGTCACTTTGCACATCGAAGCTAACTATGGCTACATCACTATTTAATGAAGTTTTAATCGAATACAGCATATCAATAAGTGAGGCGCTCATGGTAATAACAACTTCGTCACCTTGATTATTTAGCAAAGGTAGGCTCAATAATAATTGACAACTAGTTTGACAATAAAGTTGATGGTTTGGCTGTTGTAGTTTAAATACTTGCGCAATATTTTCTTGCGCCACCGCAGGAACTTCAGAAGTAGAAAATAGTATTTGATTATCCGCATCAACCAACCACACATTCTCAACATTCAAATTAAACTGTAAGCCATCAATTTGTCTAGCTAGTTGCTTTGTGAAAACGGTGAAGTCATTCTGTTGAGAAAGTTGCGTTATTTCAGAAAAAGATTCTAACCAAACATTTAATTTAGAGCGTAAAATATCACTATGTAGAACAAATTGAGCTTGACCTTGATCTAATGTTCTCTGCTGAAAATGCTGATAATCCTCTTGCAGTCGTGATAATGATAAAGTAGAAAACCCTATTGCTAAAAACAATAAGGCAGATACGATTAGTATCAACAATTTGGTTGGCGCACTAATGAATATTTTTGCCATCAGTCACTTCCTTATTTAAAACCAATACATTAATTGCACAGCCCACAATTTCCAGTTTTTACTGTTATTAATGTGTGGGTTAGGTAATACAACAGGAGTCAGGCGGGCTGTTCCTTTGATATAATGATATTCAAATTGCACACGAAAATTTTCCGCTAAATCATAAGAGAAGCCAGTAGTTATATCATGCTGATAAGCAAAATAACTAGGCACTAAGCCTTGAGTACTATCTTCTAAGTCATGCCCCTTTTTATCATCTTTATTAGCATAAAATCGTTCATACCTCAGTAACAAATTTAAATCATTATTTACTTTATATTGTGATTGCACATACATGCCTTGGCCAATAACATCTTGTGTAAAACCATCATAGTAAAAATCATCAAAAATAAAACGCTCTTGAAATATTTCACTACTAAACTCCCAGCTCTCGCCTTCGTAAAGTACATTAGCAAAATAACGCCTCAAAGTAATATTCGCATCAATAAACATATCACCTTGCTCTGCGGCACTATATTCAAAATCACTGTCCAACAAAGCTAAACCAAAGCGCCAAGCAGAAAGAACAGGCTGCCAGTAAAGACTGGCTTGTAAATCATAAGTATGCTTCATATCACCATGGGCATGATCACTCAAAATGATTTTAGTTTGCTCATCTGAAATAGGAGATACCCCTGTGCTCAGGTTAAAATCAAAATAGCCTAAACTATCTGAGCTATGGCTTACCTTCACAGAAATACCATCAGCACCTACAGCAATATCACGAAAGCCATCAAAGTATACCGATTGAGGTAATATAATGCTGGGGCGGGTAAAAGGTACATCTCTCGTGCTAGAATATAACCAATGGTTATTTTTATAACGGCCTAAGTATAAATTTATTTGCAAATTTTTATTGGTATATACTGACCAATCCAACAGAGCATAATCCACTCTAACACCATCGTTATAGCGGTTGCCGCCATCTAGATATACTACCTGTCCGGCTAGCCTCAGTGTTGAACTTAATTGATAAGAGCCATTTAAGCCTAACTCAGTCAACTCGGCAGAAAGATCACCATCGTCATTAACAAAATTACTCCCATTAACATCAATGAGTCCTTGGGAGAAAAAGCCGTGTAACTGGAAATCTTCCTCTGATGCCATTGCATTAGTAGAAAAGAAATAAAATACAGTGGCCAATATAAGTAATTTTTTTATAAACACAATTGCCGCCTTAGTCTTTAATTTCAATAATATAAAACCCATTCTCATCCTTAAGTTTTTCGACATAACCAATTGCCCCTGGCGTTTTTTTTACCGCATCAATAAGCGCTTCTGGCGATATAATAGTAATTGGTGCTACCCCAAGCCCCGAGTAAGTTAACTTGTTCCATATTCGATCAAGCTGATAAGGGTACATTTCCAAGCGCTTCTTGCTAAATTGTATATGCAATACATGATGTCGAGGTAATACAAAAACGGTAATGCGTTGATCATCTGACCACTGCGTTTGTCGCATAGTATAGATACGGCGCAATTGTGATGTAGTTAATACTGATTCACTTACAGATGGGTGCACAATAACGTCAACAGCGTTAGCTGGTACGCTAATACAACTTAGAAATATAAGTAAGCATAATGAGTAAAGTGTTTTGATAATACAATCCTTGCTATACCAATTATTAAGTGGGGGGATTTAATAGGATTGGTATTAGCTACAAGAAAAACTCAAACATAGCTTATTGAAAATGTTAAACAAAAAGCAATGTTTACAATACGGTACCAGAAGTTACCCATCCGTTACAACTATTAGTTGCTATTAATAGTAAAATTAAGCGACCAAAGTTAGTTGCTAGACCAATTAGCATAACCGACTGAAATACAATAATAAATTTTATTATTAATATTATAGTCAATCATCATTAATCTGTAATCCTTTTAAAAACAATATATTAAAAAATATAATTGTTTTGTAAGTGTAGGCAACAATCAAGTAAAAAACCAACGATTCATAACGACTAACAGATAAGACCAGTATTTTGCTGCTATATTCTTCGAAAACACTATAATAATCGCCAAAATGATAAAAAATATATTTTTTAGTTCACTCTTGCACTCTTTTATGTAATTATTATTAGCAATTTAATTTTACAAGTGTTTTTGACGAAGATGACTACAAAGTTCAAAGTTTTAGTGTTAAATGGTCCTAACTTAAACATGTTAGGCAAACGAGAACCTGAAATTTATGGTGCTCAAACATTAAATGAGATAATTAGTCAATTAACACAACTAGCACAAACAAAAGAGATTGAGCTATCTCATCTGCAATCAAATGCTGAACATGAATTGATAAATACTATTCATCAAGCATTTCAAAAGATCGATTTCATAATTATAAACCCTGCGGCTTTTACTCATACCAGTGTAGCGCTTCGCGATGCATTATTAGCCGTAAACATCCCTTTTATTGAGGTGCATTTATCCAATGTACACGCAAGGGAAAAATTTAGACAACATTCCTATTTATCAGATGTTGCTAACGGCGTTATATGTGGATTAGGTGCTAAAGGCTATAGCTATGCACTTGAATCAGCAAAAGAGTATTTAGAACAAAACAGATAATGAGTTATTAGTAGCTATCTACAGACAACTGCACTAGTAAAACTCAAAATATATTTAACTAAAATAAAGGTATTACAATGGATATTCGTAAGATAAAAAAACTTATCGAGTTGGTAGAAGAATCAGGAATAAACGAATTAGAAATTTCTGAAGGTGAAGAGTCTGTACGAATTTGTCGCGGTGCTCCAGTAGTTTCAGCGCCAATAATGCAAGCAGCACCAATTGCTTCTTCAGTAGCAGCACCAGTTGCAGCTCCAATAGCGGCTGATGCTTCAGCACCAGTACAAGCAGGCCATACAGTTCGCTCCCCTATGGTTGGCACTTTCTACGCTTCAACTTCTCCTGATGCGCCAGCATTCACCGAAGTTGGCAAGCATGTAAACGCTGGCGATACTTTGTGCATTATTGAAGCCATGAAAATGATGAACCAAATTGAAGCAGATAAATCCGGTGTTATTAAAGAGATTTTAGCGCAAAATGAAGATGCTATTGAATTTGATCAACCGCTATTCATCATTGAATAAGCCCAACCTAAAAGGGTCATTCCATGTTAGATAAAGTTGTTATCGCCAACCGTGGCGAAATTGCCTTAAGAATTTTACGCGCTTGTAAAGAGCTGGGTATCAAAACCGTTGCTGTTCATTCAACTGCCGATAAAAATTTAAAGCATGTACTATTAGCCGATGAAACCATTTGTATTGGTAAAGCATCTGCTCTTGATAGTTATTTAAATGCACCAGCAATAATTACAGCGGCAGAAGTCACAAATGCCGTAGCTATTCACCCTGGTTATGGCTTTTTAGCCGAAAATGCTGACTTTGCTGAACAAGTTGAAAAATCAGGCTTTGCTTTTATTGGTCCAAAAGCCGAAAGCATACGCATAATGGGTGACAAAGTTGCCGCCATTCGAGCAATGAAAGTCGCTGGCGTACCATGTGTGCCCGGCTCAGACGGTCCATTGACTGATGATGAAGGTTTAAATAAAGCCCATGCTAAACGCATTGGTTACCCTGTTATAGTTAAAGCTGCTGGCGGCGGCGGTGGTCGTGGTATGCGTGTTGTGCGTACTGAAGAAGAACTGGTAGAGTCGATTGCGTTAACCAAGAAAGAAGCTGGTACTATTTTCAAAAATGATATGGTTTACATGGAGAAATTCCTTGAAAATCCACGCCATGTTGAAATTCAAATCATTGCTGATGGGCAAGGCACTGCTATTCACTTAGGTGAACGTGATTGTTCAATGCAACGTCGCCATCAAAAAGTAGTTGAAGAAGCACCAGCCCCAGGCATTACTCCTGAAATGCGCGCCAAAATTGGTGATCGGTGTTGTAATGCTTGTGTTGAAATTAATTATCGTGGTGCTGGTACTTTTGAGTTCTTATATGAAAATGGTGAATTCTATTTCATTGAAATGAACACTCGTATTCAAGTTGAGCATCCCGTCACTGAGATGATCACTGGTGTTGATTTAATCAAAGAACAATTACGTGTAGCGGCAGGACAGCCTTTATCATATACCCAAGATGACATTAAAGTTGCAGGCCACTCAATTGAATGCCGTATTAATGCTGAAGATCCACGTACTTTTATTCCTTCTCCGGGTAAAATAACGCGCTTCCACCCACCTGGAGGCTTAGGAGTTCGTTGGGATTCTCATATCTATGCTGATTATTCTGTACCGCCACATTATGACTCAATGATTGGTAAATTAATCACTTGGGGTGATAACCGTGACGTTGCAATTGCCCGAATGCGCAATGCATTATCAGAATTAGTGATTGATGGCATCAAAACCAACATTACCTTACATCAAGATATTTTGAATGATCAAGGTTTTGTTAATGGTGGTGCGAACATTCACTACTTAGAACAAAAATTAGCGGCAGCTGAATAGAATAGATAAAAATATATCAAAGCTCTGCACTTGCAGAGCTTTTTTTTTACTAATAATTTTATTATACAATGCTATTAGTAATCAAAATGAGGCAAACCATGAGTATAATTTTAGAAAAACCAATACCTCCTGCCGATGATGACTGCTGTGGCGGTGGAGCTTGTAACCCTTGTGTATGGGATCATTATTATGCTGAGCTACAAACATGGCGTATCGACCAAGCAAAACTCAAAGAACAGGAAACACAAGACAGTGTAGGATAGCCGGCACTAGTCTCATTTCACATGAGATTGGCTCAGTTAAGCTACGTTTTTAAATTGCTTTTTAAAGTAGAAACCTTGCACATAATCTACTTTCAACTGTTTAGCTAACTGCAAATCAAGCGCTGTTTCTATCCCCTCTAAAATAACCTTCTTGCCTGCGCTATGAGCATAATCAATTATTGATTTGACTAATAGCATAAAATTTCTATTCGATTTATTATCAATAACATATTTATCTAATTTAATATAACTAACAAGCTGGATAACTGAAGTTGAGATCATTGACTGTGGATTACAAACATCATCAATCGCAGTATCAATATTATGCCTAGTTAAGGTGTCTATCATAGCTAAGCTCATAATCGCATCATTGATTTCTGAATTTTCTATTAATTCAACCACTATTTCAGATCTATTATCGCTCTTGAATAGCTTTAAAAATGGGTTGTTCTCTTTTATTTCACCACTAGAAAAGTAAGAGTCTTGATCCAAATTAACAAAGATATTTACTGTGCTTGGAGCATAAGACAGCTGCAATTTTTTCTGTTGGTACTCCACTTGAAATAAGCTTAACGGACTATCATGCAATGAAGCATAAACGAAGTCTGGACGAATAGGCTGATTATTACGATCAAAAAAGCGCGCTAAACATTCATAAGCAAATATCTCACAACTTTGTAAATCAATGATGGGTTGATATTCAACACCAAAACGTTGACTATCGATTAACTCTATTAAACAAGTAACAGGTAAAGGAACTCTATTTTTCATAAGTTTGATTAACTAGTAGCCAATAAATTATGGCTATTCCAACAACATAAAATCAAACATAACTCTAAATGAGAATCATTCCCATGTAAAGAGTAGGATTAAAAGTTAGTTTAATATGCACTTATTCTGATACTTGCTATTAGCGCTTAACAGTGTTCAATAAGAGCATTATCTCAGAAAATAGAGCGCTCTATAAATAAGTTTTATTGGATAAGAAAATGCCAACAAAAACAAACTTGATACTTTAAAAACAAAAAACCCAGCAAAAATGCTGGGTTTATAGTTTAATAACTGTAATTTACTATTTAAATTTACAGTTTTATATTATACGTTTCCTAGAAAGGGATATCATCATCAAAATCAATTGATGGCTCTTGAGGGTTTACTTTAGGCGCTTGCTGTTGAGGTTGCTGCTGCCCTTGTTGTGAGAAGCCACCTTGCTG
>Ga0105358_10001214_pt1 | contig 13699 bp, 11 predicted proteins | sample GOMGulsemesocosm_5_FD_83509 | JGI IMG/M metagenome (GOLD analysis project Ga0105358, IMG submission 83509) | Methane-oxidizing microbial communities from mesocosms in the Gulf of Mexico - GOM15C Gulf of Mexico | ecosystem: Environmental > Aquatic > Marine > Cold seeps | place: Gulf of Mexico... | reverse complement strand
GATCTGAATACAGACTAAATTTATTATATCAATAAAAAAATAATGCATTGAGAATTATTCTAGAAGGAATAATTAATTAGTATCACCATTCCTGTCACCACACTATTATTCAACCAAACGATTAAGCGTGCAGATTTAATTTTTTATTATACTTTCGTTAATAATAACACCGTTGTATTATCTTCTAAGTCTTTATTCGACAGCGATTCCATATATTCTTCCAATGAATTACTAGAAAAATTAAAAATTTGTGAATCATTTTTGAACCTACTCCAAAAACCATCAGAACACATTAATATAGTATTGCCGTTAGTAAAATTTGGATAGTAAGTTATGTCAATTTCAACATCTTTATTAATAGTACAAAGCGATCTTGTAAGGTATCTTCGATAACCATTTTGGTTAATAGTGTCACCATTACACTTACCTTGTTCCACTAACTCTTGCGCTCTAGAATGATCAATGGTTCTTATTCCACTATCAATGAGATAAGCTCTAGTATCCCCAATTGTTAATAGTGAAACTGAGTTTTGATAAGAGGTGACTATCGCAATACTCGCTTTACCTTTACCTAAAGTCTCTTGCTTTATTGCATTTATAACAACATTATTTAATTCTTCAAGCGTATTTACACTTTCTAATGATGTAACCTCAGTGCTAATATTTTTACATAAACAATCCACAAAATGAGGCTTTTCATTTACAAATCCATCGATAAGAATCGAAACGGCCCAATCTTCTCCATTATGAAAATAACATCGGTCTAAATTTTCTGCTCTTTGTCCTTGTAAGCTTTTAGAATATGTATTTTCAAACATAAGCCCCCCAAGGTAATGACTTGTAAAAATCATTAACTACTGCGTACGCATCCTCAAAGTTAGGAAGTTCTCCTTCAATTTCAGCCGCTAATAAATGATAATCTTCAGAAGAGCGTTTCTTAACCTCTTCATCTTCCAATGAATTTATATGAAGCATGCCATCTGGCAATCGTTCTTGCGATTTATCAAACAAAAACCTCAGTATATTCATTTTTTCTTCTTCTGAAGGGGGTTCCGAAGTTTTTATGAGATAATGCAAGTCATAAACATCTTGTCTTCTGCTTCGATCTCTTACTACTTGCTGATGGATTGAACGAAGTTTTTCAGCAAATAAATCTTCAAAACCGTAAGCCAAAATACCTTCTTCATCATCAATGATTAGGTCATCAATTTTATGCGTTACTTCATTGAAGCTATAATCTATTTTTACAGTATTTGTACAGTTTTTAGCTTTTAACCTAGAAATATTTTTGTCGTTTGACGTATGAGCGTAGCCTACTTTAAGCTTTAAAGAAGGAAAAGTGGCACTTTCGATATACTTTTTAGGTTGAACTTTTAAAGATTGAACTAAACACTTTATCCCATAGGGTAGTTCATCAAATGCTTCAAGAAGGGCATTATTTAATTCTTCTTCAAATTCCACATTGTCAATTTCGCTATATTTTTTCGATGTCGAGAAATCTATATCTTCGGTAAATCTATCACTATTATATCTAATACCTAAAAGCATCCCGCCTTTAATTATCATTTTAGGCTTTAGATACTCACTCTCAGCTATTGCAAATAAAATTGTATGTATTGCTTGTCTAAAATGTTTTCGATCTTCTGGGCCAGCTTTAACCCACTCTTCAATATTATATTCCATTATTACTCTTCGTTATTAATTGATATACACCACGTTTCAGAGAATACAGGCTTATATGGCTTTGATGCAATCAATTTACGAGAACCTCCACGAGATACACTTTCTTTCCACTTATCAATGAGTTTATGTGAAATACCTAATACTTCCTCTAAAATATAACCTGCTCTAGCTTTATCCATTGCATTTCCATTTTTATTCACTGCTTTAGTGATTAAAGGCAAATATTCCGAGCCGTATTCCTTGTAAACATCTAACACATGATTAAATCCACCACATAATTCAGGTTTCTTTAACATATCTAAAAAAGTATCTCCTATTGAAGGAACTCTTATTCCTCCGCTATCTGATTGTTCTTTAGGTAATTTGAAGTCTCTCTTTTGATGAAAAATAAATTCCTTCCCATCAATTTTGGGTAGCTCTACAAGCTTTTTAGGAATCAGCATTTTAAGATCTGTCGCTTCGGGAAATTCTTTCGTTAAGTCACTACTCACTAACTTTTTGAATGCTGCTTGTGAACAGGTAACAACCTGCATTGTTTTAGGTATGCGATCTGTAATTCCATGCCATTCCATAGCATTAAGGTAAGCGATGTAACTACATGGATTAGCTGTACAAACCACTTGCTGTGCACTTGGAAAGCTTTGGCTCTTTAATGAAAAAACAGGTAATGATTGAATCCTCTGAATAACTCCAAATGATTCCATATCTAATATATTATTTCTAATTACAAAGTAGTCTGGTTCATTCTTAGAAATCTTACCGATTTTAGTTCCGTTATATTCTTTGGTTTTATAGATAGCAAACATATATTTTGCTATCTCATATTCTGTTATAACAGGCTTTTTATGCTCTTCAATAATGGTAAGCCTAAGTGCCTCTTTCAAAGGAATAGTTTTCAAACAAATCACCAACATCATTCACTGTATAAGTCCTTAGGACTTATACAGTGAATGAGCGTACAAGTCAAGTTTTTAGTAAATTTTATTGATATAGATTTTAATAAGAAACAGCATTGTTATCATTGAGTGTAAAGCATGATTTGACAAACACACCATAGAGTACTAAACTTACGTCCTAAGGACGTAAGTTTAGTACTCAACCACGACTTCATTTTTAAACACCAAAAATCCCCCTCGATCTTCTCGTTATTATGAGAGTTTCCCTAAGTATTATTCAATGTTATTTTAAAAGATTTTTTTAATTATTAATGAAAGATTTTTCATTAAACCTATATCATGTATAAGTCCTAAGGACTTATACATGATATATACCGAATTGTCAATTTATTGCTTTTAGAAATGTGGTCAACAACCCTTACAGATAAAGAATTAGACAAACACACCTAACCATGATAACTTACGTCCTTAGGACGTAAGTTATCATGGTGGGGATGATTTAAATTAGAATGGATTTATTTATGCTGCATTAGAGCTAAATTATTTAAAAGTGTTTTCACAGGTACTTTCTATAAATTAACTCGACCTTTGTACAATTTTTTGGGTCACTTAATTAATTGGTTTATCTATAATTCCAAGAGTTTCCTCTACAGTTAGCTTTGATCTTAGGGCGATATGAAAAGGTTAGTAAATAAAAAAACATTCAGTAGCTTTTATCTTAATTTAAAAATTCAGGAGGTTATTATCTTGTCCCCCCTACTCTTTATAGGTTGATAACGTTCTACCTTTGAAGCTGCCGTAGAAAGCGCTTTTACTCGTTTATTCTCAAACTTACAACCTTCTGTAGGAAAACGCTCATTTAATTTGACTGGGAATACTTCAACAAGCCTCTCGCCTGTAACTCGATCTAATTTGTATTCAAAATTCATTAAATATAATATCTCCTTAAGAATTACAAGAGCGTTTTTTATTTGGCGATTCATTTCACGTTGTGAAGTGCTTGTAGATCCAATTCTGTTGACCATATCTTTGTGTAAAAAAGTTACTGACATTTTCTCTGTGTACCATTTTGACTCAATATACAAGAACAATGATTTCGCTGCATCGGTTGGAATATCATGTAGATAATCAAGTTTAATGATATCTCTCTTGAGATTCTGTATTTTTGGCGACATAGCCTGTTCTTCCAACAGAAAATCCTCACAAACGTTTATGTTAAAAACCTCTTGTTTTGGGTCAAAATCTATACGCGAAACTAAGCTAGCTTTAATTTCTCGTAATGGGGGCGATAAGTGCTTTTCACATTTATAGCGATTTATCTCAAATCTACAGTCCATAAATTTTTCAATTCTCAGTTTTATGTCCTGCTTTGCCTTCCTACTACTTTTTCTCTTGCTGTAAAAAAACACTTCTCTGTAACTCAATTGTATCTTTGTAGTGCTCGCCTGAATTGATTTACTTACAATCATGCAAAATAATTGAAAGTCTAGCGTTACATCAAGACGTGGTCCTTTGTAAGTTAAGACCTCCGTTTTTGTTCTATTGCTCAATAATTCTATTGTTTCTCTGCTCTCAGCTTTGGAAAAGGTACCGCGGGGCTTTGAAGTAAATATTGGTGCAAAGATAAGTGCAGATGGGATGCATGTGTTTTCGGTTCGGTTGATAAACCGCGGGGTTTTGTTGTCTTCATTTTCTTCTTCGTGATTCATGTATTAGCTCCTATTTACTCCTTCGTTTCTTTTTGGATTAACCAAAATGGTGATAAATAATTGGTCGACTCAATTACTTATTGTACCGTTTTTAGTCTAAGTCCCCATTCCTACTGGCAATTTACAGAGACTTGATGCCTATTTTCCAGTAGCCAGGTGAAAATGACTTGCTTTTCCCAAGCGACGACTCGTTTTGATATAACGATTGGATCAGGAATTTCTTTTCGCTTTCTCATTCTCCATAGAGTTGAGGCACTCACAGTAAGCATTTTTTGCAGCTCAGCTGATCTAATAAGCTCAATTGAATCATTTAATCTCATAAATTCCTCCTGATTGTTGTAATTTAAGGGTCTCATTATCTATAATAATGACTATTGTATAAACCAACCCCGCGTCTTCGACGACTACAGAATAATCATCGCAATAATACAGTGACCATAGGTCATGCTCGTTATGTAAGCTCCAATCTGCGCCAAATTTCAGTACCACTGAATCATCCATATGATCGTCAAATAGCTCGTTTATCCATGATCTAAGAACACGTGAAAATTCTACTTTCTGGTCATCAATATAAGTCGTAAGGATTGGATTATCATCGTTGAACACCGAGTATTTAATAGATGCTATAAGAGGTTCGTTGTAATACTCTTTTACTTCACAAATTACATCCTCATAATTATTAATCGTCAGATCAAAAATTAAATTTAGAGAGGAGAGAGAATCCATGGTTACTTGATTTTTTGCAACAACAAACCTCTGATCAGATAATTCAGATAAAACTACAGGATGTTCTGTATTGTTCGCGGGAATTACTAGGTTTTCTAAAGTCATTTTATTCTCCAATTATAAAGTTAATGAATCGTTCAATTCGCACTTACTATAATCGTGTTTCTCAAAAACAGGCAAATTTATTTTCCTAATTTCTTAATATAATTATACACTTAGAGGGAAAGCAAAGGATTCGAACACTTACTCCTTCCTATAATAATCAAAGAGATATAGTTCTATTTTCACTGAATTTTCTTTATTTTATTTTTGTTAATATTTTTTTGTTTTTTCTCATTTTTGCCTCCTCAATCTGCAAAAACTCACCCTAGCGCGAGCTAGGTTTTAGTGAGTTAAAACTTATCCTTTGAGTAATGGTGAAAATGCCTTAGATGATTTGAGTAACTTGAAAAACTTCTTATTTGTGATGTGATGGATATATGAAAAACGGTAAATTGGATGAAACACAAACACTTTGTTTCCGTGAGAACGGCGTATTACAAACACACAGAACACACTAAACAGATAAGGAAAAAGCAAAAAGTTACTCAGTCGAATGGCCAACAAGCTGTTGAGACTGTTCTAGTTACAAAGAATTATCGCTCAGCTATGGCTATCCTTGATCATGTTATACGTGCAGGAACAACAAAATCTTGTAACGTTCATACTCAATTAACTCAACACAACCACACTGAAACGCTTGATAAATCTGGTGATATTATTAACAGCTATTACAACGCTCGGAAAAAATATAAGAGGACCACAGGTAGAGAATTTCGCTCAGACGGGAATACACTATTTGAACACGTAGTAGTACTTTCAGAAGCGCACGTTAATTGGCTCGAAGAAAAGTTAGGTCAAGATCGAGCTAAAGATGAAATCGTAAACTGTTTAAAAAACTACTCACAATCATTTGCTAAAAAGTTTGGATTTGAGGAACTGGGTTTTGTACTGCATTTTGACGAGGGCGCGTACGATCACAACAAAGAATTTAAGAGAAATGTGCACGCTCATGTTTTGTTTTTTAACTATAGCTTTGAACACAAAAAATCCAATTTAAAATACCTTGCCAAGAAAGGTGTAGATAACAAAACGGGGCGTACACACTCACAAAATCAACACTTTGTAGCAATACAAGATTTAGCAGCTGAATCGTTCGAGAAGCTACGTTTCAAACGTGGTGTATCAAAATTTAGAACCTTAGCTAAACACTTACCAAAACATGATTTTTTGCTGAGAAAACTTGCTAAAACTAAGCAGAAATACACAAGCACAGTCGATGACATTGAGCGATTAAAAATCGATTTTTTAGACTATTGTAAATCATGGTTTGAAATGCTCGCCAACTCTAAAAAAGCTTCACATACTGCTGCGCTTGCAGCTAACTGTCTCACTATAACTAAAGATATGCACCTCAAGGAAGAGTTAGAGAACTCAATTTTTGAGGCTGAAGATTACATAAAATCAAATACAAATATTGATATATCTGAAGATGAATCAATTACCAAAGCGATTAATAATAACAAAAGGAAGAAACTAAAATGAACGATATAACACTGGCAACACACATTAGTAAAAAGCTCTTTAAAGAGCTATTTGATGAAAGTGATCCTCGACGTTTACATCATCATCATGATTATTTTATAGCTCAAATATTAGAATTATTACGAAAATTTCCAGAAATACGCCAGGAACTTTCTGATGATAGTCTAACGGTAAATAACTTAATAAAGACTATTGAAAGTTACTTTGAGAAAGTGATTAAAAAGCGAAAGATATGTACTAAAACATTGCGTATTGTTGTAAAGAAGAACGAAAAACAGCGTAATAAAGAAACCTTCGTGTTACTGCTGTTTGCAGGTTTTTCAATGCGATTTGTCGTCAGGAGACTAATGAATAACTTAAAACCTATAGGTGAGTTGATGGATGAAGAGTGGGATGATAAAGATATTGTTAAAAGTACTTTTGACCCTCGTTTTCCTTTCTCTAAACAAGAAAATTCACACTCAGTCGAGATACTTTATCAACTCATTGAAAATCCTGATGCACCAATGTCAATGATAAGAACGCAAATCGACAAAGTAGCTTACGAAAAGCAGTTAATACTACCTAATATTGAAAATGAATCGATTGTTGGTAGCAACACCGAACATAGTAAACCAAATCAGTATTGTAAAAAAAGGTCACGCCGAGATCTGTAGAATTATTAGATGTTATTAGATATTATTAGAAATACTTTAAAGAGGTACTGATAGTCAATTAAAATGAAGCTTCGCAGGCGATGGCGCGTAGCAAAGTAGCAGTTTCGTGTAGCAACAATGAACTAGGAGTGTAGCAAAGTCGCTAGATTGTGTAGCAAGAACTCTAAAGCGTGTAGCAAAATAGGACCCTGTAAAAATATTTGTATTTAACTGTAGTAATTCAAACTTGATCTGACACTTTTAAATGACAGGGTTTAATTAAATCTGACAGGCAGTAACAAGCTCTTAGCGGACTGTGACAAGTCAACTTAAACACTAACTTTTGCCACTTGCTGACCTAATACTGAAGCTAAAAAGCAGCATATAAAAGACTGCTTTTTCATTTATCAATACTTGATCTACATGGACTTCATTTCTATGTAGATCTAGGCGAACATAACCTGTAAAACAGTTCAATTGTAAATCCCATATCTGTTTCTTGAAGTCTGTATACCTATAGATGTTAAACGTTCCTTTATTATTTTAACTCTTTATTAATATGTTCGATTAACGAAGTCCATTGCTTAACTTCCTCTTCGTGAATATCACACACTTTATTTTCACGAGTCCATCGCACGTATGCTTTTGCCATATGATATTTTGAGAAACCTTTAATTTCCTTAGTTAATATATCAACTATTGGCCTTTCGGGTTGTTTTGAAACTATTTGAGCGATATCCACGGTGTATTCAAGTTTAGCAACCTCAACTAAAGTGTGACGTAGTAAATCTTCTATTTCCGCCTTAGGTACATTACAAAAATCTTTTGTGCGTAATATTTTTTTATTGCCTAAAGTGTGAACTAAATTTTCTTGTTGTGCTGCTTGATCACCTGCAGCGTCTGAGTCTAATAAAGCTGCAACCTTTAAGTTGTGTGCATGCAATATTGTTGAATAGTAAACAACTTTACCTGCTGAGTTAGCAAATACTAAAGCAATTTTATCATTCAACTTTACTTTCCCTGATGATTTGAATAATTCTGCTGTTGCCTCTATATACCAATAATCCGTTAGTCCTTCTAACACCAAATTTCTACTTTGGGAGAATAAGCTACTAGCAAGGTCATACCCCAATGATTCTTGTAGTGGAAGAATTCCTGTTGCATCACTTGCTGATAAAGTCGTATGTACTTTAGTGCCTAATTGACGATCTGTCATTTCGATTACTCGAACAATATCTAGTTCGTCAGGTCCTACTAAGAATGGTGAATGTGTTGAAAAAATCGTTTGATTATTTTCAGATAACCTTGAGATTGTATTTCTAAAGTCTCTTTGTTTTAAAGCATGCAAGCTCATACCAGGTTCATCTAGTAATAAAATAGCATTTTGATGTTTATCCATAGACTCTGAAAAGAAAACAACAAAGAAAGATACTAACCATTGAAAGCCTTCAGATCTCTGATCCAACTCGACTTCTACACCTAAGTCATCTTCTACAACAACTTTAAGGTATTGACCATCGGCTGTTACTTTCAACTTATCTGCTTCTGATCTTTTACTATCTGGCAGCCATACCGAACATATCTCTCTGGTTAATTTTACACTTGCAGCATTTAGTTGATAACTTCTTTGATCTAGTTTGTCTTTATATAATTGAAGCTGATCAGGTTGGTTTTCTCTCGGTGAAGTCGTTCTACCTAATTCTGATAACTCGTCAGCTGTGAAACCTAAGAACTTGAGTAAACAAAGGTTACCGTAATCGTAAGCATCATCATCTAAAATACCTTGGTTAGTTCTTGCTGCAAGATGCTCTAAATGTATTGAAGGTTTAACTTTAAAATAATTATTAAAAAGTATGAAAACAGGCGTTCTTTTATTTAAAGTTTTCCCTACTTCACTATATGTTTCATTAAAACCTAATAACTCTAAAAGCTTGTCATACCTTTCTTCTTCTTTTTGGTTATCTTCATCAACATAAGTAAGATTTTTCTTTAAAAACTCCTTTAAGCTAGTCGACTGTTCAGATGATATGTCAGCCCAACCGTGAAAACCCTCTGTTATTGTGTTGTATTTCTCTGAAGGCTTTAAGGTTTCACTAGTGTCTGTATCCAATAAAAACTGTTTATCCATATGCGCAAGCAGTCTGGTAAAGTCTTTACCTATATCTGAGAACTTAGTTTTTTTAGGAGCACCAATTAAAGTATAATAGCCTGAATTATCTAGTTTTCTGGTTAGCTTGTATTTACAATCATGGAACCGATTATCAATTAGGGCTTTATCCTCATCTTCCAGAGTAAATATTCCTTCAACGACCTCAACATCTTCAATATTAATCTTTCCTGAAGTAATATCGTTATATAGTGATCTTGGGTAATCTCTTAGTGCATCAAAACCTTTAATATCATCAGGTTTTTTAAGTTGTTGTAACGCTCTTAAGATTACTGTTTTTCCTGCTTCATTCGGGCCAACAAAAATAGTCTTTAATTTCTCTACTTCAAATTCACCTGAATCAATGATACTTCGGTAGTTCTTTACTCTTGCTTTGTATAATCTCATTAGTACAACCTAATTATTTAAAACAGTTGAAGACATAGGCTCTTTTGTTTACAGAGTCCTTCCTGAATATTTAATTTTCTTTATTTTTTTCATGATGATTTTCAAGTTCATACCAAAATTTATCTAATCCTTTCTTCGTTTCTAAAGATATATGAAAGCGAGTATCAGCTTTCTTATTTGATAAACTCTGTATGCATAAAGACAAATCAAGCTTTGCCCATTCATCCGCAAGAACTACATAGGGTGTATCAGTAATCCAAAACCTCAAATCACCTGAAGTCACTCTTAGTAAAACGGCTATATTATCCGTATACTTGACCCAAAGAGATCTGTATAAACGACATATATCACCTATTGAATAACACTTATTTTCTTTCGCTATTTTGATTAAATTATCAATTTTTATTACATCAAGAAATGCATAAGAGTATGCAGAGATCAAATCATTTGTAGAATCAAACGATGAACGTATTTTACATAACTTTCGGTAATGCTCAGGGTGAAAATCTGTTTTTAATTGACCAATAAAAGCCCTTGCTGTTTTCCAATTAGTATCAACCTCTGTTTTATCTTGAATAAACTTTGATAGATCATCTTCTACCTCAACAGATAAACTGATTAAGCCCTCATTAAGAGAGCAACACTGTTTATATCGCTCTAAAATAATTGCGTTTTTAGTTTTAATTGCTTCTGTTAAAATTGATAACTCGAACTCACCTTTAATACCAGCAAATTTATTTAAACTATCAAGTCCCCATTTTAATAGTTGTTCGTACATCCCTTACTCCGTATCTAACAAAGGAACATTACAGTTTTTTGTAATTATCACTATGAATACATTAATATTTTCAGTTTGTTACGTCAAGCTTACACACGAAGTAGCATTAATAATTTGATGATGAACATCTGCTCTGGTGGCATTTGCGACTGTTAGGTTGGATTACAACTTATAGAAACAAAGTGTCAGTTCAAGTTTGAGCTACTACAGTTTAACTCTTGAAAAAAGCTCTTATTGCGTTACAACCGATCTAAACCTACCGCTTCTTGTTATCAATAAGTTTGTCCATATAATTTGCCCATTTTTGTAGCCACACCTTACACTCACTCTCGTACTCATGCAGGTCATACGTACCTTCAATGCCTTTACGCGCATGACCAAGAATTGCTTCTCCTACCTCGCGAGGACACTTTATGCGAGATAATCCTGTTCTTACTGTTCTACGTAAATCATGTGGACTCCAATGATCAATATCAATCATTCGGTCAAACCTTCTCATGTGATAAGATTGCTCAGTTATTGATTTTTGTTTAATTGGAAGGCCTGTATTGAGCGCTGGAAATACATATTTCAAGTCTGTTGATTCTAACTGTTTTAAAAAGAATATTGCTTGCGAAGAAAGCTGAACGTATCGTTCAACGTCCGTTTTAGTTTCTTTTAGATGCCAAAACCTTCGCTCTAGATCTATATCCTCCCATTTTGCATTACATACTTCACCTGTACGGCAAGCGGTGAACAAAGTGAATTTTAATATATTTCTTTGAGCTAAAGTAAATGCACTTGTAGGTAACCAACAGAGAAATTTGGCTAGTTCTTTATCTGATAAAACTCTTTTACCTTTTGTTGAAGTAAGCTTTATTTTTGCTTGTCTCAAATTGTTCTTTGCAAGAAATGCAGGATTAGCAAATTCATCCGAAAATTTTCCAATGCCAATAGAATATTCATAAGCAGCTGTAAGTTCTCGTAGTACATTCCCTGCTTGTACTTTTGAACCTCGTTCAACGATTGACATAATCATCTGAACTATATCTTTTCGTGTTACCTCATCTGCAATTCGGTCACCTAAAACCAATACAACATCACCATATAATGTTCTTCGTGTTTCAGATTGTCCTTTTTTCACCCGCGCTCCTGCAATTTTTTTACCGTCCACAAACCTATCTTCAATGTATTGTTTTAAATAAAGATCAACAACATTTTTAACAGTCATTTTTAACGATGCTTGTTTTTTTTGTTCTTTTTCTTCTAGCTTTTTTTGCTTTAACTCTTGAGCAGGACAACGTCCAGCTCTTCTAATATCTTTTAACTTTAATAATTCAACCCTTGCTTCAGCCAAAGAGATTAAAGGAAAACGTCCTATTTGAATTTGGGTTAATTTACCTGTGATTGGACTGGTATAACGATAAAAAAATGATTTAGTACCTGCGTTAGCACAAGTGACCCTTAGGCCTCTATTTTCACCAATATCGGCAAGATCTTTATCATATGGTTTCATACTATTTATCGTAGCAAAGGATAATGGTTTAGTTTGCTCATTCATAACTAGCTCTATGTTTCCATCCAAAGTATTATTAGCAACAATAAATGTCACTTAGCGTAATAAGTGTAGGTTTTTCACTTATGAAAACTATAGCAAAATAAACCTACAATTACACCTACACTAAATAGTGCAATTCCATGAACGTTCAATAGTATTCATGAGCTTTCATCAAATGTCACCATTTAAATAAAAGTGAATTAAATCAGAGCACAACACAATAAAAGCATAACAAAAACATGACAGATTTATCACAACACACCCCTATGATGCGTCAATACCTTACTATTAAGGCCGAATTTCCTAATATTTTGATTTTTTATCGTATGGGTGATTTCTACGAGTTATTTTTTGATGATGCTAAAAAAGCGTCTGATTTATTAGACATATCACTAACAGCACGTGGTAAAACAGGAGGTAATGCCATTCCAATGGCTGGTGTTCCTTATCATGCGGTAGAAAATTACTTAGCTAAGTTAGTAAAATTAGGTGAGTCTATTGCTATTTGTGAACAAATTGGCGATCCGGCAACGAGTAAGGGACCTGTAGAACGAAAAGTTGTTCGAATTATAACGCCGGGTACCGTTAGTGATGAAGCGCTATTGTCCGACAGGCAGGATAACTTAATTGTTGCTATCGCTGAGAATAATTCAAAATCTAAGAAGGCTTCTGATCCCAGTTTTGGTTTAGCTTACCTTGATATGACAAGTGGCCGCTTTGTGATCACTGAACCACAAACAAGTGAACAGTTACAAGCAGAATTGCAACGCCTTTCTCCTGCCGAACTACTGTATTCAGAAACATTATCAACGATGAAAACTATTGGACAGTCTAAAGGGTTACGTCGACGCCCTGAGTGGGAGTTTGACGTTGAAACATCTCTTTCTTTACTTAATAAACAATTTGGTACTAAAGAACTCACAGGTTTTGGTGTTGACAATAAGTTGTTAGGAATATCCGCTGCGGGTTGTTTATTTCAGTATGTAAAAGATACACAACGTACAGCGCTACCTCATATTCGAGCAATTATCTATGAATCTGCCAGTTCTGGTGTTGTACTGGATGCGGCAACTCGACGAAATTTAGAATTAACGCAAAATCTTCAAGGTGGTCTCGACAACACTTTGGCATCCATTTTGGACCGCTGTGCAACACCTATGGGCTCGCGTTTATTAAAGCGTTGGTTACATTTTCCATTGCGCGATTTAACAAAACTAGCGAATAGACAAGATGCCATTGAACAAATAATTTCGTCAGATTTACACCTTGATGTTCAACCTATTCTAAAAAGTTTTGGTGACATCGAACGCATAGTCTCGCGCATTGCCTTAGGCTCAGCCAGACCGCGTGATTTTGCTCGTTTACGTAATACTCTACAAGCTCTGCCAGAGCTACAAAGCTGTTTATCACCCTGTGTTACAGGGTATGTTCATGCGCTTGCACAATTAATGATGCCAATTCCAGCAATTCAAACGTTACTCGAACAAGCAATAGTTGATAATCCACCTGTGCTTATTCGAGATGGTGGTGTGATAGCACCAGGATATCATCACGAGTTAGATGTATTGCGAGATTTAAGTGATGGCGCGACGGAGTT
>Ga0105358_10001212_pt1 | contig 13709 bp, 12 predicted proteins | sample GOMGulsemesocosm_5_FD_83509 | JGI IMG/M metagenome (GOLD analysis project Ga0105358, IMG submission 83509) | Methane-oxidizing microbial communities from mesocosms in the Gulf of Mexico - GOM15C Gulf of Mexico | ecosystem: Environmental > Aquatic > Marine > Cold seeps | place: Gulf of Mexico... | reverse complement strand
CATTGTGAAAGGGTTATATGCCATCGTGACCAAAAATCTTTGATAGAAGTCGCTTTCAATGGGGAATTAAAATTGTTGGGCAAACAGATGCCCAGCATTAAGCCAAGACCAATTGCCATGTCACAATACCCTGAGAAGTCGAAATATAACTGAAGGGTGTAACCCAAGGTCATGCACCAAGCGTCTAAGACCCCTATTAAGGACGAATCCATGTTGAAAGCGGCATTGACCGGGATGGCTAGTGAATCAGCGATGACGAGCTTCTTAAAGAGGCCTAGGGTGAAAAATACCATCCCTTGATGAAACATTTGGCGGCGCTTACCTTTCGGAATGTATCGATCAAATTGGCCGATCATTTGTTTATGATGAACAATTGGCCCAGCTATTAACTGTGGAAAGAAACTAACAAACAGACTGTAATCTAATAGCGACGTTTTCTTAGCTTCTTGGCGATGGCAGTCGACCAGGTAAGCAATCTGTTGAAAGGTGTAAAAACTAATGGCCAAGGGCAAGATGATATTCATCGTGCTGTAACTGTTGCCAGAGACCTCAGCCAAAGACGACAAAAAGAAGTTAGCGTACTTAAAATAAGCTAAATTCAACAGATTTAAGGCGATGCCGGCACTGAGCAGCCATTTATCTGGGCGCTGCAGTAGTTTTTGGCCAACGGAATAGTTTAGTAAGATTGAGCCAAGCAATAAGACTAGCGCTGAAAAATCCCAATACCAGCAGAACAGGGATGAGGCAATCAACAACCAGGTCTTCCCCGCTTCAAGGGATATTTTCCGCATAAAAAAATGCCCTCCGATAACGAGGGGCATAAAAACAACCAGGAAAAAGGCTTCGCTAAATAACATTAGCGTCATCCTTAAATAACAACATAATAAACATCCTTCTTTATTTTTCTAATTATTTTATTAATCGGTATTAATAATGCCTAATCTTTAGATTGATAGGTCGCGTCCTCGAATACCAGTGTGCTTGCTGGGCTGACTGTTTAGCGACTTTTCTTGGTTAACCCGAGATAAAACATAGCCGGCATTATCATCAAGTGATGAGGTCGACTGGATAGCCGCATGCTTAGCGGCCTCAAATATATCAAATAAGTTTTGCGGTGAGTTGATAGGAATTTTAAAGCTGACTGTCGGAGGCATTCCTAAAAAACTTTCTTCAGGCGTGCCCTTATACCTTTCCAGCAATTCAACAAAAAACTTTTTCCCACTGTGGCCGAGCATCTCCTTTTCTTTAAATACTGCCTTAAGGTCAGAACTGCCAAAGGCGTTATTAAACTGCTCAAGGGTGAGTGAGTTTTTAATTTCTTTTCGATAAGCTTTAATGAAGTTTTCAGGCTTTACATCGCCATTAACGTATTTAATGCCGCCGCCTTCACAATGCTGGGATGTCTCAACAATTTTCCGCATACAGTCGTGAATACTGCCGGCCGCTATGACACTCCAAGCCTTAGAAAAAGCATTGGTGTCATTATCAATTAAATTATTGTCGCCACCACGAGAAAGAAAGAGGTATTTAGGCTCAGCAAACCTATTCCGATCATGATCTTCGTGAGCAATTTCTGATGTTGGAATTTTAACAACAGCGCGATGAGTTTCAATAAAATATGACATAACTACCCTCTTTGATTAATGCTTTTAATTATTTTTTACAGTGATAATGCTGATTCATTGGTGCGATGCCTAGAGGTTTTTTGCTCAGGGCAGTGCTTATCAACAAGTCTTAATACATTTTCTCGATCGTGATGAGCCATCTCCCGGTCAACAACATCATCTTTTTTTCCGTGTGATGACTTCATGTTTTTTTCAAGGTCGTAATACCAATAGCTAACTTTAGTATCAACAAAACTTAAGATCGATTCCTTCACTGCTACGACATTCCCTTCTTTACTAACCTCTAACATATTAACTCCTTTTTTTACTAGTCTCTGCTGCCGCTAAAGGCAGCTAACAAGCGTAGTAAGCTCATAAACAAATTGAAAAGACTGACGTATAAAGAAACGGTGGCAGAAATATAATTGCGCTCACCGCCGTTAATGATTTGACTGGTTTCATACAAGATAAAGCCAGAAGAAATAAGGACAAACATCGCCGACACGCCGAGTGATAAGGCAGGGATGTTAAAGACCATGGCGCCAATACTGGCGAGGAAGCCAACCAGTGCGCCAACCACCAAAAACCCGCCTAAAAAACTAAAGTCTTTTTTAGTGCTCATGACGTAAGCCGACAAGCTAAAGAAAATAACGCCGGTACCGCCTAAAGCCGTCATGATCAGTTCAGCTCCGTTACTGAAGTTCTGCAGGTACATATTAAGTATCGGCCCGATAGTCACCCCCATAAACCCGGTCAACATAAAGACAAACAAAATGCCCAAGGAGCTGTTTTTAAATTTCTCGGTTAAGAACAGTAGTCCAAAATAACCGATCAGGGTCACAAAAATATTAATATGAATACCGGCATCCATCGATAGCCAGGCGGTAAAGGCACTAAACAGAACGGTCATGGACAGCAACTGGTAAGTATTTCTTAAGACCTTATTTGTTTCAGCGGTTAATTCAATGTTTAAAGAATGGGCCATATCTTATCTCTCTAATGTTAAGTTTTTATCTCTTTCGAGACTTTTTAAAAAATCGTTTATTCGTGTATCAGCAACCTGCCATAAAAATCTATCACCTTCTTTTAAGGTATCTAGCTGCAGCCTTTTCTCTTTAATATAAATAACTGCAAAATCCTTGTCTTGTCGCATAATATCTTCGGTGTTATCAAGAATATCAGCAATTTTTATTGTTTTAGCTTCTGGAGAGGCTAGCGCGGTGTGCGCCCTATCCATTGCTTTTCGAACCTTTCGGCTTCCGTCTGACTTCTTGCTAACATCGGTTAACATTTCGACCAGCACCATAATTTTATGGCCAAATATTCTGCCAATATCTTCCAGAGTGACCGCGGTATCCTCGACAACGTCGTGCAACCAGGCGGCGCAGACCATCTCAACCGTGTGAGGAACACTTTTAACCATCTTTACCACTGAGGCTGGATGAACAATGTAGGGAAGCCCTGAGTGCTTCCTATGTTGTCCGGCTTTTTCGTGACAACTGCTGGCAAAAAGCATTGCCCTGTACTCAATCTCAGTCGAATAGGGAAAACTCATTTTAATAATACCCGGTTAATTTAGTTTTCTTCTTATACTATAACTTATTTTACCTATAATTAATTAAATAATCAAGTTATTTTCAATAGTCTATTCTTGATTTTTTAAGGTAATTATCATATAGTTTAATTTGAATAAATTGATGGAGAAAAAGGATGTCAAAAATATCTAAAGTTCAGTTATTAACACATATAAGTCAAGATTTATCCGACAAGAACAAGGAAACGTCGAAGGTTATAATCGAGTTTATCTTAGAGTCTTTTGCGGATGTCTTGATCAAGAGTGTCGGTAGAGGTGATTCAGTCTCACTAAACGGGGTGGGCACATTTGAGCCTAAAACCAGGGTTGCAAGAAAAGACAAGGGCTCTACTGAAAGTGTCGACAAGGATGAGATAAATTTTTGTGACTTTAAAATGTCTCAAGGATTTAAAAGGCGCATCAATTCTTAATATCTCCCCAACAACATAAAAAGCCGGCGTTAGCCGGCTTTTTATTGCCTCAATTAAATGATTAAGTTTGAGGGAAGTTTGCACCCGGCAGACTTTCTCCAAGATTAAAGTCAATATTAAGTGACGGTTTTAGCTGATTGATCAATTTATCTAGCGTCTTCTGTTTATCCATTTTGATAATCTTCATGTCCAGCTCTCTGGCCAGTTCGGACAAGGACTTGACCTCATCCGCTAAGCCTATTTCAATCGCCTGCTCGCCTGACCAAACAAAGCCATTAAAGAGTTCTTCATCGCTCGCTTTTAACTTGCCTTTGCGACCTTCTTTGACGGCCGTGATAAACTGCTGATGAATATTCTTAATCACCGAGGTCATATGGCCTTTCTCAATAGGGTCAACCGGTGAAAAAGGATCTAGCAATGTTTTGTGACTACCAGCGGTTAGTGCTCGCCTTTCAACGCCCAGTTTTTCCATCAGATCAACAAACCCAAAGCCTGGCATAATCACACCGATAGAACCGATCAAACTGCCCTTATCAACGTAAATCTTGTCGGCTGCAGCGGCAATATAGTAGCATCCTGAGGCGCATATATCGCCAGCAATGACGTAAACAGGCTTTTTATAGGTCTTTTTCACGTACATGATCTCATCATAAATTCTTGCAGACTGCACCGGGCTTCCACCGGGTGAGTTCATTTTAATAACAATCGTGTCGACATGCTTGTTTTTGGCCAGAGCGATTAGCCTACTACTCACGTTGTCGGCCGACGTCTGACTGTTGGTGCCGGCTGTAATAGGGCCATTAATACTGGTAACGCCAATATAATTAAGTTCCGGGTTTATTTGATTTTTAGCTTCAGAGTTGGTTGAAAAATCTTTGTATAGGGTGATGGTGGCGAACACCATAAAGACAAAATAGGTTAGGAAAAGCAGATTTAATACCGCCTTTAAGTGTCTTGATTTTGCCCGCTCATCATTACTTTCTCTGACAACGTCTAAAAGCATGCTTAAGGCTTTTTTGTCATGCTCGTTTTCAAGTTCTATTTCCAACTCTTGATCCTCAGTCTTTTTTAAAACTGTTCTATAGCTGCTGAATATACTGGATTTCTTTAGCCTTTTTTTAATGCTTTTGATGATTTTCTCTAACTGACTCATGACAACCTTTATTTTTTTAATTTTCAAAAATTATACCATCAGGCAATATTTTATCAATAACTATATCGATAAAGCAGTGATTTTATTGACTAAAGGCCGCTATCAAGGTATATTAACCACTTGTGTAATACTGGAGAACCAGGTGATTTATAATACGGAATTAGAAGAGCAAGGTGAAGGATATTCAAAACTTACCAGTAAGCAGCGAAGCTTATTTCTAAGTGATAAATTAGGAAAGGCTGAGTCCATTGTTTTTGAGACATCACTCTATCAATTAATGGAAAGTTTGTGTCCTGAATTTTCAGGTGGAAAATGGGATATTTATAAGGTTGGGGAGGACAGTTTTTTTATGGCTCCAGTTTCTAAGAACAACTTTACAATGTATTCGCCCAATCAGTTTCAAGCAACCATTTCGGCGATTTCAGCTGGCATGGCGGTAACCATGTTTGTTTTTTCATCACGAATGTATTTTGAGCCTGACCATCAAGGTTATGAAAAAGCGTACGCCGACTTACTGTCTTTTATCGAAAAGAGCTTTGAAGGTCCAAAGATACTAAGACTGATTGATTAGCATTCCTGCTTTTGCTGGCTAACCCCCTTGGGGTTAACCAGCTTGTGCCTACCTATTACTTATCAGTCACCTTTAGCAGTTTAACATTACTGCTGACGCCAATATGCTTAAAGAACTCTTTCTGACTTATTGCTGAGCTGTAAAAATCACCCTGACCTAGGTCGCAGCCATTATCTCGAACCCACAGGTCTTGCTCGGCCGTTGCAACGCCTGTTGCGACGACCTGTATATTGAGTCGCTTGCAAAAATCGATAAGCCCTACTAAAAAATCATGACTCGATGGGTCGGCAAATAGGTTATCCACCTTGGAAACATCTATCTTGACAATATCAATAGGGTAGTCCCGGAGGTAGGAGAAAGGAATCGTTCCGATCATAATGTCGTTAACAATAATTTTTAGGCCCATTTTTGACATCTTTAACAGCGTGTCTTTAATATTATTGTCTTCGCTGATAAGCCCGTTTTTATTAATTTCTACCTGGATGTTTCTCGGGTCTGTAGATAACTCCTCCATAGTTTTTGATATTTTTTCTTCAACATTAGAGTATCTTAACCCTGTTGAAGAGATTTTTATAGATACCGGAATATTGACCGACGAAAGTAAAGTAAGATTCTTTGAGAACTCGCAGGAATCTTCAAGAACTACTTTACCTATCTCTGCGCTAGCGCCTGAAGCCTCGGCTATCGGCCTAAAATCAATCTCCGGCATATGTGTCTTTCCATCTTTCGTCCAGACGGCTATCGCTTGAGCGGCAACAACAAGGCCTGTTTTAAGATCTATTTGAGGTTGGTAAAGAGCTTTAAATTCACCTTCCTCAAGACCCTTCCATAAGTCAGATTCCGCTAAAAGCTTTTCCGTAACCTGTCCGTTAATATCCTCGGTAAAGAACTTGTATTTACCGGCGCCTTCTTTTTTTGCCTTATACATCGCCATGTCGGCAGTATCAATTAGTTTGTTTGCAGATTGACCGTCATTAGGAAACTTACTGATGCCAATACTAATCCCTATACGAAGATCTCTTCCGCGCACCTGTATTGGCGCTCTGATATTGCGGATTATTTTTTTAGCTATTTTAGCAATAACAGAGTCACTTGGAGAGTCACTTAGGATAACAAGAAACTCGTCTCCGCCCTGTCTAGAGACAAGGTCATCTTCTTTTAAGCTTTCTTTTATCCGCGTTGAAATAATCTTAAGGACTTGGTCGCCCGCATCATGGCCTAAATTATCATTAACGTATTTAAAGTCGTTCAAATCCATGTAGAGCACGGAAATTGCCTTCTTTGTTTTTTTACTTTGCGAAATTTCTCTTTCGAGGTAGGTTATTGCAAGCTCACTATTTGGCAACCCGGTCAGCCTGTCGTGTAACGCCTTCTTTCTTAGTAACTCTTGATACTGGTAAATACTCGTGAGATCAGTAAGTACAGCAATGTAGTTTTCGACACTGCCATCATTACCTCTAATGCAGGTAGCAGAGCAGGTAACAGAGAGGTTGTCCTCCCCCAGTCTGATTACCTTAACTTCACCCGTCCAGTTGTCTGATTTCTTTAATATGCTTGCCACCTCTTCCTTGCTGTTCATGGCAAATACGTCAACTTCCATAAATTCTTCCATTGAGTGTCCTACCAAATCCTTTTCCATTTTTTTTGATAGCGATATGGCGGATCGGTTAACTGAAACAATGATACCTTTTTTATCTAGAATAAAAACACCTTCATGAGCCATCTCAAAAGCTTTTAGGGGCAGCAGCATTTCTTTATCGATGTTTACTTTCTCAGAAACTAATTTGTTGAAGTCCCTTGATAGGCTAGAGATCTCATCAACGCCTTCAATCTCTTTAATTTTTTCAAACCGCCCTGTTTTTCTATATGAGTTTAAGCTATGAATAGCGTCGTTAATGCCGGAAGAAAATCTATTAGATGTCATGAGCGATAGTTTTCTAGAAACTAATATCACCAAAATAGAGCTGAAGGCGCAAAATGCAATGTGGATAAGGATGCTTATTCTGCTTTCTTCTATAATTTTACTTACCGTGTCGGTTATGTATTTCACATTGTAAAGAAGTGACCCAACTATCTTTTCATAGTTTAGCAGCATAACCTGAATTTCAGTTTCACCCTGCCCCCTTAATCGTTCGCTTGACTTTGTTAGGGCTGTTAATAAGGTTTTATTTATTGAGTTTTTAATGTGATTTTTTGCCTTTTCAATGCCCGGTGTTAATAAAAAATCGTCATGAACCCAATCTATTCTATTATCAGCTTCTTGCATCGTCGCGGTAAACTCATCATGACCTTTTGATATAAAAATGGACGCAATTAGTTTTATATTAATGTTCTCCTGTATTTCAAGCATCTTTATTCCAGCAATAACATGAAATGAAGCGCCTTGACTACCTATTATAAGTGCCTTACTTTTAATGAGGGATATCAATTCAGCGATGACCTTGTTGTATTTTTTGACGGCATTAACTTTATTGTATTCCATTATCATTCTTGCTTCGGTCAGCTGATCTTTGATAAATAAGCTGACAAACGGGTCATAGGGAACATCTCCACCCATTCTTGGTGCTTTTGCTGAATTATAATTATTTAAGATACTTCTAATTTTCGCATCAGTATTTGATTGATTTTTAGCTAAATTTCCTTTTCCGATATCTCTTATTAATAACGAGTTAAGAACGCTATCTTTACGCTCCTTTTCGATATGAGTAATAAGAGCAGATAAGGATTTTAGAAAACTAAAGGCCTTGTCAGCTTGCTTGTTTTTCTGATAATCCTGAAGGCCTTCATGAGCGCTAGAAACAACAATAATTAAAAAAAGAATTGTAGGAAGGATTCCGCTCAACAATATTTGATTCTTCAGCTTAAGATAGTTAAGTACCAGTAACATACAATATCCTGCAAAATAATTTGTTGCGTATTATAGTTATTATCGCGATAAATAGCAAGTAATTAAGGAGTTAATATACGTCTAATTATTAGGCACCAAAAAGCGACCCAAAAGGGTCGCTTTCAATGAAGGTCAGAACTTGAGCTTAAGGTGTTATTGAGTTAACGAACAACTTCCTATCGGCGTTATCGCCAAGCCCTAGTTGTCCCAAGGCGTTATCACCCGTCGACCAGGTTGTTCCATCCTGCTTCACCATCGTGCTGTGATTCCACCCGGCTGAAATGGTTGAGATACTGATCAGTCCCGTACTAACAAAAGACAGTCTGTTGGAAAGATCACCGAGTCCGAGCTGGCCATTATTGTTATTCCCCGTGACCCATAAGGCTCCGCCTGATTTTAACAATAGAGAATGGTACCCTCCGGCTGATATATCGACAACACCTGAGCTTATCGCTTGAGTAAAATCAAGTCTCTGTGTTGCATCTGATAGTCCTAGTTGGCCGTGTGCGTTATAGCCTGTCGCCCAAACACTGCCGTCCGATTTTAAGACCAGCGTATGGTAGAGCCCTGCAGACGCCTTGATAATATTATCTTGGCCAGTAAAAACAAACTCACTGCGTTTAGTTGGATCTCCTGTGCCTAATTCGCCGTTGGTGTTGTGCCCAGCTCCCCATAAGGTAGCGTCATCCTTTACGACAAGCGAGAAGTAACGACCTGCTAGAACTTTTACCGCACCGGTAAAGCCGGTTTCAGTAAAGGAACCTTTGTTTCCACCGCCACCTAGGGCTAACTGACCCTCCGTGTTTCTTCCGGCGGACCATACGGATCCGTCATGCTTGGATAATATGACATGCTCTTGGCCGACAGCCAGGCTGGTAATACCTGTCATATCAGTTTTTAAGAATGAGTTTCTGTTGAGCGTGTCGGCGATACCGAGTTGCCCCAGGTTATTTTGACCCGTTGACCACAGGGTTCCGTCCTGCTTTATAATAAAGGTGTTATTAGGGCCACAATGTACGCTAGCAACATTGGACAATGCAAACACCCAGCTATTTCTGTTCGAGTTGTCGCCGAGACCTAGTTGACCAACGTTGTTGTTGCCGGTTACCCAAAGCGTATTATCGGACTTTAAAAAAGCAGCGTGGTCCGTCATCTTGCAAGAGTAGGCCCCCGAAAATAAAGAGCTTGTCGGTTGTTTTTTTTCTTGGGTAATTTCTTTTTTAAGGAAAAATTCCGCTTGAGATGCGCCTGATACTGCTAGCATCAAGGCTGTTATCCATATTTTATTTATCATGCCGTCTCCAAACTACTTTTATGTTCTTCTACTGTTAATCCCCGAACTTATCCTATCTTAGCACGATTTACTATAATTAATCAATTATTAAATGATTTATCTACTATTGCCTTGCAGACGATATGCTCAATGTATATCAAGTCACTGGATGAGGCGGGTAGGTTTATTTCACATTTTTCACCATTTCTTCGCCTGGCTTTTAAGATATTTTTGGATTTTTCAACCTCAACCTGAAGAAAACCCTCGTCATCTGAATAGGCTATCGAGCTTCCACCTAATATCCTTAAGCCTTTTACAGGCACTCCTTCGTCATCGACGATATTCGTAACAATGGTTTTTAGCAAGACGGGTTTTACCTCAAGCATTTCAATGGAGCCAGGCAAGGTAAATATCTCTCGCTCTATTATTTTTGCTTCTGTGAGTACGCTGCCCTGAGGTTTAAGTTCGATTAAATGGGTATCATAAGGTCTTAATCTAACGAGTTTTGAACTATTATTTTGAATATTATCAATAATTTGCCCGTCAATTTTAATCTGATAGCTTAGGTCGCTCTGATTCTCGCTGTCAGACGCTACCTTAACCATGATGCCTGAGTTGATGGCGCTACCGCCGCCCCAAAAATATTGGTCGCCGATAATGCCGACCACCGTTGCTAACCGTCCCGACATGATCTGAAAGGATTGGCTTTCGTCCTGACTGGATGTGGACGACTTTATATTAAGTTCGGCCGTGCCAAATTCTTTTTCAGAACTCATGCCGGCTGAAAACGATTGTTTTAAGGTCTTTTTGCTTGCCTGAAATGAGAATCGAGTATCATTTATTAATTCATCTTCAAAGGGTGACTTCCAGTTGGCAGAAATATCCAGCTGTGTTTCCTGCTTTGCATTCGCTGATTCTTTAAAAATTGAAGCCGCGGCTCGATAGTAATCTTGCATTCGACTAAAGTCATAAGATAAACCTAAATTAAAAAACATGCCTTCATTATCTTTCGCTAGACTGGATGTCCACCGCAATCGCCCTCTTCCCTGGGTATCAATCACCTTATTGAACTCTACACTCACAACATTGTTGGTGGTTTCTCCGTCTGTTTTCCTTTCGATCGTTGCCGACACCTGACCGCCTAACAAGGTTTGACCAACTTGAACCAGTGAGTTATGGCGAACAGTCTCTTGCTGATTGTTGTACACGCTTTTAGCAATAGAAATATCCCCATAAGTCTCTTTAATGCGTAAGAATTTATTTCCTTTTTGCAGGGTTGCGCCTAAATCCACGGCGAACCCTTCTGAGTTCATGCCGACTGAGGCCGTTAAGCTGCCGTAAGGGTTCATATTTCTTGCGCCAACCTCGAGTGCAAAGTTCTTGCCGGTTATTGTCGCGCCAGCCGTCACGCTGTTATTTTTAGTAATTTTCTTGGCAGCCCCCAGTCGAAGCATTTGCTGGTTTGCAGACACCGGTAAAAAAGCCAGAGGATCATTAATCATGACTTGGCCGACCTCAGCTATCCAGGGCATCTTACCGTCGGGCGGCAGCAAACTGCTTTTGACGATATCGTGCAGCTCTTCTGTTGAGTTCTGCGCTTCATCAGTCACCACCAATTTTATCGTATAAACGCCGGCAGGAAGTTCAGACGTCGGTATAGACTGAAAGCCTGCGTCATAGGTTTTGACGGAAATCAGCTGATCACGGAGGAACATCTTCACCAAAGAGCGACGCTCAATAAAAGTCCTGATGGGATTGGAATCAAGGTTTTTATAATCCTTTCTTAGGTTGAACTTTCTTTTCACGGACAGCCCTTGAATATAAATATCCCGAGACAGTGGAAAGAGCGTGTGGTTAGAATTAATTAAGCCTAAACTATATTCATGTTTCTTTTTTCGATAACTAATAAAAGCTTCGTTAACATAGCCGCCAGCTTCAGAAGAGCTTAACCCCCAGTTTAAAAAACCTTTAAATCTTTTTTTCACGGTGGTGGTTATGCTTGATAAGTTATAGGTTTCACTGTCATTATCTTTCGCAAACGTTAAACTTTCGCTCTGTATCAATGAGAAAAGCCTGGAGTCTAAGGCTGAATGATAAAGGGGGTCGTCACTGATGGACAGGTCGAATAACGCCATAGGGATTGTTATTTCGGCACGCATTCTATTGAAATCAATGATCACCGATAATTCGGATGATTTTTTTGCCAGGCAGGGTCCGGATTGACAGTCCTCCACCCTCTTAAAGGTAATTTCTGAGGACAAGAATGTTAGAACCTTTTCTTTCCCCACAGCTGTCAGCTTAGGAAACGAGTCCATAAAAGATTCATAGTCGGATATTAACACCTTGTCCCCCTCTTGGGTGGCGATATCAAGGCCTATTTTCTTCCCGCCATAATAAAAATCCAGCAAGAGTACTTCACTGTATACCTCACTAGCGATTTTATCCTCAGAAGCATAAGATAACGTACTGAATGCAATTAATAGTATGTGGACACACAGGGCAATCAGCCTAAATGTGCGCACACCGATTTCCGTGTCCATTGGTATTATTTTCCTTTTAACTAATTATCTAAAGCCCGTTACTAATAGGGTTAGTTGAATTTTAAATATTTTAGCAGAAAATAAATAAATAAACCAATTTATTTATTTATTAGAAATTAATTGACAAAGACAGTCTGTTTGTATATAATATTTAACGTACACCTAATGAAAGCAATTAATAACCACTAAAATATGCTTGAAAGATTCGTTAACAGTCTCGAAAGAGAGTTCGCTAACAATACCTTAAGCAAGCAGAGGATGTAATAGTTATGAAAAACAACATGAGTCGCCACAGCAAGGTACGATTTAAGGTCGTCGCCACTATCCTATTAGTTAGTGCCCTGGTTGTCACCACCTTTATCTTATCGTCTGAGTTCTTAATTCCTTTTACTAAGGTTGGTTCGGTCGAATCTTCCTCAGACCTTGCTCTATCGAACATCAGTAAAAAAGTTGACGCGGTTGCTGGAGACAGTATTAAAATAGGTATCAGCCATTCAATGCCTAAAGTGCCTTCAAAAGAACTTAAGCAATACTTTCGTGAAATGTCCTCTTCTCATGACTTAATGTTTTTTGAAGTTTTTAAGTCGGATTTATCCTCAGGGATAAACTACAAAGGCGAGACTAGTCGGTTAGCGTCTGAGTTAAGCAAAGATATTAACTACATTAAGTCAAGCTTTAGCCAGGGGCGAAAGTTACTGCTGGTCGTTTACGACGACTCTTTGCTGGATGTTTCTTTATCAGATGGAAAAAAACCATTTTCAGGCTCTGCTCTTACCTATAAGGTATGCGGAAAAAACAAGTGCACCAACATCACTTACCTGGGAGATAGTGCGTTACTCTCTGGAAAAGTGAAGCCGTCCATTGCGACCTCATCTGACTCTTTTATTGTGGGTCATTTTGGTTCACCCGCCCTCTCTGAAGAGCTTAGGCTGTTTGTAGAAAAAGGTTACAGCCCGCTGTTTGTTTCTGATAGCAGCAGCTATCAATTAGGTTCATCGGGCAGTGATGAGCGGACCAGCAACACCTTGAAAAAATTCACCAGATGGAAAGAAGGTCTTGAGAGAAAAGAACACCAAGGAGGACCGACACACGGGTTTTACTCAAAGGATCCTGACTTTAAGCCATTTAATAAAACTAAGGGTTTGTGGTCCTCATCGATGACTAAAAACATTTTAGCCCCGGCCTGCAGAGATCATCTTGAGAGTGCCTGCCTTGATGATGTAGTTGGCTCAGAAGTTTTTCGAGTCGGTTATAAATTTTCAGGGCGTTTTAAAGGTAATGCTCACTTTCCGATCACTATGTCGATTAAGCTGTAGAGGTTGCCATGAGTGGTCACTATTCAGAAGAAGAGCTCGCCATTATGGCTGAGTTCGAGCCTATGGACTTACCTGAAAAGAAGATAGAGCCGACCTTCTTTGAGAGGGTTGGCCGGTCTTTAAGGCAGCATAGAGAGTGGGTTCTTGAGATAACCCAAGATGAATTGGCAAAAGATCTTAAAATTTCCAGACAGACACTGGGTGCCATGGAAAGTGGCAAAGGAAGTAAGGTCTCGCTTGAAACTTGGATGAAAGCCTGGGAAATCATGAAGGTCAGCAAGCAGGTTGAAAGAGCGACAAGAACTAACTCAAAGGTCTTTAAGAAAATGGTTGAAGGCCTTCCTGATGACCTTCTTTAAAT
>Ga0105358_10001211_pt1 | contig 13715 bp, 8 predicted proteins | sample GOMGulsemesocosm_5_FD_83509 | JGI IMG/M metagenome (GOLD analysis project Ga0105358, IMG submission 83509) | Methane-oxidizing microbial communities from mesocosms in the Gulf of Mexico - GOM15C Gulf of Mexico | ecosystem: Environmental > Aquatic > Marine > Cold seeps | place: Gulf of Mexico... | reverse complement strand
GAATTTATTCAGGCATAGCCTTACCAGCTATTTTTATGGATAACGGGCAGCTACTCGTTATCCATGAACCTCTTTTCAATCAAGGTCAGCGGCTGAATGGCTCAACCACTATAAAAGGAATTTGTAATAATTCCTTTTTCGTTATGAGTAAAGCTGATAGCCATTGATTTTATAGTACTTCTTTGGCGGCTCTAAAAGCTTCTTGTGCTGCAGGGGCACCACAATAAACAGCGCTGTGTAATAGCACTTCACGAATTTCTTCTTTCGTTGCTCCATTATTGAGTGCACCGCGAATATGGCCCTTTAACTCTTGTGGCGCTTTTAATGCGGCTAACATGGCAATTGTTACTAAGCTACGCGTTTTACGATCTAAGCCGTCTCTTTGCCAAGTTGATCCCCAACCGTGATCGTTGATGTAATCTTGCATCGGTTGGGTGAAGTCATCAGCATTATTTAACGCGCGATCAACAAATTCATCGCCCATTACTTGTCGGCGAACTTGTTCACCTGATGTGTTAGTCATGTCATTATTCCCTAATAAAAATAAAGCCTCACGGCAGTGTAACGTGAGGCTTTTATGGTTAGCTAATTTAGTCTAGTTATAGGCGATATATTAAAACGGTATCATTCATTCAAGGAATTGGTATTATTGTGCTGTCCATGCGCCGTCCATAGGTAAAGAAGCGCCAGTAATACTGCGGGCGCTGTCACTGCACAAAAACAAGATGAATTCACCAATTTGGCGAGGAGCCATCATTTCAGGTAAGGCTTGTTTAGCGGTTACCAGGGTATATTTAGCTTGTTCAAATTCAACGTTTTCACGTTTAGCTACTTCGGAAATTTGATTGTTGATAAGGGGAGTATCAACCCAGCCAGGGCAAATAGCGTTAGCCGTTATACCTTGCTCTGCACACTCAAGGGCAACTGCTTTGGTTAAGCCAATAATGCCGTGTTTAGCTGCCACATAAGCTGACTTATTTAATGAGGCGACCAAGCCATGTACCGAGGCGATATTGATAATGCGACCCCAGCCATTAGCTTTCATACTTGGTAGAGACTTTTGTATGGTATGAAAAGCAGCAGTTAAGTTAATCGCGATAATGGCGTCCCATTTGCTTGCTGGAAAAGTATCTACGCCTTCGGTATGTTGAATACCAGCGTTGTTAACTAATATGTCAATGGAGCCCATGATTTTAATGGCGCGCTCCATAAAGGTGGCGATAGAGGTTGGGTCCATTAAATTTGCGCCATCAAATAATGCTTTTATTTTGTATTTGGAAGAGAACTCTTCGGCTAAAGCAATTCCTTCACTTTCATCCATCAAACCATGTAAAACCAGATTAATGCCTTGCTCGGCTAACACATGAGCCGCGGCCAAACCAATACCGCTGGTTGAGCCGGTAATAAGGGCCGTTTTACCATTTAACGTAGTTTTATTCTGTAGCATACGATTTTCCTGCTTATATAGTACGATCTAATAGTGATTAATCAATGTCGGAGTAATCACTCAATTTCTTCAATAGAGTTCTTATACCCGTTCTACTTGAAAATGCATGATTCAGCGGGTATATATCCATACAGTAGCTCAAGCAAATAATTTTATATTTAGCACCTTAGTACCACGGAAGGTATAAATCATATGTGAAGCAGAATGGAAAATAGTTGCCGTATATTATTGTGGAAGTATCTCTTTGGTAATTATTTACTTTAATGCTAATGACAGCAGTAAATTTCTGGTCCTAAAATGTAGTAGCGTCAACACTAAATATTAGACATTTAATATTCAGTTCCGTTTCTGGCTAGTACTCAACACAAAAGTAATTATAATTTAGCTAACAACACAAAATAGAATTACCTATGTTAAATACTAAGATTTGCCAAAAAGCCCGATTATCACGGGATCCTCGTTTTGATGGTAAGTTCTTCACGGCGGTTAAAACAACAGGCATTTATTGTCGCACTATATGCTCAGTGTTCCCGCCAAAGGAAAAAAACGTTCTGTACTTTGCCACAGCCGTTGAATGTGCTAATGCGGGTTTTCGACCTTGTTTACGTTGTCGACCAGATAGTGCGCCAGACTCACCTGCTTGGAAGGGGGTGAGTACGACACTTGAACGAGCCATTAATTTAATTAATGAAGGCGCATTGCAAACTGGCTCATTACCCTTATTGGCAGAACGTCTAGGTATTAGCGACCGTTATTTACGACAATTGTTTAAAAAAAATATTGATATGTCACCCAAAGCGTACGCGCTGTATCAACAATGTTTATTCGCCAAACAGTTATTACATCAAACAGACTTACCGATTACGCAAGTTGCCTTAGCTAGTGGCTTTGCAAGTGTTAGGCGTTTTAATGATTGTTTTATCTCTCAGTTAAAACTAACGCCAACACAAATGCGCAAATCTGGTGGCAGTCAATCGAATGGCTTACAGCTTAAACTCTATTATAGACCGCCATTTAATTGGTCCAGTATGCAAAATACACTCAAGAGTAGAGCGATATCTGGTCTTGAATGGTGTGACGAGCAAAGTTATGGCCGAACATTTGAGTGGCTTGGTTGCGTAGGGAGTTTCACCGCTATACACAATGAACACAATAATTTTTTCGATGTTAGTATTGAACTGGATAATCTTAGACATTTGAAGCCAATTATTCATAATATTCGACGTATTCTGGATTTAAATGTGGATATGCAAGCGGTAGAACATGATATTCAATCTTGTTTTTCTGATGATTTCACCATTAATTCAGGTATTAGATTACCCGGTATATGGAGCATGTTTGAAGCGGGAATAAGAGCTATCTTAGGGCAACAGATTTCAGTGGTAGCTGCCCGAAACCTTGTAGAAACTTTAGTGCATTCATTAGGTGAAGAAATCGGCGCTAAACGATTGTTTCCGACGCCGGAATCGATAGCATCAAGTGATCTTAATTTCTTTAAGATGCCAGGGTCACGTAAACAAACATTACACAATCTAGCTCAACATTACCTCGAAAGTGATAAGCCTAATAATCCTAAGCAGTGGTTAAAATTGAAGGGAATAGGTCCTTGGACAGTAGAGTATTCACAACTACGTGGGTTAAGTGAACCGGATATTTTCTTAGGTGGCGATCTTGGCGTTAAAAAAGCGATGGTGAATTTGAAACCCAATTTTGACATAGAGCAAGCCGCTCCATGGCGGAGCTATTTAACATTTCAACTATGGAGTCAATTATAGTGTATACAGATTATATAAAATCCCCATTAGGGTTAATGGAGTTCAAAGCCTCTGAAAAAGGCATTACTCAACTTATTTTTTGTGGTTCTCAAATGCTTGATGTAAAAGCCAATAGAATAACTGATTGTTGTAAGCAACAATTAAAAGAATACTTTGAAGGTCAACGTGAAGTCTTTAATGTGCAACTTGATCCTCAGGGGACTGAATTTCAAAAATTAGTTTGGCAGAGTTTATCAAAAATTCCATTCGGACAAACGAAAACTTATCTCGATATTGCTAAGATGGTTGAACGACCGAAAGGAGCACAAGCCGTGGGTGGCGCTAATGGAAGAAACCCCATTAGTATTATTGTACCTTGTCATCGGGTAGTCGGTACTAATGGCTCTTTGACTGGGTATGCCGGAGGAATAGAAAGGAAGTTATGGTTATTAGAACATGAGGGAATCGCAGTAAAGCCTGCTAAAGGCAATAACATGCTTGATATACAAAAAGTTATTCATACTAGGCAGTCTAAAACACAATTTTTAAACTAATACATAGAAATAAGGATGAGCTGAAAGCAGTTCATCCTTATTTGGCTATCCGTTACTTATATCGCGCTTGTAAATAATCAAATACCGCACGCATACCAAAGGCTTCGCCACCTAATGGACGACCAGGCAAGGTGCGAACATTAAAAGCCATCACATCAAAATGAACCCAATTAGTTTCTTTACGGACAAACTTTTGTAAATAAAGCGCTGCTGTAATCGCACCGCCAAAAGGCGTAGAAGAGCAGTTAGTCATATCGGCGAGCGTACTTTTAAATAAGTCGGTATAAGGTTGATAAAGCGGCATACGCCAAACGGGATCACTAATTTTACTGCCTGCGTTGGTTATACCTGTTGCAACATCATCACAGGTTGAAAAGAAGCCCGGTAATTCAGTTCCCAAGGCAACTCGCATGGCTCCAGTGAGTGTCGCAAAATCTATGATTAACTCGGGCGACTCTTGATCTGCTTCAGTGAGTGCATCACATAAAACTAAGCGACCTTCCGCATCGGTATTGTCTATTTCTACAGTAAGGCCACTACGCGTTGTGAGTACATCTCCAGGGCGCATGGCATTATTTGATACTGCATTTTCAACCGCAGGAATTAATACTCTTAAGCTAATTGGTAAATTATGCGACATAATTAAATGTGCTAAACCAAGTACATGCGCTGAGCCACCCATGTCTTTTTTCATATTTCGCATGCCAGCGGAAGGTTTTAAATCTAAGCCGCCGCTGTCAAAACATACGCCTTTACCGACTAAGGTAATTTTAGGATGACTTTTATTACCCCAAGATAAATCAATCAAACGTGGTTGATGAATACTGGCACGTCCAACAGCATGAATAGTAGGGTAGTTTTGGGTCAGTAAATCATCACCGATAATTTGTTTAAGCTTGCCGCCAAAAGTATCAGCAAGTGTTTGTGCACTTTCACCTAAATTTTCTGGCATCATGTCAGCAGCAGGAGTATTGACTAAATTGCGTACTAATGCGGTTGCCTCAGCATATTTTATAGCACTATCTACTAGCGCTTGGTCGTTAACCGCTAAAATTGGTAAAGGCTGTTTATTAGGGCCTTTAGTCACATAACGAGTATAGGTATATGCGCCGATTAGCCAAGCAAAACAAATCGCTTGCTGATGCACTCCTTCTGCATGTAGCAAGTATTGCCCTGCAGGAAGTTTTTTAATTAAATCGCCACAAGCAAAAAAGTGATTAGCATCATCAACAATAAAAATTGCTTGAGCTAATTCGCCTTGTTCATTGGGGATTAGTGCTAAACCGCTCCCAGAAAAGCTTATTTGTGTAAGCCAGTTTTGACTAAATTGTGTCTGTTTTGATAACCAAGATTCGAAAGTTTGTTTTTGTTCAAAAACAAACAGAGGGATACCTTGATTTTGTGCAGTTAATAACGTCTTCATTTGATTCCTTGCGACTAAATACATAGATCTGTTAATCATATTCTAACCCCATTCAATTGTATTATACCAACTGAAGTAATGAATGATCTATTCAATACTTCAGTTGGTTTAATGTAAAGGTGAAGCGTGGCCGATGATTACTTTGCCTATTTAGATTCTATTTGTTAACAATACTAACCAGAGTGTTTGCTGAACGACTGCTATTTTATTAACTATGGAAATTAAAGTTCAATATCCGCTTAAGTGAGTTTCTGGTATGATCAACACAAGTCAAAAAACTCTAGTACTAAATCTAGCACTAAAACCGGAACTGTAAATTCATGTCAGTAATTGCCGAGCAAATCGCTCAAGAACTTAACGTTAAAACTAATCAAATCAATATTGCCATCACGTTATTAGATGGCGGTGCTACGGTGCCGTTTATTGCTAGGTATAGAAAAGAGGCAACGCAAGGGTTGGATGACAATCATCTGCGTCATTTAGCGCAACGTTTAAGTTATTTACGTGACTTAGATGCTCGTCGTCAGGTGATATTAACGAGTATTAAACAGCAAGATAAATTAACAGCTGAGTTAGCGAAACAAATTACTAATGCTGACAATAAAACCCGCTTAGAAGATTTATATTTACCTTTTAAACCCAAACGCCGCACCAAAGGGCAAATGGCTATCGAAGCAGGGATTGAGCCACTGGCTAATAGTTTATTTAATAATTGGCAACTTAAGCCTGAGCAAGAAGCGTTGCCATATTTAAACAAATCGGCAGGCTTTGATGATGTTAAGGCTGTGTTAGATGGTGCAAGCTCTATTTTAGCGGAGCGTTTTAGTGAAGACGCTAACTTACTGCAAAAATTGCGAAATCACATTTTAAAACAGGCGCATTTAACCGCTAAATTAGTTAAAGGGCAAGAGCAAGCAGCGATAAAGTTTCGTGATTATTTTGACCACAGTGAAAAATTAAAAACGGTGCCATCACATCGTATGTTAGCAATGTTACGAGGACGAAATGAAGGTTTTTTACAACTAAAAATTGATGTTGATCCCGGGCAAGAGAGCACGAGTGTTTCTAGTGCAGAGCAAATTATCAGTGAACATTTAACATTACGTCTTACTGGACAAGCTGCAGCGAACTTTTTAACGAATACTGTGCGAATAGCATGGAAAACTAAATTAAGTGTTAGTTTAAGCAATGAGCTGTTAGGTCAACAGCGTGAGCAAGCTGAGCAGCAGGCCATTAAAGTTTTTGCGACTAACTTGACTGATTTATTAATGGCAGCACCAGCAGGCGCAAAAGTTACTTTAGGTCTAGATCCCGGTTTACGTACCGGTTGTAAAATTGCCATTGTTGATAGCACAGGTAAGCTATTACATACCACGACTATTTTTCCTCATGCACCACAAAATCATTGGGATAAGTCATTACGTACCTTAGTGAATATTTGTCGTCAATACAAGGTTGAGCTAATCGCGATTGGTAACGGTACAGGTTCACGTGAAAGCGATAAGTTGGTTGGTGAAGTTATTAGTCAGTTTGAGTCACAAAAACTCAAAAAAATGATTGTTTCGGAGGCGGGCGCATCTGTATATTCTGCTTCAGAATTTGCTGCGAATGAATTTCCTAATTTAGATGTGTCTATACGTGGCGCGGTTTCTATTGCTAGGCGCTTGCAAGATCCATTGGCTGAGTTGGTGAAAATAGATCCAAAAGCCATTGGTGTAGGCCAATATCAGCATGACGTAAGTCAAAGCCAACTAAGTCAAAGCCTTGATGACGTGGTGGAAGATTGTGTAAATGCTGTTGGTGTTGATCTTAATAGCGCTTCGGCGGCATTATTAACTCGCGTGGCGGGCTTAAATAAAACAATGGCTAATAACATTGTAAACTTTCGAGATGAGCAGGGTGCTTTTACCAATCGTAAACAGTTAAAAAAGGTTGCACGCCTAGGGCCAAAAGCTTTTGAGCAAGCAGCAGGTTTTTTACGCATTAGTGGTGGTGATAACCCGTTAGATCAGTGTGCGGTACATCCAGAAACCTACCCTATTGTTGAAAAAATTATTCAACAATTAAGTATTGATAGTGCGAGTGTGTTAAATAATAACGAGCAACTACAACAAATTAATATTAGTGAATTAGCAACAGAACAATTTGGTGAAGTGACAATAAAAGATATCATTAATGAATTAGCCAAGCCAAGTCGTGACCCAAGACCTGAATTTAAAACTGCTACGTTTGCCGATGGTATTAATAAAATGGCTGATTTAAAGGTTGGTATGGTGCTTGAGGGCGTTATATCAAATGTCGCTAATTTCGGCGCTTTTGTTGATATTGGCGTACATCAAGATGGTTTAGTGCATATTTCATCGATCACTGATAAATTTATCAATGATCCCAGCGAGTTCGTAAAAGCCGGTGAAATTGTCAAAGTGAAAGTGGTCGAAGTGGATGTTGCACGCAAACGCATCAGTTTAACTATGCGTTTAAATGATAACGTTAGTGAGCAGAGTTCAAAGGCTAAGCCACAAGCGGTAAATCAAAAGCATCAAAATAATAAGCAAACTTCAAATGTTAAGTCACAAGAACATAGCCAAAGAAAACAGCATAAACTTAAAGCGAAAAAAATTGATAATGCGGCGATGGGTAACGCCTTTGCTGATGCATTTGCCAAGCTGAAGAAGTAATTAAATTTTAAAATTAAAATTTAATTACTAAAAGGGTTAAAATTTACTTGACGATACAAATGAGAATGATTATCATTGCCTTGTTGGTTGAGGCAAGTGAATGCTCTCTCAGGCGTTTTGACTAATAGCAAGGTTGGCCGCTTAGTGATTATGATTCAGGACCATGATCACTAAGTTCTTCTTGTATTTTTGGTTTAAGTTTCTCCTCTAAAATCAAGTAGATTAAAAATTTTTGATGGTTTAGCCAGCGATATTTTTCCCCAAAAGAAATATATCACTGGCTTTTTTTTACTCGTTTAAAATTTAAAGCGCCCAACTACCTCAGACATATTATTACTGCTAGACCTTAGCTGTAAACTTGCTTCACTTAACTGCTCTGAAGTGGCTAATGATTCATCTGTCATGCCAGCGAGATCATTTATACGTAAGTTTACTTCATCTGCAGCTTGGGTTTGTTGTTCGGTAGCGCGAGCAATTTGGGTGTTCATTTCAGAAATGACTTCCATTAATCTGTCAATCTCAGATAATGAATCATCAGCTTTACTTGTTTGTTCTACAGCTTGGCTAGAAATGTTTTGGCTGATTTTTACTGCTGAAACAGCCTCTTGAGCACCCGATTGTAATTTTTGAATCATTTTTTGAATTTCATTAGTGCTTTGTTCTGTACGGTTGGCTAAGGTACGAACCTCATCGGCAACTACGGCAAAGCCTCTACCTTGCTCACCTGCTCTGGCGGCCTCAATAGCGGCATTGAGTGCGAGTAAATTTGTTTGTTCAGCAATACCGCGAATAACATCAAGAACCGAGCCTATATTGTCACTCTCGGTAGCAAGACTGGCAATAACTTGAGATACTTCATCAATATTACCTGATAAAGACTGCATTTGAACAATGGTATTGGAAACTATATCTTTACCAGCAGTAGTATTGACCCTAGCGTCGTTAGCCGCCTGCTCGGCAGAATTAGCATTATTACTCACATCACGAATTTGTGAAGTCATTTGTTCCATCGCGGTAGCAACCTGCGCAGTAATATCATTTTGATTTTGCGTTAATGATTGAGCACTTTGACTGGCATTAGCAACAGATTCAGCATGCTCTAATACTTGGTCAGAGTTTTCTGAAACATCAGATAAAGAAGCACGTATTTTTTTTGTAAACTCGTTAAAATAATGCGCTAAACGGGATACTTCATCGCTTCCTTTATTATCTAAAGTACGGGTTAAGTCGCCTTCACCTTGAGCAATATCCTTCATTAAATCAGAAGCAGCATGAGTTGGAACAACAATGCTTTTACCAATAATATAACTGAAAAAAATAATAGCTATTGTGGTAATAAAAGCTTCTGTTATTAATGTATTACGTTGGCTAGAAAAGCTGGCGTCGATATCATCGATATAAGTACCTGAGCCAATAATCCATTGCCAAGGGGCAAAGCCTTTAACAAAAGATATTTTTCCTACAGGTTCATCAACGCCAGGTTTTGGCCATTTATAAGGAACAAAGCCTTGTCCTTTAGCACGTACAACATTAACCATATTAATAAATAATGGTGTGCCGTCAGCATCTTTAACGTTACCGACATTTTTTCCAATGAGTGCAGGTTTAATTGGATGCATGATCATTGTTGGCGTAAAGTCATTGACCCAAAAATAATTACTTTTGTCATATCTAAGTGTATTAAGCACCGCAAGTGCTTTCTTTTTAGCTTGTATTTCGTCAAGTGAATTCTGAGTTTGTAACTGATGAAAGTGCTCAAGAACGCCATAAGCAGACTCGACCACTTGTTGATTGGCATTGTGCTTTTGTTCTAATAGCGACTGATAAGCTTTAGTTAGACTGATATAACTTAACACAATAAGACCAATGGTCATTAAAACCACCAGCAATACAAAGCGCTGTTGAATCGTGTATTTGCGCAAGAAATTCATAAAAACCTCTTTAAAAAAACATACTGATACAGGTAGAGTTTAGTCTACTTTGAAAAAAAGTAGAGGTTAATTAAATGTCATAAAAGGTAGTATGATCGGCATTTTTTTGATTATTCTGGCTGCGGCTATCACTGGGAATAATTATTTTAAAGCTTTTTCCTTTTTTTTGTTTAGTGATTAATTCTATGTTTCCTTTTAGCCGTTGTGTAACTAAGTTGTAAACAATATGTGCTCCTAAACCTGAACCGCCTTCACCTCTTTTAGTCGTGTAAAAGGGTTCAAATAAGCGGGTTTTGCTCTCGTTATCTAAACGGCAACCATCATCCCCGTATATAAGTGTAATAGCATTTTCATTTTGTTGTACTGTAATAAATATTGTGCCTATTGCTTGCGAGTCAAAGGCATGCAATAAACTATTAATCACTAAGTTGTTCGTTATTTGAGCGATAGCTCCAGGATAAGAAAAAATAAAAATGTTTTCAGGACAGTCAAGTTCAATAGTAATATTGGTACTTTTTATTTTAGGTTTTAAAGAGCGTAAAATATCCTGTAAATACTGCTTTAGGTTAATTTCTCTGGCATTATCAACAACACTATCTACTGCAATAAGTTTGAAACTTTCAATAAGTTCAACCGCTCGGGATATATTTTTTAGAGATAGTTCAAAACCCTGCTCTAATTCTTGAGTAAAAAGCTTTAATTCCTTGGCGGTTAAGCTTTGATCATCTAAGGCTTTAATAATATTATTACATCTATCTTTCATAAAGCTAATAGCCGTTAATACTATGCCGATGGGCGTATTGACCTCATGGGCTACTCCGGCAACCAAGCCACCTAATGAGGCCATTTTCTCATTTTCTAATAATTGTGATTGTGTTTGTTTTAATACGCTTAGTGTTTGTTGTAATTCATCGTTACTTTGGCTTAACGCTTGCGTACGCTCGTTTACTCTTTGCTCGAGTTGCTCATTGAGTAATTGTGTTCTTTTCTCGGCTTTCAGTCGCTGCTCGACTTCATTTTCTAACTGAGTGATTGTTGTCAGTTGTTGCTTTGCATGGTTTTCCAGTAATTCACGTTTTTGTTGATGAAAGTTAACTTGTTCAAATAATTCTTTTGGTGATAATTGCAGTTGCGCCAAAAAATCGGAAAAATACGAAGCTAATTGTGTTTGTTCTTCATCGGTAATAATAGCGACTAGATTAAAGGCACGATAAGCTGAAGCCATTCCTATTACACCCGCTAAGGCATTGAGTGCTGAATTTTTTAAGACTGATAATTCCGCAATATTAATTTTGTCTTTATTATCTATATCTGCTTTTTTTAAACAATAGGTTAACTTAGCTTCTGCCATTTTATAAGGCATGTATTGTTGAAATAAGGTACTGATTAGTATTGACTTCTGTTTGGCATCAATTACTGCAGGCCCTGCTTTAGCAAAGGATTCACCACGTAATAAATTGTGTGTATCAACAAATTGATGAGCAATTTTATATTCTTCAGTCGACATTTTTGTTGATAAAGACACGCCAATATAAAGTAAAGTATTGACTAATAAACTCCATATTAAACTATTGGTTAATGGTGAAACTTGGCCGATAGCAAAAAAATGCTCAGGGTTAAACCAATAAAAAAATCCTGAAGATTGTTCTAATATAGGCCAGTCTAACCAACCACTACGCACAACTGAAGGTAGTAATGAACTATAAAACCAAAGGCTAGCTCCCGCGACTAACCCTGTTATAGCGCCCGTTAAATTACCCGTACGCCAAATTAAACCACCAATTAAAGCAGGAGCAAACTGTGCGCATGCAATAAAGCTTATTGTGCCAATTTTAATTATTAACTCAGAATCACCAATCGCTCGGTAATAAAACAAACTTAAAAACAACACAACAAATACCATCAACCAACGAATTTGTAATACGTAAGGCTTAAATTGCTGAAGTTGTGTTAAATAGATAATCAAAGGCATAATAATATGGTTGGTTAACATGGTTGATAATGTCATTGTACTGATCATTATCATGCCTGTTGCGGCGGCAAATCCACCCAGAAATACCAGAACGGCCACTGCTAAATTGTTGTTCGACAGTGGTAAAGTCAACAACCATAGGTCTGCTGAGCCTAACGCTTCACTTTGTAATAACCCCGACAGTGCTACAGGTAAAGCGAAGATATTGATGACCAATAAATACAATGGAAATAACCATTTTGCTTGGTCGATAAAGTGTGTGTTGGAACACTCAACAATCCCGACATGGAACTGTCTTGGTAAGGTAATAATACCGATAGCACCAAGCAAAATAAAACTTAGCCAGCTTTGTGCTGATAGTGGTTTCATACCTTGTTGTAATTTAGACGCTGCAGCTTGATCAAATAGCTCCACAATACCTGGATTTAATAAATAGCAAATCCATATTGAGGCGATTACCAGTGCTAATAGTTTAAATAAACTTTCAAAGGCTAATGCCACCATCATACCGGGATGCTTTTCAGTTGGGTCTAAATGACGCACACCAAAAATAATGGTAAAAAAAGCCATCATTAACACGATGAGAACATCAAAATTATCCAGCAATAGATTATTTGTTCCGCTATCGATCACTAACACTTCAAAACTGGTAATAATAGATTTCAACTGGATTGTTAAATAAGGGACTATGCCTAATAAACATAAAATGCTTATCAACGCTGCTAGCGTTTGCGATCTGCGATAACGTACTGAAATAAAATCGGCAATACTAGTAGAGTGAAATTCATTTTTTAACAGAACCATTTTCTTTAATAAGGGTGTCATGAATAGAAAGGTCATGGTGGAGCCTAAATGAATAGCCATTGGAAAAACACCTTGCGTAGAAGAAAGCCCTATATTTCCAAAAAAAGTCCAAGAGGTGCAAAAAACGGCAAGACTTAACGCATAGGTATGGGCTGAATTTCGTACCTTTTGAGCCCGATTACAACTCGACTGTGCCCATTGTGCAATCCAAAAAAGTATCAAGATGTAAATAATTAATAGTAAAACTAAAGAATTGAATGACATAAGAATCACCCGTTATTTTTAGTGATGTAAGCTCTTATCGTCAGGTAGGCGGTGATGAGAATAACAAATAGCCAGGCACAGAGGATTAATAGCCAAGTTGTTAATAATGTTAGTTCATCCTGTAATAAGACAGGCAATAAAAATAGCAGTAAGCAGAGCGATGCAGCTAGCCATCTGGCAATTATACGGTCATTCATGATGATTATAGTTAATTTAAGGTATCTTAACTATAGACAAGGTTTACCTTTTGCGAAACAAAAAAAGGGGAAGCAAAAGCTTCCCCATAAAATAACCTCGGTTGGAGGTTAACTAACGCAAGGTAGTTAGGTTTTAGCTAAAAACTATAAAACGTATTTAGCTGATAATTGTAAGTAGTTTGAATCAACATCTTGGTCATCTCTTGCGTAATTACCTACTTCAACACCTACCGCTAATTGCTTAGTTAAGTTTTTGAATAAGTTAACGCTCCACTGAGTACTTTCCATACCCGAAATGTCAGCTTCAGCACTAGCATAAGCCACTGTACTTCTTAAATCTTCTGTCCAAAAATGACGATATGAAGCAAGGTATGATGTAGTATCTTCTGCTTCTTCACCAACAACATCATGCGCTGAAACAACACCTACATAACGGCCAACATTACCGCCATGCACTTGGAAACGAAAATCATCTTTACCAACTGTTTTAATGCGACCGGCAACAGAATAGCCAAGACCTGTTTCAGTATTCCCTAGCGCTGTGTGCATTTGACGGCCTAAACCGGCTACAGAAACATTACCCCAGTCGCCTTTGAAGCTATATTTTGCAATAACATCAGGCACATCATCGATACTAGCATCACCACCAAAGGTGAATGGATTTTCAAGTGAAACTTGGAAGTTACCCATG
>Ga0105358_10001204_pt1 | contig 13749 bp, 6 predicted proteins | sample GOMGulsemesocosm_5_FD_83509 | JGI IMG/M metagenome (GOLD analysis project Ga0105358, IMG submission 83509) | Methane-oxidizing microbial communities from mesocosms in the Gulf of Mexico - GOM15C Gulf of Mexico | ecosystem: Environmental > Aquatic > Marine > Cold seeps | place: Gulf of Mexico... | reverse complement strand
GTAGCTGATGGAAAAATTAAAGCTATCTGGATCATGGCCACTAACCCGGTAGTGAGCTTGCCAAATGCCGACAAGGTTAAACAGGCGCTGGAAAAGTGTGAGTTTGTGGTGGTATCAGACTGTGTGAATCATACTGATACCTTAGATCTGGCTGATATTAAATTGCCAGCAGCAGGCTGGAGTGAGAAAGATGGCACAGTGACTAACTCGGAACGCTGTATCTCCCGTCAGCGAGCGCTACTGCCGTTGGCTGGGGACGCAAAACCTGACTGGTGGATCATTACTCAAGTGGCGCAAAAAATGGGCTTTACCGATGCCTTTGCTTACCAGTCAAGTGTCGAAATTTTTCGTGAACACGCTAGCTTGTCTGGTTTTGAGAATAACAAAAAGCAACGATTACGTGACTTTGATATTTCTCAATTGGCTAACATCAGTGAAGATGATTACCACAATCTACAGCCAATCCAGTGGCCGATTACTGCCAAGAGACCACAAGGTACGGCACGTCTTTTTACTAAAGGGAAGTTTTTCACTCAGACACAAAAAGCCAACTTCACGCCAATAGAATTCAAACCACCAATAAATTTACCTAACGAGCAATGGCCATTGGTATTAAATACCGGTCGGCTACGAGATCAATGGCATACCATGACACGTACCGCTTTGGCGCCCCGTTTGAATCAACATAAACCTGAACCCTTTGTTGAAATCACCTCAGCGGATGCACTCGATTACGGTATAATTCACGGGGAGTTGGCTCAAATAGAAAGTACTTGGGGAAAAATCTTAGTTCGGGTTGTTATCACCGAGACACTACCTCAAGGTGTTATTTTTGTGCCTATGCATTGGACAGCTCAATTCAGTAGTCAAGGTCGTATGGGGGCTTTGGTAAACCCAGTCATAGATCCTATTTCGAAACAACCAGAGAGTAAACATACGCCGGTTAAAATTAAAGCTTATGATGCACAATGGTATGGTTTTATCATTTCCCGCCACCCGCTAGAATTAGATGGCATAGATTACACTGTACTGGTTAGAGGTAACGGTTATTTTCATTACGAACTGGCCAGCAGTAAAAAGATCCGCAACTGGCAACATCATCTGGCCAAACTACTTTCCCCATATACCGATAAACTCGAATGGCAGACCTATCAGGATGATAGGAAATCACTTTTTCGTACGGCCTGTTTTTCTGCTAGAAAACTACAAGCTGTATTGATCACCAGTCCTGATAGCCACTTACCCGATAGAGGTTGGATCGGTTCATTGTTTGATCCATTACGCACTGAGCCTTTACAGGACAATGAGCGCATGGTTTTATTAACTGGCAAGCCCCCTTTGGGTACACCGGATGTAGGTAAAATAATCTGTGCTTGTTTTAACATTGGCGAAAAGACGATTTTATCGTCAATAAAAGACAGTAAATTAACCACGCCACAGGCGGTGGGTAAATTATGCAAAGCCGGAACCAACTGTGGTTCTTGTGTGCCAGAGATTAAAGAATTGATCAATTGTAATCTAACTGTTACTGGCAGGTAGCTAAACCTCACAGCAAGTATTTTCTGGGGATGGAGTTAACACAACTATCATTCAAATAAATGAAAAACTAACTATACAGAGCATCTAAAACTATCTATAGAGCGCATCTATGGCATTAGCATTATGGAATAAAAATTTTATAACGATGGTAGTGCTTTATTATTTCCCCTTAATGGTTACATTTAATTGCATCTATCTACCATTATTGTGTTGCATTTTTATGACTGATGAAGGATTATGAAATTGAAGTAAAGATAACAAAAGAGGCAAAACTATGAAGATTAAAATTTCTGGACACCACGTTGAAATAACAGAAGGTATCAAGCAATCTATCGAAAATAAGTTTGCGAAAATCTCTAAGCATTATCCGTCAATTATGACCATAGACTCAACCATAACTGTTGAGCCGCATTTACAAAAACTTGAAGTTACCACATTATATGAAGGTGAAAAAGTAACTGTAAATGCTTCTGATAAGCAACTTTATGTGGCCATTGCAAAAGTTGCAAAAAAACTACAATCAGCACTAGCACATCGCAAGGGAGTATTATCAGCAAAAATCAATGATAAGTTTGAAGTACCACAAACAGACTTATATCACTCCGCATAATTTAGGCATAAGCCAAGGGTAGTGAAGTGATTGTAATAGCGTAAAATTTTACAGACAAAACTCTTCAAACAAAAAAGGCTGTACCATTTACATGGTACAGCCTTTTAGTTACCTAAATATTTAGGTTATCTAATTTTAGTTACCTAATTTTAGTTACCTAAGTTACTCAGGTTCATAATCTAAATTTGCAGATAACCACCGCTCTGCTTGCTCTAGGGTTAAACCTTTACGAACAGCGTAATCTAACACCTGGTCTTTGGCTACTTTCGCCACAGCAAAATATTTGGCGTCTGGATGAGCAAAATACCATCCACTAACGGCAGCCGCAGGCCACATTGCATAACTAGACGTTAATTTTAAACCAATATTTTCTTCAACGTTTAGCAGTTCCCATAATAAACCTTTCTCTGTATGCTCAGGACAAGCAGGATAACCTGGTGCAGGGCGAATACCTTGATAACTTTCCCGAATTAACGCATCGTTATCTAATGCTTCATCAGCCGCATAACCCCAATATTCTTTTCGTATTTTTTGATGAATATATTCTGCACTTGCCTCTGCTAATCTATCCGCGACAGCTTTAACTAATATGCTGTTGTAAGCGTCGTGTTCGACATCATAGGCTTTCGCCAATTCATCAACGCCAAAACCTGAAGAAACAGCAAATGCACCAAAATAATCCTCAATATTTGAATCCTTAGGTGCTATATAGTCAGCTAGACAACGGTTAAACTGCCCAGCAGGCTTTTTACTTTGCTGACGTAATTGATGTATTTTCATTAACAGTTCACTTCGATTTTCATCGCAGCTATCGGTTGCGTAAATTTCAATATCATCAACATCGCTATTAGCAGGAAATAAACCAAATACCGCTTTGCCTTTAATTTTTTTATTATTAATAACATCATCTAACATTGCATTGGCATCATTAAATAAGTTAGTTGCTTCTGTCCCTATCACTTCATGCTTTAAAATAAGCGGATATTTACCCGATAACTGCCAAGTCATGAAAAATGGCGTCCAATCGATATACTCTCGAACTTCGCTTAAATCAATATCATCAAGTACCGTTACACCTAATTTATTTGGTTTTTTCGGTGTGTACGCATCAAAACTTATTGGGGTAGCGTTAGCTCGCGCATCTTCAAGGCTAATTAAACTTGAGCGAGGGCCTTTTTTATAATGACGAGTACGCACTCTTTCATATTCTTCTTTTGTTTTAGCAAAAAAATCGGCTTTTTGTTCACTTGATAATAAATTGCTTACCACCGATACAGCACGCGAGGCATTTGAGACATAAACGACAGGATGATCATATTGTGGTTCAATTTTTACCGCCGTGTGGGCTTTAGACGTTGTTGCACCACCTATTAATAAAGGTAAGTCCAATCCTTGTCGTTTCATTTCTTTACCAACATGCACCATTTCATCAAGTGATGGTGTGATTAAACCTGACAAGCCAATAATATCAACCTTCTCGTCCTTAGCGACACGTAAAATATCGTCACAAGAAACCATCACGCCAAGATCAATAATTTCATAGTTATTACATTGCAGTACTACGCCAACAATGTTTTTACCAATATCATGAACATCACCTTTTACCGTCGCAAGTAAGACTTTACCATTAGTACTAACTTCGGTTTTTTCATCTTCAATATAAGGATTTAAATGAGCAACTGCTTGTTTCATTACACGGGCTGACTTGACTACTTGCGGTAAGAACATTTCACCCGCACCAAATAAGTCACCAACAGTATTCATACCATCCATCAATGGACCTTCAATTACATCAAGAGGTCGAACCGCCGCTAAGCGCGCCTCTTCAGTATCTTCAATGATAAACTCATTGATACCTTTAACTAAGGAATAAGATAAACGTTGGTTAATGGATAGTTCACGCCAGCTAAGGTCGGCTTTAGAAGCCTGACCACCTGCTTTTCCATGATACTCTTGCGCAATATCTAATAAGCGCTCGGTGGCGTCATCATCACTATTTTGAATAACGTCTTCTACCGCTTGTTTTAGTTTTACAGGTAAATCTGAATAAATCGCTAATTGACCCGCGTTAACAATCCCCATGTCCATACCATTTTTAATGGCGTAGTACAAAAATACCGCATGAATAGCTTCACGTACTGGGTTGTTCCCCCTAAAGGAGAAAGAAACGTTTGATACTCCGCCAGAGATCATTGCATAAGGTAGGTTTTTCTTAATATCTTCGACCGCTTCGATAAAATCTACCGCGTAGTTATTGTGCTCGTCAATACCTGTAGCAACAGCAAAAATATTTGGATCAAAAATGATGTCCTCAGCTGGATAGCCTATTTCATCAACCAGTATGTAATAAGCACGGCGACAAATTTCGTATTTACGCTTACGGGTATCTGCTTGACCGTCCTCATCAAACGCCATAACAATGACGGCAGCGCCGTATCGACGAAGAAGCCCTGCTTGCATACGGAAGTTTTCTTCACCTTCTTTTAAGCTGATTGAGTTAACAATGCCTTTACCTTGAATACACTTCAGACCCGCTTCAATAATATCCCATTTAGAGGAGTCAATCATGATCGGTACTTTGGCAATATCCGGCTCTCCAGCAATAAGATTTAAAAAGCGCACCATGGCACTTTTTGAGTCCAACATACCTTCATCCATGTTGATGTCGATAATTTGCGCGCCATTTTCAACCTGCTGTAAGGCAACTGCAATAGCTTGGTCGTAACTTTCTTCTTTAATTAAACGCTTAAACATGGCCGAACCTGTTACATTGGTACGCTCACCAACGTTAACAAATAAACTATCTTTTTTAATGGTTAATGCTTCTAGACCTGATAATCGACAAACTTTTTCTTTCGCTTCAATTTTTCTTGGGGTTATTCCTTGTGCATGAAGAGCGGCAACCGTATCAGCCATGCCTTTTATATGTGCAGGCGTGGTACCACAACAACCACCAATGATATTGACAAAGCCCGATGTCACCCACTCTTTTATGTGAGTATTCATTTCTTCTACGGTAAAGTCATATTCACCAAAGGCGTTAGGTAAGCCTGCATTAGGATGGGCAGATACCGCCACATCACAAATACGGTTTAATTCATCTACATATTGACGTAATTCTACAGGGCCTAACGCACAGTTAAGACCAAACGATACCGGCCTAGCATGACGTAATGAATTGTAAAAGGCTTCAGTAGTTTGTCCAGATAAAGTACGCCCTGATGCATCAGTAATTGTGCCTGAAATCATCACGGGGAAACGCTCACCCAGTTGTTCAAACACGGTTTCTACCGCAAATATAGCGGCTTTAGCGTTTAAAGTATCGAAAATGGTTTCAATTAAAATAATATCACTACCGCCTTCAATTAGGGCTAAGGTAGATTCGATATAAGCGTCTTTAAGCTCATCAAAGCTGACGTTACGATAGGCAGGATCATTAACATCTGGAGAAATTGAACACGTTCGGTTTGTTGGGCCTAAAACACCCGCAACAAAACGGGGTCTGTTTGGTGTTTTTTTAGTATATTCATCAGCCGCTTCACGGGCAATTTGTGCGGCAACACGGTTAATTTCAGCGCTATGTGCTTCCATGTCATAATCAGCCATGGCAATCGTTGTTGCGTTGAACGTGTTTGTTTCAAGAATATCAGCGCCAGCATCAAGGTATTCAAGGTGAATCGCTTTAATTACTTCTGGCTGAGTAAGCACTAACATATCGTTATTGCCTTTGACATCGGTGTGCCAATCAGCAAAGCGCTCAGCTCTAAAGTCTTGCTCTTCAAACTTATACGCTTGGATCATAGTACCCATTGCACCATCCAATAGTAAAATATTTTTTGCTAATTGTTGCTCAAATAAAGCAAATGATGATGATTTTTTCATGTTATTTTTCCGTTGTTAAACCGTTGTTTTAAGGGCTAGTTACGTGCTAGCTAAGCTAAGGTAAATATTAAAGGCTACCTAAACAATCTTAGCTGATATTTCAGTAAAAAATTAAATAACAATATCAGGATGGATAGCTTTCATACTTGAAGCATCTAATTGGAATGGTGTCATTTGATAAACATAGTAGTTTAACCAATTAGTATAGAGCAAACTGCCGTGACTACGCCATGAGCCAACCGGTGCTTTGCTAACATCATTATTTTGATAGTAATTTTTTGGTAAGGCGGTATTAACACAATGGCTACTATCGCGTAAATATTCTTCATGCAATGTGCTTGTATCGTATTCAGGATGACCCGTTAAATACACCTGCTGCTTATTTTTACTCGCAACTAAATACACACCTGCTTCGGTAGACTCAGCTAATATTTTTATTTGAGAAATACTTTCATAATCTGACTTCTCAATATAACCATAACGAGAATGTGGCACATTAAAGTTTTCATCAAAACCTCTAGTTAACGGCTCTTTATCATCAAGTGTCATATGCTTAAACACACCAAAAAGTTTTTCTTTACGTAAATGACGATTTAGACCATAGTGGTGATATAGCGCAGCATGCGCAGCCCAACATGAGAACATTGTTGAAGTAACATTTTGTTCAGCCCAGTCAAATACTTCACAAATTTTATCCCAAAATCTTACTTGTGAATAATCAAGCAAAGCTAACGGAGCACCGGTGATAATTAAGCCATCATATTGTTTGTGTTTTATATCATCAAATAAATGATAAAAATTTTCTAAGTGCTCTTTTGGCGTGTTTTTCGATACATTTTTATGTATACGAATAAATTCAATATTCACCTGTAACGGTGTATTAGACAACATGCGTAATATTTGTACTTCAGTTTCAATTTTATTTGGCATTAAATTAAGAATAGCAACTTGCATTGGACGTATTTCTTGAGATGCAGCTCTGTTCTCAGACATAACAAAAATATTTTCATTATCTAATATTGATAACGCTGGCAATTGATCGGGGATTTTAATGGGCATGAAACAACCTAATAAAAGAAAAATGATTTGTTAAAGTTTAAATAAACACCTTAAGTAATTAACTGCAACATTTATTAACTAACTATCGAGATAAAACTAACGTCAGAATAAACATCAAAATAAACTTTATTAATGATAACTTGTAATGTGCCTTGTAATGATAGCTATGTCAACATCTAAACGTATAGACGTCTAAACATTTTAAAAAAGTAAAATAGAATAGTTATTCTAATATCGAAATCAATAACACAACATACACACCTTGATTAAGATACATATTCAATGAGATAAAATATTCGGGGTTAAAATTAACTGTTAAAGTAATCTTCTAAAAAGTCATCAAAATTAAGTTTATCATTCGCTTCAATATCACGTTGGCTATTGTGAGATTTATCTGCACTATCAAGAAAATATTGCTCAGAATAAAATTGATAATCACGTTTAAGCGACTCTTGGCGATAATTAGAAGCCTGTGCTAACGAGTATTCTGACAAGCATTGCTCTTGTTCCACTATTATGGATAATATTTCTGCTGATGGGGTTAAGCTAGGGTTATTAATTTTAGCCCGCTCTCTCGTGATAGAGTCACTATAATTAGTTGTTTTGTAGGCATGATCTAATAGTGTTGCTACATGCGCCATATCATCAAATAATTCATTACCCCACGTCATTACCGACTTTTGAGTAACTTCACCTTGGCAATTAGCGTCAGTTAATAATAATTCAGGGTCCCGTCCACGAAGTACCACTTCATTCATGTTTTTTTCATGGTGCTGCTGTGAATCACAATCAAATTTTTTGTTATTGATAAAGGCGCAATAAGTTATAAATATATCTAAAAAGTGTATTTGCTCAATGCTAATACCTGTATCAACAAAAGGATTAACATCAAGAGCTCGTATTTCAATATATTCTACGCCACGATCACGTAATGCTTGTGATGGTTTTTCACCTGATTTCATTACTTGTTTAGGGCGGATTGGCGCATATAATTCATTTTCTATCTGTAAAATATTACCATTAAGTTGCTGATATTCACCGTTAAGTTTTAAACCAATATCGGCAAATTCTTCAGACTTTAATCCAATCGCTTTTTGCACACCGTCGACATAATCATGTAAATTGTTATAACATATTTTTAACGATGATTGTTCACTGCTTGTATAACCTAAATCACTCATACGTAATGACGTTGCATAGTCTAAATATAGAGAGCCCTTGGGTGACCTTTTAAAAGGCAATAGTGATGCTTTACCTTGTAAAAAAGAGTCACAAAGTGCTGGTGAACTGCCATATAGATACGGAATCAACCAACAATAATGCTTATAATTTCTTAATATTGAAAAGTAGCGATCTGAAATAAAATCACTCTTCGCTTGTTCATCGTTATGTAAAGATTGCATTACTTGCCAAAAATTTTCAGAAAATGAAAAATTGAAGTGAATACCGGCAATTACCTGCATCATTGAACCATAGCGATTCTTTAACCCTTGACGATAGACTGTTTTCATTTTACCAATATTAGAGCTGCCATATTGCGCCAATATCACATCATCTGCATTATTAACAAAACAAGGCATACTCATTGGCCATAACAATTCACCATTGATGTTAGCAAAAGTATATTTTTGAATATCTTGCAGTTGCGCAATGGCTTCTTCAGGCGAGTGACTGACCGGTGTGATAAATTCTAATAATGTTTCAGAATAATCGGTAGTGATTTCGCTATGAGTTAACGCTGCCCCTAATTGACTATAGTGGCCATGCTTTGACATCTCTCCTTCTGGCAGAACTCTTAAGGCTTCACGCTCAATTCCACGACCGATACTAGCGAGGGCTTTGAGGTTTTTATCTTGGTTAAAAGCGTTAATATAATCGTGCAATGATAATGTCAAAATAATTCCTAACGGTGTTATACCCAAGCTCTAATGACCTCAAGATCTAATGAACCCAAGCCCTAATTTAATTAATAATAAATGAGGGGCTTTTATTAATTTTCAATGGGTAAGGTAAAATTATTGCTATATTTTGCATTAGTTATTGCAATAACTAATGCGCCAAGGATAATTCAATAATTTCAAGTTTCATTTTTTCTAATTGTGGTTTAATAACTTGACTGTCACCTATCACAATCCATTGCATTGATTTACTAAGTTCTTTTGCCGCGATGTCATTTAATTGTTCAACGGTTATGTTTTGGATGATCTCACTTTGCAATTCACCGTAGTTCTCAGCTAAATCAAACTGTAATAACTGCCTTAAAAAACCACTTTTTTGTGAAGGTGTTTCATAACTTAATGCTTCATTTTGTGAAATAGCTTGGCGCATAAAGTCAATTTCATCGGTTGTTAAACCTTTTTGTCGGTAATGCGCTAGCTCTTTTTCAATTTCCATCATGGCATCATAGGTATGTTCTTTTTTTACACTAGCGCCAGCACTGAAGATACCTAAGGTTTTCCCTGCAGAGAAACGGCTTGATGCGCCGTATGTATAGCCCTTATCTTCACGCAAATTTAAATTAATACGGCTATTAAAGGCACTACCTAAAGGGTAGTTCATTAAGGTTGCTTTAAAGTATTCCCCTGTAGCATCATAAGTCATTGCACGGCGACTGTATTTAATTACCGATTGACTGGCACCGGGTAAATCAACAAAGTATATCTTATTGGCCGTAACCTGCGGAAACTGGCTATAAAAAGGAATGGTATAATCCCTACCTTGCCACGCCTTTAAATAATCAAGTTTAGGCAAGATTTCACTTTTACTCACATCTCCAACAATCACTAAACTGGCTTGTTTGGGTGAAAAATATTGTTGATAAAAGTTTTTAATATCACTCAGTTCAATAGCAGAAACTGTGTTAATTGTGCCACTGTTCGGCAAGCCTACTCGATTATTTTCACCATAAGTCACTTGCTTTAATGCCCTACGGGCAAGTGTATGTGCATCCTTACTGCCTTGCTCAAAGCTCTGAATCAACTGGTTTTTCACACGATCAAAATCACTTTTATCAAACGATGGGTTTTGCATCATGTCTAACATTAGTAATAATGTGGCATCAATGTTTTTTACTAATGAACTAACGCGTACTGTAGTATTGCGCCCAGAGGCACTAATAGAAATATCACTACCTAATTTCGCTAACTCATGAGATAACGCTTCTTTGGTGTGGTTAGTCGTACCTTCATTCATCAAGCTCGCAGTAAGCGAAGCAAGGCCCGCTTTTTTGATAGGATCGAGTAAAGTCCCTCCTTCTATGCTTAATAACAAACTCACCGTGGGCGTTTCATTATTTTGTGTCGCAATAATCTGCAAACCATTGTCAAAACTTTCACGCCATAATTTAGGCACTTCAACTTGTGGGTTAGCCCCTGATTTTGGCATAACACCACGATCAATGTTGCTCGTATTTTTCATCATTGGGATATCAAGCTGAGCAGTTTCAGGTGGATTATTTACATTCGGTAAGACAAAATCATCAGGCTTTGCTATAAGTTTTGCTTGACCCTGTGGATAAATAGACAGCACTGCAGCACCTTTACCCTTGATATACTTTTGATACACGTTCATTACATCGGCTTTAGTCACATTGTTATAACGAGCAACTTGTTGCTCAGTGTAATCAGCATTTCCTAAAATGGTTTGATAATGCGCCAAAGTAGAAACTTTACCAGAAACACTTTGTAAGCCGTAAATGGTATCCGTTTCAATACCTACCTTGGTTTTCAGTAAATCATCATCATTTACGCCGCGCTGTTCAAACTCAAGCAAAGTATCATTAATTATTTGCTCTATTTTAGCTAACTCCATGCCCTGCTGCGGATTTGGTAAAGCATAAAAGCTCATTTTACAACCAAGTTCACTACAAGGGTGACTGGCACCTGCTTGTACTGCAACACCAGATTTAATTAAATTTTTATATAGTAAGGATGTTGGTCCAATACCAATAATATTTGAAAACACATCTAATGCAGCTTCGTCTTCATGCATACCATAAACAGTAGGAAAGCTAATATAAAGTAACGGTAAAGAGATATTGTCACTAAACGAGTAATAGCGGTTATCAGGTAAAGTGGTTAACTGTTTAGGAATATTATCAACTTTTGGCCCTGCTTTTAAATCGCCAAAATATTGATTAATCCACATCAATGTTTGCGTTTCATCAATATCACCACCAATAGTTAACACCGCGTTATTAGGGCCATACCAACGGCTGAAGAATTCTTTTAAATCAGTCACTGTACCGCGATCTAAATCGGTCATGTAACCAATAACTGGCCATGAATAGGGATGTTCTCTTGGGTAGATCATCTGATTTATTGTTTCATTTAAACGGCCATAAGGACGATTATCAACATTTTGACCACGTTCATTTTTAACCGTAGCTCTTTGTACTTCAAATTTTTCTGTTGTAATTGCTTCAAGTAAAAATCCCATTCGGTCAGACTCTAGCCATAGCATTTTTTCTAACTGGTTTTTAGGCACCGTTTCATAATAATTAGTGCGGTCAGTATTTGTGGTGCCATTTAAATTACCACCGCTTTGGGTAACAATTTTAAAGTGCTGCTCATCAGCTACATTTTTTGAGCCTTGAAACATCATGTGTTCAAAAAAATGAGCAAAACCTGACTTACCTAATTGCTCACGTGCTGAGCCAACATGATAAGTAACATCAACATGCACCAAGGGATCAGAGTTGTCTTGATGAAGAATAACCGTTAGCCCATTAGCTAAAACGTATTTATTAAAAGGAATCGCTAAACGCTCTTCATTGAGAGTAACACTTTCAACTAAGCTAACACCAAATGGTAAAGCGACCTTTTCACTTAACTGAGATGAACTTTCTTGGCTAGTACACGCGAATAATAATGTACTAGCTAAAGCGATAATGCTGAACTTGGTAATGTAGCAAATAAAACTTTTCAAATTAATATTTTTCAAAACAACACCCAACAACACCCTATATTTAGAGTAAAATAGTTTAATTGAATTATCATAACAAAGTTAAATGAGAACAGGTTAACTTAAATGTTTAAAATTATTACACAAACTAACGATTTTGTTGTTGTCGCTAAAAGTGCAGGAGTAAGCTTTCATGATGAGGAGCTGCTCGGCTCAGGGTTATTTTCTCAAGTAAAAAAGCAGATGCAAAAGCAGTTTTCTGTTACGGAGCTTTACCCGATACATAGGCTAGATAAAATGACATCTGGCTTGGTTTTATTTGCAAAAAATCTTAAAAGCGCACAAATATTTGGAAAATTATTTGAAGCTCATAAAATTGAAAAATACTACCTAGCTATCAGTGATAAAAAACCGACAAAAAAACAAGGTTTAATTAAAGGAGATATGACAAAAAGTCGCCGCGGTATGTTTAAGTTAATACGTACTATGGATAGCCCCGCCGTCACCCAGTTTTTTTCTTACCCCATTGCTAATAAGCAACGTTTATATTTATTAAGACCCCATTCGGGTAAAACACACCAGCTACGTGTCGCATTGAGTAGTATTGGCGCGCCAATCCTTGGTGACCCTTTATACAACACAAATTCAGTTGCTGATAGAGGTTATTTACATGCTTATGCTCTACGTTTTGATTTTTTAGAAATGCAATATGAATTCATTTTAGCCCCAAGTGACGGAGAGCTTTATTTAACCACAACAGTACAGAATAAATTAACTGAAATTGAACGTCCATGGTTACTCAATTGGCCTAAAAAAGTTTAACAACATCACTTGAGGAGTTACCGCTACCTATAAAACATATACTTAAAAATATATGCATATAATAAGTTTATACCAATCTAATTAATAAAGTTGGTATTACAAAGAGTGAAAAAATACTAACGCGATGGCACTTGGGCAAATAAACTTGGTGTACCAAGGCCACACTTTCCAAAAAAAACTATTCTCAACAGCCTCATTCCCTTGCTTTATTTCAGCTAAAACAGCACTACGTTGCCAAATCCAACCAACAAAAACACAACAGAGCATTGCAATGAAGGGTTGCCCATAAACAGTAGATAAACTGATAACCAAACCAAACAGCACATCAAAATTAAGTATAATTAAAGCGCTCAAGATAAAAATACCAAAGCCAATAACTGTCGTTGCTTTTTTACGCTCAATATTATGACGCTCAACGACAAACGTTACAGGACCTTCTAACATAGAAATGCTTGACGTTAATGCTGCAATAGACATTAATACAAAAAAGCTAAAACTAACAAACAAACCAATATCGCCCATCCCGTCGAATAAGGTTGGTAAAATATCAAAAATCAAATCAGAACCAGAGATTAAACTACCATCAGCTGCCAATATTACAACACCTTGTGCTTGCGCTACATACATAGCAGGAATAATTAATAAGCCTGCTAAAAATGCAATAAAAACATCAATAAAGGTAACTTGGGCGCCTAAAACAATTAAGTTTTCATCTTTAGCAATATAAGAGCCATAAATGACCATAACACTGGTACCTAATGACAAAGAAAAAAATGCTTGCCCTAATGCGCTAATTAACAGATCAGGGTCAAATACTCGAGAAATATCAGGGCTTAAATAAGCGATAAACCCCTCTCTTGATCCATCTAAAGTAAAAACATAAATGATCAATAAAATAAGTAACCCAACTAGCATTGGCATTAGCCGTTTAGACC
>Ga0105358_10001202_pt1 | contig 13762 bp, 10 predicted proteins | sample GOMGulsemesocosm_5_FD_83509 | JGI IMG/M metagenome (GOLD analysis project Ga0105358, IMG submission 83509) | Methane-oxidizing microbial communities from mesocosms in the Gulf of Mexico - GOM15C Gulf of Mexico | ecosystem: Environmental > Aquatic > Marine > Cold seeps | place: Gulf of Mexico... | reverse complement strand
CTGCCAGCACTGCGGTGCCAGTCATGCCGCTAACTTTATTAAACAGGGACATCAAATGTTGCAAGGTGATTGAGCCTAGCGTTTGACCTTCCCTTTTGACTGGCAGACCTTCTTTGGATTCCAACGCCGATTGCATACCGTCGGGCCAACGACGTTTTTCGGCAATTCGGCCGGTAAATTCATCAATCAGTTTGATGCTGTTGTCTTTGACTATGTAATCGATGTCTTTGACCAACAAAACCTCAACATGCAGCGCTAAGTTGACGCTGGTCAGCAACGGCAAATTGTCGATGTCAAACAGGTTTTCACAGCCAAATTGTTGCTCTATTTTACGACAGCCGCTTTCCGTTAAATGGACAGAGGTGCTTAATTCGTCGGTCGCATAATCGTTTGTTTTGACTAGTTGTTTAATCACCGTTGCAATGTGCGTCAGTTGATCATTGCTTTGGTGGATATCACCTGAAATAACCAGAGGAATACGGGCTTCGTCAATCAGTATCGAATCTGCTTCATCGACGATGGCAACATCCAATCCCGACAATACTTTTTGCTGTGTATAGTGCACCAACTGGTCACGTAAATAATCAAACCCAACTTCTCTTGCTGTGGCAAAAACAATGTCGCAGGCATGAGCTTTCTTTCGTTGTTCACCTGACATGCCTGCTTGGATCATACCAACGCTCAAACCAAAAAATTGATAGAGGGGCTGTAAAAAGTGACTGTCTCGTTTAGCCAGGTAATCATTAAAGGTGAGTACGTGAACTTTGCGGCCAGCTAACGCGTTAACAATAACGGGTGCAGCTGCTGCCAGCGTTTTACCTTCTCCAGTTTTCATGTCGACAATATAACTGTCATGCAATGCTAATCCTGCCAACATTTGGCTATCGAAGGGTCTCATGCCTAATAGCCTGTTTGATACTTCTGACACAAAAGCAAAAATTTTGACCTGAGTAGGTGTATTTAATGGCGGTGAAATAGAAGCACACAGTGATTGTAGTTGTACTTTGAGTTCATCGTCACAAAGCGATTTCAATGTCTCTCTGAATGAATCTATTTGTGTCAACGTTCTCTTAAACGGTTTAAGGTCGGATTCAATCGGTGACCTTTGCAGCTTTTCCATGACCCTTTTAAACATACTTTCACCTGTTTGTTGATGCTTAATCTATACATTGGTTGTGGATAAGCTGAATTCAAGTCAAAAGCTTTGAAATCCTTGTTCCTCAATCTAATTAATGTAATCGTATCTTTGTCTATTCTGACTAGCTATTAACTTGAATATACAAAGGACATAACACCGATTTAAAGTTAAGCCCCTTCTAATTACCGAAAGTAGCTTTTATTTCTTTTTGATTCGATAGCTTAATCCGTAACAAATTCATAAATTAAGGCAAACGTGAGATATTGCTATAATTAAACTAGTATCATGTACAAGGCTTCACTGGTTTAAATAAATAGTGGGATTTTTTGATGGGGGTAACTCATTTAAATGCGACAAAATAAAATTGAATTATTGCTACTTTTCGTGCTATTTAGCTTTCGATGCGAAGCAGAATCTTTTCATGACCTTCACTATACAACTGAGGAATACTTTCCATTTAGCTATATCGAAAATGGCAAATTGACCGGCATAGCCATTGAGACATTACACTTAGTTTGGAACCAACTGGGAGTAAAACCACAGAGCATAGAAATCCTTCCATGGTCACGAGCATACCATTATGTACAACATAAACCTCACACGGTACTCTTTGCAATGGCAAGAAGTAAAAATAGAGTACCTTTATTTAAGTGGGCCTGTGCTATTACAAAGTCACACTATGTATTAATTTCCCTAAAATCCAAGCAAATAACATTATCTCAAGATGACAAGATAAAAAAATATAAAATTGCCACTATTCGAAACGATATAGCAGAGCAAATTCTTTTGGGAAAATTTGGACAATCATCGAATATATCAACAAATACAACGATGAAACCCATTCTGAATATGATGGATAGAGGCAGGGTTGATCTTTTCGCTTATGATGAATTTGCTGCCAACGGTATGCTGGAAACACTTGGCCGAAACCCTAAGGATTATGAAACTGTTTACTCTTTGGCAAACTCAGAAACCTGTTTTGCATTTAATAAATCAATTGATGATGAATTAATCACACAATTTCAACACGCATTGACTTTGGTGGTCAGAACCTCATCCTTTAAAGAGTTGCAAAAAAAGTACTTTCCAAACAAGCGCTAATTCATCAATAAGTTGGAGATGTCTGAAACTTAAAAATTGACCGTTCAGCCTGAACATAAAAAGGGCATGTTATTAAAAATAACATGCCCTTTTAGGATAAGTAGAATAAGAGCTACTTATTTATTGGTGTTTACGCTTCAACAAACATTCTTCCACGCATTTCCATGTGCAACGCATGACAGAACCAATTACAGTAATACCATTGTACACCCGGTTTGTTAGCAGTGAACGTTATAGATGCGGTAGCTTGTGGACCAATTTCCATTTGCACACCATGGTTAGTCATACAAAAGCCATGAGTTACATCTTCAACTTGGTCGAGGTTAGTTACGATAACCGTTACTTCATCACCCAATTTTACATTAAACTCATTCATACCGTAGGTTGGCGCAATTGACGTCATATAAACACGTACTTTCTTACCATCACGAATGACTTTATTGTCGATGTAAACATCAACACCGTCACGTTTCGCTTGAGCAATCGTTTCTGCAAAAATAGGATCTGTACGCGGCCATAATTTAAGTGGTTTCATTTTGCTGCGATGTACCATCATACAATCATGGGGTTCAGCAAATGTTGGTCCGTCATGTACCAGCTTCATTTCGTCACCAGAAATATCAATTAATTGATCGTTTTCTGGACGTAATGGTCCAACAGGTAAGAATCTATCTTTAGAGAACTTACATAATGAGATTAGCCATTTACCGTCTGCATCACGCGTTTCACCTTGCGACGTATGGTTATGACCTGGTTGATAATGCACATCTAATTTTTGACGAATATAGTTAACTTTTTTACCATTGTGCGCATCAATAGCCTCTTGAACATTCCATTTAGCAATTTGGCTATCTAGGAACAAGGTAGTGTATGCATTACCTTTATTATCAAAAGCAGTATGCAATGGCCCTAAACCTAACTCGGGCTCAGCAACAATTGCATCACGAGGTTTAATTTTATCGCCAAATAACGCGTCTAATTTTTTGATAGAGATGATAGAAACTGTTGGCGATAATTTACCGTTAGCAACAAAGTACTCACCATTTGGAGAAGTATTTAAGCCATGTGGTGATTTAGGTACAGGAATGTAACGAGTCAATTTAGACCCTTTACGACCATCTAGTACGGGCACATTATTACCATTATATGTTTTGAAGTTACCCGCTTTTAAAGCTGCTTCACAACGCGCTAAACTAAAAACTACAACGTGATCGCGCTCTGCGGAGATCATTTCACCTAAGTTCATGCCCATTTCTGAGTTATAACAGGTAGAGGCAAAATATTTACCATCATAATCTGCATCGGTATTATCTAAGTTACCATCGACCATGACTTGAAATGCCATTTCCATAGTTTCTGCGTTAATAACGTTAAATAATGAACGGTAAGTACTAACATCAGTCATGCCAGCTTTACCATCGTTATTCATCGGAATTTCAAATTCACCATTACAAATAACATATTTAGTATAAGGTACTTTTTGTACACGTAAGCCATGGATAGCCTGTACGTTAGGAACTGTGATCATTTTGTCACATTTCATAACGTCACAACGAATACGAGCTACACGTGAATTGGCTTTATCATTAATGAAAACATATTTACCGTTGTAACTACCATCGGTCATACTCATATGAGGATGATGAGAGTCACCAGCATGGAGATGAGCACTATCTCCTTTAATGCGCTTACTTTCATCCGTTAAGCCCCAGCCTGTTGCCGAGTCTGTATTAAAAACGGGAATACGCATCAATTCGCGCATTGATGGCACACCTATAATACGTACTTCGCCTGAATGACCACCAGACCAAAAACCATAATACTCATCAAGTTCACCGGGATGAACAAAAGCTTTATTTTTTGAATATTCTTCTGCATTAGCTCTCGCTGTGCTGGCAAACATTGCAGCAGTCATAGGAGCAGCAACAGCGCCAGCACCTAATAACGCTGTTTTACCAAAAAACTTACGTCTACCTTCGCTCTCTAACTCTAGGTCATTAGAGCTGTTATTGTCGTTACTCATCACTCTTCTCCATTTACTTTTTATTAAATTAATATTTAAGTTAATATTTAAAATTTTAGGCTTAACCTTTTAGATTTAACTATTGAGGCTAAGCAATATTTACGGCTTCAATTTCAGTTTCTTTATATTTTGCTTTTTTACGTGCTAATTTTTTAAGTGGTGGACATTTTTCATCATTGAAATAGGTCACCTGACAATCTAGACAATAATGACATTCACGCATATTGATGGTGCCATCAGGGTGTATTGCTTGAATTTCACATTCTTTTGCGCAGGTTTTACAGGGTTGTCCACATTCAGGACGACGTTTTAACCAGTTAAATAGCCTGACGTTATTGCCTGTTGATAAGGCAGCACCTAACGGACACAAGTAACGACAGAAGAATTTACGGTTAAATAAATTAATGACCAGCAGTAGTAATGCCCATAAAATGAATGGCCATTCACGGTCAAAATTTAATAAGAACGTTGTTTTAAAAGGCTCTATTTCAGCGTATTGCTCTGCCAAAGCTAAAGAATCAAGAGATAAACCAAATAAGGCTAATAAAATTAAATATTTAATTGCCCATAAGCGCTCATGTACTGCAAATGGCGGCTCTATTTGCGGTAATTTAATATAACGAGCAAAAACATTTAACAATTCTTGTAAAGCACCGAATGGGCATAACCAGCCACAATATACAGCTCTGCCCCACAACATAATGGTGACAGCTGCAGCACCCCATAAAATGAATATTACTGGGTCAAGTAAAAACAAGTCCCATGAGAAGTTAGACATGAATGCTTGTAAGAAGGTAAAAACATTAACAATAGATAATTGTCCTCCCCATGCCCAACCAATAAACACCACGGTAATCACCAAAAATCCATGGCGAAAATTATGTAAAAAGGTGGGGTAACGAACTAAAACGTCTTGGAAGAATAAAGTTGCTAATAACACTGCCATCAAGACTAATAGCACCACAACTTCTACATTTTTTTCCTGCCATACTTCTTGAGCTAACGTTAGTTCAGGTACAGGATAAATAAGTGGTGGGCGGTCAACATATGTTTCTAGGGTATGGTAATCGCCTTTAAAACTGGTAAATAAACTATCAATAGCACCAAGTTGACGACGAACAAGTAATTCTAATTGCCAATCAACACCGGGATTAAATTCATGCTGCGCTCTAACAATGAATAATGACATTTCATGAAATTTTGGTGCACCATCAATATAAATATCTGTGACACGGTTATGGTCTAAGTCACGAAAGGCAAAAGCTTCACCATTTTGTAATATTTGAATACGGTCAAAAATACCGCCACGTACATAACCAGAGCCTTTATATGAATAACCATTGCCCAACATAACAATGGCATGCTCACCTTCTTTCAAGCTCGCCATTAACCATTGGTACTCACTTTCGCCTAATAAATTACGTCCTACGGTAGGAATATCCACTTGGGCAAAATAAACTTCCGCAAACAAATCTGCTTTTTGCTCTGCGCTTGCTTCTTCAATATGCTCTACTTTAGTACCCATGAAGGCTTCATCAACCATTCTTCTGTTTAGAAACAACTTTCGAATGGAGCCATCACCAACCAATGTTTGCCAATTAGCTTGTTGATAAACATCAGGATAAACCGTTGACATCGGTTGAATAATGTCTTGATTAGCTTTAATAATACCGAGAGTACGCGCCACTTTTGTCGCTGCTTTAGTGATAGCGACATTCATCACCATTACCGTAACCGTTGCGCCAGAAAGGCCATCGATATGAATGACTCCTTCCTTATTATTACCGCCCACTTTTAGGCGATCACTGACCTTTAAACCTTCATATTGATCCGTAAATTCATAAAGTTTTGTTTCGGGAATACCCGCAAGAATTATCGGTTCATGGTGTTCAAGTACTTTTGCGCCTAGGTAAATACCGTCTGGGCTTATTGCCACCAACATATTGACGGGTTCACCTGAATAGGCGGGGATTTTTGCTAAATCATTAGTTTCAAAAGCATAACCAATTACAGTATCTTCTTTATATATCGTCCAAATTAAAGGGTCGCCCTGTTTTTCACTAATTTGAGTTGCTTGAGAAAATATTTGCTTAATGAAAGGCATCGGGTCTTTAGGTGGACTAACAAATAATGCTTGTGCAGAAAAAACAATAAGAAACATCAGCGCTAATACAACCATTAGCCGCTGAGTAATATTTTTAGTTAAGTTTCTCACTTTCATTTATCGCAACATGCCTTTTATGCCACTTTGGGCTATTAAATAAATTGCAGTCGCCAATAAAAGAGTAAGCTTAAAAAAGTACCTGCGACAATATGTCACACATACTACGCGCGCAGAAAAGTGCAATGATGATGTAGATCAATAAACAGAAGTTAGAAGAATAATGAGTCGTTAGAATATGACTTAGATCAATTTACCTACGCCAACGTTAAAAAACCTTGATAAATATAGGGTTATTTAACATTTAGGTTTTAATGTTCTAGCGGATATGAATATCTGATGAGGTATTTATATCACCTTCGCTGTTAATAATGGTGGTATTGCCATCTCGCAACATTACTGCGATGTTACCCGCTTCTGAACAGCGTATAAAGGCTAACTGATAACCATACTTTGTTAGGCTACTAGCAGAAAATTTTTGTGCGAGGGTTAAACTAGACCATAGTTCACTGTCTGTTTCTTCAGTAAAACGCCTTTCAATTAACGGATCTCTTTTCTGACACTTATCCATGTGCGGCACTCCATTTGATAATAACTATCTTATTTAAGCATATACTATTCCATGCTTATAAAAATATTCTAGTTCAATAAGTTAGAAAATTGAAATTGTTTGATTTTTGATATGTGTAAAAACTTCTGACATGTTAATACAGAAGAGAACTGTACTAAAAGCTAAAGCTCATACAAAAAAAACCAGCCGATAAAGGCTGGTTTTGATCATATCAAAAGATAATGTTTACTTTACGGTAACACGAGCAAATTTACGTTTACCCACTTGATAAACTGCCGTTGTGCCTGTAGCAATTGTTAGTTTATTGTCAGTGACTTTTTCACCTTCAATTTTAGCAGCGCCTTGTTTAATCATGCGCATTGCATCAGAAGTACTAACAACTAAACCCGCATCTTTAAGCAAGTTGGCAATAGCAATTTCACCATTTTCAGTAACAAGTTCTATTTCAGGCATTTCATCAGGCATTGCGCCTTTTTGAAAACGATTAATAAATTCTTGATGAGCCGCTTGTGCCGCATCTTCATCATGAAAACGGGTAATTAGTTCTTTCGCTAAATCAATTTTCACATCTCTAGGGTTTGCACCATCAGCAACTTTAGCTTTATAACCCTCAATCACGTCAAGTGCCTTAAAGCTAAGCAACTCGTAATATCGCCACATTAAAACATCAGAGATTGACATGATTTTACCAAACATCTCAGTAGGGCTATCAGTAATACCAATATAATTATTCAAAGATTTAGACATTTTCTGTACACCGTCTAAACCTTCGAGTAATGGCATCATTAAAACAGTTTGTGGACGCTGCCCTTCAGATTTTTGTAACTCACGTCCCATCAATAAGTTAAACTTTTGATCGGTACCACCCAATTCAACATCCGCTTCTAAAGCAACAGAATCCCAACCTTGTACTAACGGATACATAAATTCATGTATCGCAATAGCTTGACCGTTAGCATAACGTTTTTTAAAGTCGTCACGCTCCATCATTCGCGCTACCGTCTGACGAGAAGCAAGCTTTAACATCCCTGCCGCGCTCATTTTATCCATCCAAGTGGAATTAAACGCAACCGTTGTTTTTGCCGGATCGAGTATTTTAAAAACTTGTTCTTTATAAGTTTCAGCGTTTGCTAAAACATCTTCTTTGGTTAATGCTTTACGGGTAACATTTTTACCCGTGGGATCACCGATCATGCCAGTGAAGTCACCAATTAAGAAGATAACTTCATGCCCTTGCTGTTGAAATTGACGAAGCTTATTAATTAATACCGTATGGCCAAAATGCAGATCAGGTGCAGTGGGATCAAAGCCCGCTTTTATTTTTAAGCGTTTACCTGATTTTAATTTTTCTAATAACTCGTCTTCTAGCAAGATTTCATCGCTACCACGTTTTAACTCTGCAAACGCTTGGCTAACATCTGACATTTACTTTGGCTCCAAAGAATATAAATACAAATACACAATGTGTCGAATTCTACGGCAATTTATCCACGAGTTAAAACCTTATTAAGTAATAATTTGCCATTATGTTTACATAGCTAATCTGACCACTTCCTCTATTAGGCTGTTGTTATTACGTTTTTTTGGTATAGTAAACGAGAAACGTCGTATTTAAACCAGTTGTAAAGAAAGTAATCATTTGAAAAACATAACAAATTTATATTTGCAGTTACCCAAGCAACATAAAATAGTGATCAGCTCATTCAGTATTATCTTAATGCTGCTGCTATTTTTTCCCTCAGAAAAAGCCACTGCGAGCCGTCAGAACTCTGAAAGTGCATTACAAATAGGCAAACGTTATCAAGTTGCTGTACCTATTGATTCACCAGAGTTATCAGTAGTTAATGCCACCAATAAAAAACCGGTAATTGCTAAGCAAGGTAAGTTTTCAGAAGATGAAAAACTCACATGGAAAACAGCAAAAGTTAAATCAGGCGATTCACTGGCAAAAATATTCAAACGTTTTGGCTATAGTGCCAGAACAACTTACGATGTTATTTCCGCAAAAGGCAAATATAGCAAGTTGCTCAAAAAGCTCGATGTCGGCGATAAATTACGCCTTGGTATAGATACTACAGGTAAACTTACTGCGTTAAACTACCCATTATCAAAAACTGAAACTTTGCATATATCGTTAATTGACGGTAACTATCAATCGAGTAAAGAAACCAAAACAGTAGAAACAAGAGAAACTATTGCTCATGGTGTAATTAAATCCAATTTCTGGAATGCAGGTATTGAAGCAGGTCTTGATGATGGACAAATTATTAATCTAGCTAATATTTTTGGTTGGGATATTGATTTTGCCTTAGATATTCGAACCGGTGACAGTTTTCATGTTGTTTTTGAAAACCAATACATTGATGGAGAATTTATTGGTACCGGAAAGATACTAGCAGCAGAATTTATTAATCAAGACGATCCATTCCAAGCGATACGCTTTACTGATGGCGAATATTATTCACCTGATGGCAAGAGTATGCGCAAAGCCTTTTTACGTGCGCCCGTTAATTTCCGTTACATTAGCTCAAACTTTAAACGAAAGCGTTTTCACCCGATTCAAAAACGCTGGAAGGCGCATCGTGGTACAGATTATAGAGCGAATAAGGGTACTCCTGTGGTCGCCGCGGGTAATGGCAAAGTAACACACTCCACTCGTAACAAGTATAATGGTAACTACGTCTTCATTCAGCATGGTAATGGCATAGTGACAAAATACTTACATTTTTCAAAACGCGCTGTTAAGAAAGGTCAGCGTGTTAAGCAAGGTCAAATCATTGGCTATGTTGGCTCAACGGGTATGTCACAAGCTCCACATTTACATTACGAATTTTTGTTAAACGGTGTACATCGTAACCCAAGAACAGTAAAATTACCGGATGCTAAACCCATCAATAAAAGATTCAAATCGGCATTTGCCAAGCTTGCTAAACAACGCTTAATTGATCTTTCAGGATCACGCCAAGCACTGTTAACCATGCAAAGCAGCGACGGAAAAACTCAAGATGAACAAGCTCGAAATACTCAAGCACCTTAATGGGCAGGAGTTAGTATGAGTGAGCGCCAGCTTTATATCGGATTAATGTCAGGTACTAGTGCTGATGGTATTGATTTGGCGTTAGTAGACTTTTCAGTAAACAAAATAAATTTAGTCGCCAGTTATTATCAAGCCTATGACGACAATACCCATCAACAAATAACCAACCTATACCAAACCCAACTTAATGAAATTGATCTAGCTTTTTCTCTTGATGTAGTGCTTGCTCAACAATTTGCACAAGCTATTAATAACCTACTCAAACAAGAACAATTGACCACATCTGATATTATTGCCATCGGCAACCATGGGCAAACCATCAGGCATCGCCCAAATAAAGAAATGAATGTCGCAGCACCATTTACCTTACAAATAGGTTGCTGCCAAACATTAGCTACACTCGTAAATATTCGAGTGATTGGTCAATTTAGAAGAAAAGATATGGTATTAGGAGGCCAAGGCGCTCCTTTAGTGCCCGCTTTTCATCGAGCATTATTTCCCCAAGACTCAGAAGATGTATTTGTTGTTAATATTGGCGGCATTGCTAACATCACCTATTTACCTAGTGATAAAAAACAAAATATTATCGGCTTTGATACAGGGCCCGGTAATGCATTAATGGATAATTGGTATCAAAAGCATCAAAGTGGCCGTTACGATGTTGATGGTAATTGGGCGAAATCAGGCGTTATTAATGACTTACTTTTGAACCAAATGCTTGGTGATAACTACTTCAAAAAAAACGCCCCAAAAAGTACTGGTCGCGAATATTTTAATCATGCTTGGTTAGCTCATTATTTGAGTCATTCAACTCTTTCACCAGCCGATATTCAAGCAACATTAACTGCGTTAACTTGCCATTCAATCTGTCAACAAATCACTCACTTAAGTACGAAAAGCAACGTATATTTGTGTGGCGGCGGCACTTTTAATACTCACCTTACAAACCAATTAAAACAATCACTTAACCACCATAATGTAATGAATAGTGACATAATTAACATCGATAGTGATGCCTTGGAAGCTATGGCCTTTGCTTGGTTTGCATTTGCTTTTGATAAAAAAATTATTGGCAACATTCCAGCGGTAACAGGGGCTAGCAAAGAAGTTGTTTTAGGGAATGAGTTTAATCCTTAAAAAGCACTAGATTTGCATAATTTTATCCCTATAATAGAACGTTCCCTGTTGAAAAAACATGCGTACTTTGATGGCAGATTGAACTATTTTAAGAATTTAAAATCTAACATCTAATGGTGCACGCTTTGAGCAACTTTATCTAGGAGGAACAATGCAATTTAACGATATTCATATAGGAATGAAGTGCGGCAGTAAAAAAGGCAGTGGCACAATAACTTGGATTGATGGCTCTACCCGAACGATATATATGGCAAATACTGACGATAACAATAATTTCGAAGTGAATTTTGAAGAGCTTATCGATGATCCACAAGCGCATAATCGCGAAGATACTTTTTATTAAAATCGATTTAAGTCGCGTAAGTACACATAGTTTAATGCTTTAACTTGATACTATAACTAGGTGTGACAGCTAATATCAGAGCAATACCCAAAAGCCTTTAACATTTTGTTAAAGGCTTTTTAATTTGTATACCCAATGACTATTCGTCTCTACGTTTTATATTCCATCGTGCTCGAACCAGCAAAACCAAGTAACCAGCGTAAGTAAGGAAAGTACTCTTCTTTTTTTACTTGAAAGCCTTTCTGTAGGTATAATTTTTTTGCTTTATGGTTGATATCAATGACATCTAGTCGAATAGTTTGGTATTGTTGCTTGTTCGCATAATTCATTATGCCTTCCAGTAACTGTCCACCAACTCCTTGTCCTCGCCATTTTTTATCTACGGCAATACCATCCATAACAAGTTCATTGGTTAACGCCTTACGCTCAAATAAACTAAAGATCAAAACAGCCCAATGCCCATTAAAAAAACCTAAGTGAGTTAATAACTTTTCATAAGTCATACCGCGAGTAAACGATGCATTAGGTGTTTGAAAGCCTGCAATACCAATCAACTGATCATTATAAATAGCAGCAATGGCATGATCTAAAATTAAGCTATCAAATAACAGTTTAATTCTTTTTCCTTTTGAACCAATAGCAGCAGAAAACTTCCCGCCAAAAGCTTCATCATAAAGTTCAACGGCAGACCCCCTTAAATGCTCAGGAATGGCCATTTGATAAATAATTTTATCGTTATCTATATGATTACCTAAGTCATTATTCATATCATCTTTAACTATCCCGTGGTTAACCATGATGGCCTTCCAACCACAATAACAAGGTCGGCATAAAATCCGTAGCTAAGGCATCCGGCCCTTGCCACATCAGCTTTAACCATTGTTTAAAGCCAAAGTTTTGGCTGCCAAATTCATTAGCTTTTAACATGCCGTGGCTTGCATTTAAAATCAGTTGAGTTTCAACACAGTTATTTTTATTATCAGATAACTTCCACCAATTAAATTCCTGTTGAGCATCGACATTCAGATCACCTTCTCCCCACAACAATAACGTCGGGATATTTATACTGAGGTAATCCTGAATGGCATCTGAGCGATAATTTTTCAATACAAATTGATAGCGTTCTTTAGACATAGGGTCATCCCCTGCACTTTTCAAATACTGAACATATGACGGTGTACTATCTAGGAATTTTGTTCCTGATAAATTAGTCGCTAGTGCTATGTTAACTTGTTCAGCGTTGGCTCCTGATAACTGTAAGCGTGTTTTTGTATAATATTGGCCTTGTTCAAGCCAGTTACTCGCAAAACCAATGCCCACCATAAAACCAATATTGTTCTCTTTGTTGGTAATTGCAGGTAAAACCCAACCCGCCTGACTGAAACCAATTAGCCCCGTACTTTTAGGTGTAAATTTATATTGTTGCTGAATAAATTTCACCGCTGCCAAAACTTCAGATTGACGGTCTTGCATTGATTGATTTAACCAATTGCCTGATGACTCTCCGACTCCTGCTTTATCCCAACTAAATATGGCATAGCCCTGCTCTCTAAGCTGCTGCCAAATAATATCGTAGTAGCCTTCCGCGTCATATGTCATTGCTCCATCCCCATGAACAAATATCAACACACCTTTGGCCATTTTATCACTCACTGGCGCAAGGAAATGTCCATGCAATTGCTCTGAACCATGTTTAAAGCTAACTTCTTCGGCTTCTCCAAGGTTAACAAAAATTGATAATATCGAACTAGAGAATACAAAAACAAGCCTCAAAAAATAGAGTTTCATCAAAAATCCTTTTTATCTGAGTTAAAGCAGAACTAACAAATTTAGCTGGGCAGTATACCTAATAATTGTCATCTGACTGTAAGCCTCTGTAAGCGCTTAATTACAAAGTTCTACTGAACTCAATTGTATTCGGTTTAGGCTGACTCGATAGGAAAAACCACTACAAAACAAGCTCCGCCCAAGGAGCTTGCTTCTATCGTTAACTGGGCGGCGTGTTTATCCAAAATACTTTTCACAATGGCTAAACCTAAACCAAATCCTGCGCTATTTCGACTATCATCTAACTTTACAAAAGGCTGAATGACTTGTTCTTTTTGTTGCTCACTGATACCAATACCATCGTCTTCAATCCGGAAAGTCAGTTTATCTTTAGTAAATTCAATACTAATAGTAACTTGGCTTTTACTGAATTTAAAACTATTTACGATAAGGTTCTCAATGGCGCGATTGATTAAGCGAGGTT
>Ga0105358_10001201_pt1 | contig 13767 bp, 14 predicted proteins | sample GOMGulsemesocosm_5_FD_83509 | JGI IMG/M metagenome (GOLD analysis project Ga0105358, IMG submission 83509) | Methane-oxidizing microbial communities from mesocosms in the Gulf of Mexico - GOM15C Gulf of Mexico | ecosystem: Environmental > Aquatic > Marine > Cold seeps | place: Gulf of Mexico... | reverse complement strand
TGGTACAAGAACAGATTGCGTTACAGATGAAATTTTAGATTATTTAAAAGATTTATCAAAAGATAAAGAAATTTGGATTGAGTATGGAATACAATCTTTTTATGATGAAACACTAGAAACTATTAATCGTGGGGATAGTGCTGAAAATATGAGATATTGGATTTCAAGATCTAAGGAAAAAGGATTAAATGTTTGTGGACATTTGATTTATGGACTTCCTAATGAAACACAAGAAATGATGCTTGAAACATTAAAGCAAACATGTGAGTTAAATATTGATTCTATTAAGTTTCATCCCTTATATGTAGTTAAAAATACTTTATTAACAAATGAGTTTAGAAAAGGTAAATTTACTCCTATAAGTGAAGAATTATATATTGATACTGTTGTTAAATCTATAGAAATGCTACCTGATAATATTTCAGTACAAAGAATAACAGCAGGAATTGATGATGATAGTTTGTTAGCACCTGATTGGTGTAGAAATAAACACGCTCAAATGAAAAAAATTAGATTGGCTTTAGAAGAAGTTGGATTTAATTATTAAGTTTTTTAAATAGTACTAGGCTGACCTAGTATTATTTAATTTTAAGTAGATAATCAACTACATTATCGATAAATGCATCGTGTTTTCTGTCTTTTCTATATGCAATATATAATTTTCTTACCATTCTTTGGTTGTTAATTCTTGATTCAAATAATGCACCAGATTTTAATAATGATTCAATTGCATTTTTAGAAACAATAGAAACTGTTGGTGTAAGATTTTTATCTGAATGTAAAACTGTTTGAACAATAGTTGTAGCACTTGTAACTTCACTTGTAACATCAAAAGTATCACAATCAGGGAACTTAGCTTTATCAAGATTTTCTTTAAAGATTGCTCTCGTATTTGATTCAGGATTTCTACAAACCCATTTATACGATAATAAATCTTCTGCTTTTGCTTTTGTAGGTAATTTTTGGTTTGAAAATATTACTATCTCATCTTCCATCCATTCTCTATAAATAATATCATCATTAGGGACATAGTTTTCAACTAATGCCATATCGATCTTTTTATCTAATAAATCTTCAATTGCTTCATGTGAAACTGAAACATTTATAGAAATTTCATTGTTAATATTCTCTTTTAAATTATTTAAAAATCTTGGTAGTATATAGTTACCAATAATAAATGATGCTCCAAAAACAAATGTAACATCTTTGTTCATAATCTTTAATAATTCTCTTTCTCCATTTGCAACACTCTTTTCAATTTTTAAAGCAATTGAATATAGCATTTGGCCTTCTTTAGTAAGCCTAATACCATTTTTCTTTCTGTCCACTACTTGAACATCAAGATAGTCTTCTATAAATCTCATTTGTTGTGTTACAGCAGGTTGTGAAATACCAAGTTTTGCTGAAGCTTTTGAAAAAGATTTTTCTCTAACTACAGTTAGAAATGTCTGCAATTTTGCAAAATCTGTAAGCATTATAACCTCCGTAAATTAATTTATATTTATCATAACATTTATTTATATATATAATAATTAAGAAGAATAATGAATTTATTTAATATATGTTATAATTATATATTATGGGAGAAGAAATGTCTGAAAATTTATTATCATTATTAAATGATTCGCAAAAAAATGCAGCTGAACATATCGATGGTTCACTACTTATACTTGCAGGTGCAGGTTCAGGAAAAACAAAAACTATTACAACTAGGTTAGCTTATTTAATTTCAATAGGTATTGATCCAAGTTCAATTTTAACGTTGACTTTTACAAATAAAGCAGCTTCTGAAATGAGAGAAAGATCTTTTTCATTAATTGACCCTTCCTCTATAAACACTCCCCCTTTATTATGTACTTTTCATAAATTTGGATTATTATTTCTAAAGTTTCATATGAGTGAACTAGAAAGAAAAAACAATTTTATTATAATTGATACAGATGATAAAAAAAGAATTATTAAGTCAATTGATAAAGAAATCACAACTTCACTTTTAGTTTCTGAAATATCAAAATATAAAAATACATTGATTTCTCCCACTGAAGCAGTTGCCGGCGCACAGTTAAAACTATATCAGCAAATAGCAATTGTATATCAAAAATATCAAGAATATTTATTAAAAAACAATTTAGTTGATTTTGATGATTTATTATTATTACCTTATGAAATATTAAAAAAGAATAAAAAATTAGCAGATGAAACAAGTCAAAGATACCAATATATTATGGTTGATGAGTACCAAGATACAAACGAATTACAATATAGATTATTAAGATTATTATGTACAACTCACAATAACCTTTGTGTTGTTGGGGATGATGATCAAAGTATTTATGGTTGGAGAGGTGCAACAATCAAAAATATTTTAAATTTCTCAGAAGATTTTGAAGGTACAAAAGTAGTAAAATTAGAAAAAAATTATAGATCAACAGACACAATATTAAATCATGCTAATCAATTAATTGAGCACAATCGTGATAGATTAGGCAAAAAATTAGTTGGAACTAGAGCAAAAGGTGATTCTATAAAAGTTTATGAATCACATGATGAAAATGAAGAAACAAGAAAAATTATTGATGATATAAAATCTTTATTAGATAGTGGTATTAGTGCAAAAGATGTAGCAGTATTATTCAGAGTTAATGCACTTTCAAGATCACTTGAAGAAGGTTTTAACAAAGCTGGATTAAACTATAAACTTGTTGGAGGAATGAAATTCTACGAGAGAGCAGAGATAAAAGATTTAATAGCTTTCTTTAGAATACTTACTAATGAAAATGATAATTTCTCTTTAAAAAGAATTGTAAATAAACCTAAACGTGGTATTGGTAAAACTACAATTGATAAACTTGAAGCAAAATCTATTGAAACTAAAAAACCAATTTTTCAGCTTATTCAAGAGTTAAGTGCAGATGAGTTAGCAGCAATTGTTGGTAAAAAAAATTCACGTACATTAAAAGTATTTGAAGCATCAATAATGGACTTAAAAGATATTTTAAATACTTCAAAAATGAAGTTTTTAGATTCTTTTGAAGAGACATTTGATTATAGAGCATCATATGATAATGTACCAGATGGCTTCGAGAGACAAGGGAACGTAGATGAGTTTTATGGATACATTAGAGATTACTTTATGCAAAACCCACATTTAGAATTAAAAGACTTTTTAAATGAAATTGCCTTAGAGAGTGAAAATGGTGAATATAATAATGAAGCTATCTCAATGATGAGTATTCATGCTTCAAAAGGTTTAGAGTTTAGAAACTTATTTATTATAGGACTTGAAGAAGGATTTTTCCCATTAACAGGTGATGGTGCTGATATTGAAGAGGAAAGAAGATTAGGTTATGTTGCGATTACTAGAGCTATGGATAATTTAACACTATCCTTTGTTCATTCAAGATTTTACAAAGGAAAAAGAGCAATTTTACAAAAAAGTAGATTTTTAAGTGAATCTGGACTTATAAAAGGTTCTTTAACAATTGAAAAACATTCAGCATATAGAAAAGGTGATTTAATTCAACATAAGATTTTTGGTATGGGTAGAGTACAAAAAGCAAATAAAGCTGGTAAAGACTATAAACTTACAATTAATTTTGGTGGAACAATAAGAGATATATTATCTTCTTTTGTATCAAAAATATAGAGTAAAACTAGGTAATAATGCAAAAGAAACTTTATAACAAAGAAGCATTAAATAAACTTCTGGTTGTTAAAAAACCAATTTTTACTAGTTCTAATTCATATTTAAATAAAATTAAAAGAAAATATAAAAATAAAAAAGCAGGATTTAGTGGTACACTTGATCCTTTCGCTTGTGGATGCTTAATTGTAGCATTTGGACAATACTCTAAATTATTTAAATATTTATCTAAAACTCCTAAAACATATAAAGCTGTCATTTGGTTAGGAGTTGAATCTGAGTCATTTGACATAGAGAATGTAACAAGTATAAATAAATCTAAAATTCTAGATAAAGAAATAATAATCAATGAGATTAAAAAACTTGTTGGTGAAATAGAATATATTCCTCCCAAATTTTCTGCTAAAAAAATTAATGGAAAAAGAGCATATGATTTAGCACGTGAGGGAGTTAAGTTTGAAATGAAAAAATCAATAATGAATATTGTTGATTCTAAGTTTATAAATTATAATCATCCTTTCATAACTTTTGAAGCAAGTGTTAGTGAAGGCTCGTATATAAGATCTTTAGCACAAATATTATGCGAAAGATTAAATACAATAGGTACTTTGTCTTATTTAGAAAGATTAAATGAAGGAAAATTCTTTTTTCAAAATGAAAAAGACTTAGATCCTTTAGATTACTTAGATATTCCACTAAACAATTATTCAGGTACAAAAGAGTGGTTTTTTGATGGAAAGAAAATTTCTATGGATTACTTAGAGACAAAAGAAGATGGTAAATATTTAATTGTTTTTGATGATTTCTTTAGTATTATTGAAATTGTTGAAAGTGAAGTAAGTTACTTATTGAATAAGGTGCTTAGATGATAACTTTTAAATCATATGCAAAAGTTAATATTTTTTTGAAAATCGCAGGTAAAAGAGATACATATCATGAACTCGTATCCAGATTTGTACGAGTTCATAATTTGTACGATGAGTTGTTATTTGTTAAAACTAATAAGAAGGCTTTTAACATTATAGGTAATTTTGGTTGTAAACTGGAATCTAATACTGTATATAAAGCATACATATTATTAAAACAATACAAAAATGTTGAAGAATTCTTTCATACTTATAGTGTAAAAGTAGAAAAAAATATACCTGAGTTTGCAGGATTAGGTGGTGGTAGTTCTAATGCTGCAACTTTCCTTATCATGGTAAACAAGTATTGCGAATTAAATTTATCAAAAGATGAGCTTTGTAAAATTGCAGTTAATATTGGAGCAGATGTTCCTTTCTTTGTTTATGAGTATGATAGTGCAAATGTTAGGGGTATTGGAGAGATTGTAGAGAAGTTTGATGAAGAGATATTGGATATAGATACGATTACTCCTAAAATAGAGTGTAACACGAGTGAAATATTTAAAATCTTTAGAGAGAAATTTTACAAACAAGTTTCAAAAGAAGAAGAGATAAGATTGTTATCATTAAATTCAAAAGATATTTTAAAAGAATTTAATATATATGAAGCAAATGATTTATATGAACCAGCAATTACTACTAAACCAGAATTAAAAGAGTATGCAAAAGAAGATTGGTTTTTTAGTGGTAGTGGAAGTTCATTTTTTAAGGTGAATAATGGCTAAGAAAAAAGAAGAAAAAAAGAATTTAGTTTTTAAAAACAAAAAAGCTTTTCATGATTTTACAATTATGGAATCAATGGAAGCTGGTATTATGCTTGAAGGCAGTGAAGTTAAAGCACTAAGAGAAGGCAGAGCAAATATAAAAGATTCTTTTGTTCGTATTATTAAAGGAGAAGTGTTTTTATTTAATATGCATATTTCTCATTTAAGTACTGCTCATTCAACATACAGACCTGATGAAAGAAGAGAGAGAAAACTACTTTTACATAATAAGCAAATAGCTAAGCTTTTTGAAAAAGTTACAAAAGATGGAATATCAATTGTCCCTTTAAAAATGTACTTTAATGCAAGAAATAAAGTAAAGGTACAAATAGCGACTGCTGAGGGTAAAAAACTTCATGATAAAAGAGAAGATTTAAAGAAAAAAACAATGCAAAGAGAGACTCAAATAGCTATTAAAAACTGGAAGTAATTATCTTGAAGATTACTTCTACTTAATAGTATGAAGAAGACAAAAAATAATTATTTTTTTTAAACTCAAAGCTTTAAAAAAAAACTTAAAACTTAATTTCTTTTTTTTAATTAATGATTAAAACAGAGTACTCTCTTTATATATATTAAAATAATAATATCTATTATAATTATAAAATAGCCTAAAAATAGTTAAATAGGACAAAAAGTATCTCTTATTAATTAAAGTATCAATTTTACAATTATAAGTATAGGTTATAATAGTTTAAACAATTTAAAATAAACACTTCTTCTTGAATTTCATAATTGTTATCATTATGAATTTGTAATATAATATTATTTTTAAATAAATATTATTCTTAAATCATACTAAAATTAAGTGAAAATTTATTGGGTTTTAGTTACTATTATTTCATAAGTGACGTATTGTGACTTGTATATAAAATTAGTAGGAGGAGATTGATGCAAAACGGTGCACAAATTGAGTACGATTACTCAGTTGCAAAAGCCTTTACATTTGCAACAATTTTGTTTGGTATCATTGGTATGACAATAGGTGTTATACTTGCGTTTCAATTGGCGTTTCCTGAGTTAAATAACTTAGCTGGGGAGTATGGTACATTTAGTAGATTAAGACCTTTACACACAAATGGTGTTGCTTTTGGTTTTACTTTAAGTGGTGTTTTTGCTGGATGGTATTACATTGGGCAAAGAGTATTAAAAGTTTCTTTAAAAGAATCTCCATTTTTAATGGGTGTTGCAAAATTACATTTTGCACTTTATTTTATCACTATTCTTTTAGCAGTAGTTACTCTTCTTATGGGATTTACTACATCTAAAGAATATGCTGAATTAGAATGGCCATTAGATATCTTAATTGTTGTATGGTGGGTATTATGGGGTGTTTCTATTTTTGGTCTTATTGGGATTAGAAGAGAAAGAACATTATATATTTCTATATGGTATTTCATTGCTACTTTTATTGCAATTGCAATGTTATATTTATTCAATAACATGGAAGTTCCAACTGCAATAGTATCAGGATATGGATCGTGGATGCATTCTGTTTCTATGTATGCAGGTACAAATGATGCATTAGTACAATGGTGGTATGGACACAATGCTGTTGCATTTATTTTTACAACTCCAATTATTGCATTAATTTATTACTTCCTTCCAAAAGAATCAGGTCAAAATGTTTATTCTTATAAACTTTCGATTTTAGCTTTCTGGGGATTAATGTTCGTTTACTTATGGGCTGGTGGACATCACCTTATTTATTCAACTGTTCCTGACTGGATGCAAACAATGGGTTCTGTTATGTCAGTTGTATTAATTTTACCATCATGGGGATCTGCTATTAATATGCTTTTAACTATGAAAGGTGAGTGGCAACAGTTACAAACTAATACACTAATTAAATTTATGGTATTAGCATCAACATTCTATATGTTATCAACTATTGAAGGTCCTATTCAAGCGATCAAATCAGTAAATGCAATTGCGCACTTTACAGATTGGATTCCAGGACACGTTCATGATGGTGTTTTAGGATGGGTTGTATTTATGATAATGGCAGCATTATTCCATATGGTTCCAAGAATGTATAAAAGAGAACTTTACTCTAAATCATTAATGGATACACAATTCTGGTTACAAACTACAGGTATCGTATTATACTTTACTTCTATGTGGATTGCAGGTATTACTCAAGGTATGATGTGGAGAGCATATGATGAATATGGTTCTTTAGTTTATTCATTTATTGATACAGTAACTGTATTACAACCATATTATACAATTAGAGCAGTTGGTGGGTTAATGTACCTTATTGGATTCTTTATGTTCGCGTTTAATATTTATAAAACTATTAAATGTGGAAGAGTACTTGATAAAGAACCTACAAACACTACACCTGTAGCTGCGTAAGAAAAGGAGAAAATATGTTTCATTGGTTTGAACAAAGACCGTTTTTCTTTGCGGTTCTAGTATTCGTGTTTGTTGCATTTGCAGGTATTATTGAAATAATTCCAGATTTTGCAAAACAAAGTAGACCTACTGTTGGTACTAAACCTTATTCGGTTTTAGAATTAGCTGGTAGACAAGTTTATATTAAAGATAGTTGTAATGCATGTCACTCACAACTAATTAGACCATTTAAATCAGAAACTGATAGATATGGTATGTATTCATTATCTGGTGAGTATGCTTATGATAGACCATTTTTATGGGGATCAAAAAGAACTGGTCCAGATTTAATGAGAGTTGGTAATTATCGAACTACAGATTGGCATGAAAATCATATGATGGATCCAGCTTCTGTTGTTCCAGGTACTGTTATGCCAGCATATCCTCATCACTTTGAGAATATTGCTGATTTAGATACTGCATATGCTGAAGCTTATACTGTTAAAACAGTTTTCGCTACTCCATATGATCAAGATTTAGATGGTGATGGTAAAATAGATGTTGAGTTAGGTGAGCATGCAACTGCGATTGCAAAAGCAAAAGCTGACGCTTTATTAATTGCAGCAGATATGAAAAACAAAGCTGTAAAAGATGCTGTTGCAAATGGTCAGATTCCTGAAATAGTTGCATTAATTGCATATTTAAATTCTTTAAAATAAGAGGCTGTAAATGGAATATGAAGAGTTATTGAACATTCAAGGTTATATAAAGTTCCTTTTAATACTTGTGGTATTTGTAGTTTTTTATTCATATGCTTACTCTATATATAAAAGAGATAAGAGTGGAGAAAGAGATTTTGAAAAATATTCAAATTTAGTTCATGATGATTCATCTTCTGCTTCTCCTCTTGAAGAAAGAGAAAATAATATAGATAACAAGGAGAAATAGTATGAAATCTATGGTTATAGGTGGAATTATTCTTGTCATCGCTTTAATGGCAGGAACTTACTTTGCGGCAGGTGATGCTTTTATCGGTGACGATTATATTAATAGTTTAACAATGGTAGGTGCGATTGCAATTCTAGTAATTACAGTATTCACTACGCTTAAATATATTAATCAAATGAAAAATGATACGGTTAGTGGTGAATTAAAAGATGAAAGTTGGGATGGAATTGGTGAATACCAAAATAAAGTTCCAACAGGTTGGGCTTTAGCATTTATTGGAACAATTATTTGGATGTTCTGGTATATGGCTATTGGTTACCCAATTAATAGCTTCTCTCAAATTGGACAATGGAATGAAGAAACATTAGAATATAATGCAAAATTTGAAAAGAAATGGGAGAACCCTTCTACTGAAACTTTAGAAGCAATGGGTCAATCTATATTTTTAGTACAATGTTCGCCTTGTCACGGTATTGATGCTGAAGGAATTGAAGGTAAAGCCCACGATTTAACTAAAAGAATGCCAAAGAATCAAGTACTTGATGTGATTTTAAATGGTTCTAATAACTTTAAATCATTATATCCAGGTGGTATGCCAGGTGGTATGTTATCAGGTGAAGATGCAGTAAAAGTTGCTGATTATGTTGGTAAAGGTATGGAAGGCGAAGCTCCAGTTGAGTTTGGTGTTTGTGCTGGATGTCATGGTGCTAATGGTGAAGGAATGCCTTACGTTGCGCCTAATATCAAAATATATACAGATGAGTTCTTTGCAGCAGTTTTAAATGATGGTAAAAAGGGTATCCTTGGTACTATGCCAAGCTTTAAGGGTAGACTTAACGAAACTCAAATTAAAGCACTTCGTGTGTACATTAGAAGTTTAGGAGAGTAAGATGGCTGGAAATACACAAATGAATGAAAATGAAAGAGGAATCTTTAAGTTAAGTGGTATTACTGGTATGTTAATCACAACTGTATTGTTATTAACAATATTAGCTGTATTGACAGTTTTTGGTATCAAAGTACAACAAGATCAATCAACTAATTTTTATAAAATTAACCAAGATATTAATGGTTTAACTTCAGGAAGTGTTTTCTCTGATAGAAAACAAAAAACTCCAGAAGAACAAAATAAAAATTATATTCTTGCTAAATAAAAGGAGCTAAGATGGACAAAATAATAGGATTATTACTAGTAGTATCTGCAGTTGTGACTTTATATTTTAGCTTTTTTAACGATGCAAAAATATTCATAGGTTAAAATGAAGACTATTAAAAATTTAAAAATGGGAGTGATTTTTTCACTCCTATTTTTTTTATCACAGAATATATTAGCAAATGAGTTTATCTTAAGTGACGATGGATTAATAGATCCTCGGGCAAAAGAAAAAATTACTCAAATGGGTTTAGAATCTAAATCAAGACTAGGGGTAAATATTTACCTTTATGTTAAGTCTACTTATGGTTTAGGGAATAAAGTCAAAGGTAAAGATAAGATTGTCTATCTAAAAAATCATGAATCACAAATATTACCTGTTTTAAAAAAACCATATGTTTTAATGACTATGTCTATTGAAGAACAGCATGTAAATTTATTAGTAAGTGAAACCTTAAAAAAGATTATTGATAAAGATGATATTTTAGATGGATATGTAGTTCCTTTATTAGCTTCAAAAGATAAAAACACTTTATTTGCAAAAGTAAGTGCAGCATCTTTAAATGGTTATGCCGCTATTGCAGATACTATTGCAGATGATAAAAATATTAAATTAGAAACAAGTATTGGAAGTCAAGGTAAAATTGCAAGTACAATTTGGAGAGTTCTTATGTATACTCTTGTTGTAATTGGATTATTAACATATACTTTTGTAATCTTAAGAGAAAAGAGAAGAAAATAAATGAATAGAAATTATTGGCCATTATTATTTATTAGTATATTTACATTTACACTTGGAATGATTATTTGGACTGTTATGAGTGCGATTAAATTGCCTGTGAATGAAGATGAGAGTTTTTTAAGAAGCTATCAAGATGTTGATGCAAACTATAATACGATAATGATTTCAAATCAAATATTTTTAAAAAAATATGATTTTAATCTAAATATTAATGAAAAAATGTTTGATCTGACAACTGAAGATATTAAATATTCTCAAAGAGTTTTAGAAAAAAAATCTGAACATAAAAATATATTAAAATATGGTCTAAATGATATATCATTAATAGTGAATGATAAAATTACAAATGAAAAAAAGAGTGTTAATATTGCATTAAAAGTTACTAAAAGTATTTCAAATAATTTTGATATTCTTCTAAAAAATGAGAATTTTCAAAATATTGATAATCAATATGTTTCAACTTTTGAAATATTAGATAGAAACAATTGGAATATTACAGGAACATTTGAAGTTGATGGAATTACGGGATCTATTTTTATAAAGACAAATGCAATTTAAACAAAAACTTTTAGTTTTCCCAACATCAAGAGCTGTAAGATCTCATATATCTTTACAAAAAAATAAAAACTCTTTGCTTCCATCAATATTAACTATTGATGAATTTTTAAAAAAATCGATATCTTTTGATAATAAAAAGTATATCGATGAAGAGCAAAGATTTTTATTCTTAAAAGAATCTATTAAAAATACTAATATCAAAAAACTTGGAATTTCGGATAATTTTACAAAGTTTTTAAAACAAAATGATTATATCTATCGTTTTTTTCTAGAGCTATCAAGTGAAAAAATTGAAATAAATGATATTAGAAACGCAGATACATATGAATATTTTAATGAACACTTATCTATATTAGAAGAAATAAGAGCTAAGTATATAAATATATTAGATAAAAACTCTAGTGTTGATAGAGTAAATATGTCAATGTATTATAATATTAATAAGAATTTTTTAAAGAGATTTGATTCTATAGATTTTGTATTTGAAGGATATTTCACAAAAGTTGAATTTGATATTATTAAAGATATAAGTTCTTTTGTAGATTTGAATATAACATTTTATTCATATGAATATAATCAGAAATCTTTAGAAATATTTAATTTTATAGAAGAAAAAATTGAATTAAATTATAAGTATGAAGTTTCATTAAGTAAGAAAAAATTAATTAAAAAAGTAAAAATAGAAAAGAACTTGACTTACCTTGATATTAAAGGTTTTAATTCAAGAATAAATCAAATTGCATATATAAAATCAAGTATTACCAAAGCTATTTCTAAAGGAGTAAATCCTTCCTCTATTGCGTTAGTATTACCTGATGAGAGTTTTGCTTCCTGGCTTCAGTTATTTGATAATGAACAGTATTTTAATTATGCAATGGGAAGAACTATAAAAAATTATAGATTATACCAAGTTGCATATGCTATTAATTCATATTTAAATGAGGATGAAGTTAAAAATTTAAGTAATTTAGAATATTTAAAAATTGATAAAACTTTTGTAGATGTGAGCATTAAATCAGTTTGGAATAAAATTTGTACCAAAGAAAGTTTTGATTTAATATATACGTATATTAAATCAAATGAAGATAATGAAGAGATAATTGAAAAATATGATGAAGTAATCTACAAACTAAACATCTTATTGTTTTCAGATGAAAATAGTATTTTAGTAAAAGATTTATATAAAATATTTTTACAAAAAATTTCAAAAATTACACTGGATGATGTGAATTCTGGAAAAGTTACTGTTTTAGGTTTATTAGAAACAAGATCAGTTAGTTTTGATACTGTAATTATATGTGATTTTAATGAGAAATTTATACCTAAAAGATCTATAAAAGATAAGTTCTTATCTACAAAAATTAAGAGTATGGCAAATCTTCCCACTTCACATGACAGAGAATCTTTACAAAAGTACTACTATAAAAGATTGATTGACTCATCACAAAATCTTTTTATTTCATATGTAAACTCAGATACAAATCAAATCTCTAGATTTGCTAATGAATTATTTCCCAATAAAATTGATTTTAATCGTAGTGATAATTTATATAAACATATTCTATATAATAATCATAATATCAATCATTTTGATGGTGAGATAAAAGAAAAAGTTAATTTAAAAGAATACGAATGGTCTGCTACATCTTTTAAGAACTTTTTAGAGTGTAAAAGAAAGTTTTATTTACAGCATATATTAAAAATAAGAGAACATACAATTTCTTTGAAACCTAAAGCTTTTGAATTAGGTAGTATTATTCATTCAATTTTAGAAAAATACTATAAAAATGAAATAAGTGAATTATCTTATAAAGTTTTAGAAGAATTATTTTATGAATATAGAACATCAAACCCATTTTTAGCACTTGATTTAGAAATTTGGAAAAAGAAGTTATATAATTTTTATTTGTATGATAAGGAAAGATTAAAAAATAGAAAAATCATTGCACTTGAAAAAAACTTCAATATAGTTTTTGATGATATAAAAATAAAAGGTGTTATAGATAGAGTTGATTTATTTGATGATACTTATGAAGTAATTGATTATAAAACATCTTCTTCTTTAAAAGTTGATTCTTTGAAAAATTATGAAAAATCAAATGATTTTCAATTAGAATTCTATTATTTAGCAATGAGTGAAATATATAAAACAGATAAAATAAATGCCTTTTATTATGATTTAAATTCTACAAAACTAATAGAAGAGATTGCATTAGATAAAAAATTAGAATTATTATGTGAAAAGTTTAATGAATTAAAAGAGTTATCAAAAAAAGAGATAAGTTTTGATAAATGTGAAGAAAAAGTTACTTGTATTTACTGTCCCTATGCGACTATATGTAATAGATAAAACTTATGTTTTATCTATTGTGCATTTGTTATTAAAACATCTTCTATTATTTTTGTGATATCACCATCAAGTATTGCATCTACATTTGAGTAGCCAATATTTGATCTTGTATCTTTAACTTGTTGATATGGTTGCATTACATAAGATCTAATTTGATGACCCCAACCAATTTCTGATTTTTCAACACCATCTTTTTCTGCCTGTTGTTTTTCTAATTCAAACTCATAAAGACGAGATTTTAGCATTTTTAAAGCACTTGCTTTGTTTTTGTGTTGTGATCTGTCATTTTGACATTGAACTACTATATTTGTAGCTATATGTGTAATTCTAATAGCACTTTCTGTTTTATTAACATGTTGTCCACCAG
>Ga0105358_10001198_pt1 | contig 13780 bp, 7 predicted proteins | sample GOMGulsemesocosm_5_FD_83509 | JGI IMG/M metagenome (GOLD analysis project Ga0105358, IMG submission 83509) | Methane-oxidizing microbial communities from mesocosms in the Gulf of Mexico - GOM15C Gulf of Mexico | ecosystem: Environmental > Aquatic > Marine > Cold seeps | place: Gulf of Mexico... | reverse complement strand
CGCAGTAATCTACCGCAAGCTTGTACCAGTTTTTTTGAGGTGTCAGGTACAGATAAGGTCATAAAGGGGTTGCCACCTTTAGCGCTAACATATTCTGCTTGTGCTTGTTCTACGGGGGAGGTGGGTACTGAGAAGGGGAGTTTGGTGATAATTAAATTCGTTAAATATTTTCCCGGTAAATCTAACCCTTCTGAAAAACTTTGGGTACCAAAAATAATACTTTCTTTATCTGCGTCACAACGTTTTTTGTGGCTTTCAATAATATGTTGGCGAGAATGCTCTCCTTGTACAACAATGTCTAGCTTATGCTGATCACGTAATGCTTGCGCTACTTTTTCCATTTGCCAATAAGATGAAAATAGCACTAGGCTGGCATTGCCTTGTGCTAGGAACTTTGGCAGTTTTTCAATAAGTTCGTCAGTAAATTCTGTGGCACTTGGCTCATTATTCATCTTAGCAACGACTAGCTGTGCGTTATTTTGATAGTCAAAAGGCGAGGTGACTTGTTGGTATTGGCTATCATCGTTATTTTTTAAACCCGCTTGAAAACGAAAATGATCAAAAGAGTTTAGGGCTAATAATGTTGCTGAACATAAAACTGCACCCTCACATTGACTCCATAGTTTATCTTCTAAAGTGAAACCTACTTCAATGGGAGAAGCACAGACTAAATAATCTTGACGGGCATTGCCTTTATTTGGGTTTTGTTTTTGCAGCCAACGTGCCATGGGCGCCACTTTTTCACTGTCAGTTTTGGCGTACATTTTCCAAAGAGCCGTTAAATTTTCTAACCGTTGAAGCATAAAACCCGCTTCACCTAGTACGGGTTCTGCTAAATACATTTGCGTATCGCCATCTTTAACGGATTCTATTAAGGCGCTGTATAATTTATTTAAATGACTTAATGACTTTTTGCTGAGTTCATGAATATCTTCAGCCCAGTTTTTTAAGGTTTTTGGGATGATACCATTGTCAAAGCGATAGACTTGCTCATCATTCTTGTTGTTACCTTTAAAGGTGTTGTTCTGGTTTTCAGAAAAATAGAGGCTAGCATTATTATCAATAAAGGTAAGTACCTTTTGCATTTCTATTAATAAGTCTTGGCAATTATCACTAAGCTTTAATGCAGGAGAAATTGCTCGTTGTGATTTAATTAGCTTTGCCATTTTATCGCCAGTATCTCTTAATTTCGTGAGCCAATCTATTGCGCCACGTAAGGTAATGCTAGCACTAGAATGATCACGAGTTACTTTGGGAAGATGGTGAGCTTCATCAATAATGTAATATGTTTCATCAGGTGCAGAAAGTATTCTGCCACCGCCTAGTTCGAGATCGGCCAGTAATAAGCTGTGGTTTACCACTAACACATGGGCTTGTTCCATTGTTTCGCGCGCTTTATGAAACGGGCAATGGCTATGCTCACTTAAGCTTTTTAAGCAGCTGTGTTTATCGCTTTGTACTTGTGACCATATATGGTGTGGTAATTGGGTTTTCCATGAATCAATATCGCCTAACCAACTACCATCGGTTAAAGCTTTATGCATGGCATTTAACGTGCGTATATCACTCGCTTTGGGTTTTTCAGCAAAGGTGAAGCCTACTTGTGGAGAGTCAGCGTTATGTGAAACTGCTTGGGTTAATTTTTGTCGACAAACATAGCGTTGTCGACCTTTAGCTAAGGCAAAATCAAATTTAAGACCTGCATGTTTCTTTAGAAAGGGTAGGTCTTTGTCTACTAACTGTTCTTGTAATGCCACAGTAGCAGTGGAAATACAGACCTTTTTGTCACGTGCTAAAGCCAGTGGTATGGCGCCTAAGCTATAAGCTAATGATTTACCCGTGCCAGTACCAGCTTCAATGGTAATTATTTTTCTATCTTTACTGTATTCACCCGCTAATGTTTTGGCTATTTCGGCAATTAAAAAGGTTTGCTGTTTACGTGGATTGAAATTGCTTAAGTTTTCACCGATAGTTTTATACGCTTGACGGATCACTTGTTTTAACTTGTCAGTTAACATTTAACGGCAGTTTCCAAAGGTTAAAGAATAAAGTACACTGCTGTATATATTAACAGGCTTTTGTTTTTTATGCACATACTCGTCAATAAATTTAACTGATAACAAAAAAACTATGCCAATAAAACAGCAGCAAATTGAAAATGGTTTTCTATTAACTCGTCAAGTAAAAGACCGAGGCAATGGCTTACAAATAACATTATGGCTAAAAACAGCTGAGGGTGCTAAAAAACTTATTGTTAATAATGAACTAACAGTATTTTTTGTTGAAGAAAAGTATGCAGCACAAGCTGAACAGTTATTACAACAATACGGAATTCTCCTTGTTAAACAGCAACGATTAGCGTTAAAAACATTTGGGCAACAAGCAGTTCATGGTTTCTATCTTAATACCTTAGGGCAATTTTATCGTGCTCGTGACTGTTTAAAGTTAGCACAAATAAAATGTTATGAGGATGATATACGCCCTGATGACAGATATTTGATGGAACGCTTCATTACGGCTGATATCGATTTTATTGGTAATAGTCAGACTATGATTAATTATGATCGTGTTGATCAAGCCAAATGCCGAGTCTCGGCTGAAAAATCAGATATTGTGCTGTCTATGTTGTCGCTGGATATTGAATGTTCAATGGCAGGTGAACTCTATTCAATCGGGCTTTATGCGAATAATAAAAGCTCAGGCGTTGATGAAAATGAACTTAAACGAGTACTAATGATAGGTGAGCCACAAGCCGATGCTGATTCATATATTATTTGGCTTAAAGGTGAAAAAGAACTACTAATTGAATTGGTTAAACAAGTAGCCGTTATTGATGCTGATATTTTTATTGGTTGGAATGTCATTAATTTTGATTTTAGTTTATTACAAAAACGGATGGATTTACACGGAATTAAATTTGCTATTGGGCGAGATGGCAGTGCACCCCGTTGGCGGAAAAATAATAACAATACAGAACAAGTCTTTATTGAAATAGCAGGGCGAGTGGTACTCGATGGTATTGATTTACTAAAAACGGCAACTTATAGCTTTCCTAGCTTTTCACTTGATAATGTTGCAAATACCTTACTCGGTATTGGTAAAAAAATGGATAATAAAGTGAATGTCACCCCCGAAAGTAAAGTTACAGAAATTACCCATAACTTTAATCATGATAAACCTGCCTTAGCTGCTTATAACTTAGAGGACTGCCGCTTAGTTTGGTTAATCTTTGAAAAAACTCAACTATTAAAATTTGCGCAACTTAGGGCTCAATTAACAGGGCTTGCTATTGATAGAATAGGTGGTTCTGTGGCAGCTTTTACTAATTTGTATTTACCTAAATTACATCGAAGTGGTTACGTTGCCCCTAATATGGGAGACGGTGAGTCAGATCTTGTTTCCCCCGGTGGTTATGTTATGGACTCTATTCCTGGGGTATATGACAATATATTAGTACTTGATTTTAAATCACTTTATCCCAGTATTATTCGAAGTTTTAAAATAGACCCTATGGGGCTTATTGAAGGGATGAATGAAAAATAACGGAAACAGCACAAGTAAGTGACAAATGCATATCGGGTTTTGATGGTGCTTGTTTTTCAAGAGAGAAGAACTTTTTACCTGACATTATTACCTCCCTTTGGTTAGAGCGTGATAAAGCCAAACTACAAAACAATGCCGCTTTATCACAAGCAATCAAAATTATTATGAATAGTTTCTATGGCGTATTAGGCTCTACTGGTTGCCGATTTTTCGATCCGCGTTTATCTGCCTCTATCACTAAACGTAGTCATGAAATTTTGAAAACAACTAAAGCTTGGATCGAGGCCAAAGGCTATCGTGTTATTTATGGCGATACGGATTCTATTTTTGTTCATATTGGTGGTGAACCATCAATAGTGGAAAGTAAAATCTTGGGCACCGAGTTGCAAGACTTTATTAATACAAAGTGGCAACAGTATTTAACGCAAGAGCTGGATTTAGATTGTCATTTAGAAATTGAGTTTGAAACGCATTTTACCAAGTTTTTAATGCCAACTATTCGCGGGCGAGAAGTGGGTACCAAAAAGCGTTATGCGGGTCTAAAAGTAGATTTAAGTAAAGTTGATATTAGTAAAGAAGAGCAAGACTGTAAACTTGCCTCGACATTAATATTTAAAGGCTTAGAAAGTGTACGTACTGATTGGACACAATTGGCGAAAGACTTTCAAAAAAATATATATTGGCAAGTGTTTAATCCTGAGCTGTTTGATAAGCAAGACATTGAAACCTATATAAAAGATACGGTTGCTAAAACGTTAAACGGCGATTTTGATGACAAGTTGATTTATCGTAAACGTATTCGACGCAAATTAAGCGAGTATGTAAAAAATGTACCACCACATATTAAAGCGGCTCGTTTGGCGGATGAAATCAATACTAAGCAAGGTAAAGCGTTGCGTTATCAGAATCGTGGTTGGATTGAATACTATATAACCGTTAATGGTCCGCAAGTGGTAGAGCACTTATCTGCGCCACTTGATTATCAATTTTATGTCGACAGGCAGCTATGTGCAGTTGCTGATGCTATTCTTCCCTTTATTGGTTCAAGCTTTTCCCAAATAACTGAGGCTCAGTTAGGCTTGTTTTAATGGTAACAGATAACTTAAGAAACTATTTACTAATTTTAATTAGATAACAGGTGAAAAAAGATCCATTTCAGGGTATAAATACAATTATATTTTAGATGGCTAGATAGCTATTTTGTTCAGTAATAGAATAAGTAAATAAAGGCGTTTAAAAAAGATGAAACAAGATACAAAAATTATTACCGCAGGTCGTAAAGCTAAGTGGACTAACGGTGTAGTAAACCCAAGTGTTACTCGTGCTTCTACTGTGGTATTTAATACAGTTGCAGAAATGAACAATGCCTTAAAAAACCGCAATAATCAAACCATGGTATATGGTAGACGTGGTACCACAACAGCATTTGCTTTTAGTGATGCCATGACTGAACTTGAAGGTGGCGCGGGCTGTGCTCTTTATCCTTCTGGTACTGCAGCGATAACGAATGCTATTCTTTCTTTTGTGAAAAGTGGCGATCATATCTTAATCGTTGATAGTGTATATGAACCAACTCGTGACTATTGTGATAAAATTTTGGCTAAAATGGGCGTCGAAACAACTTATTATGATCCATTAATTGGTGCAGATATTGAAGCATTGATTCAGCCTAATACTCGTATTGTCTTTTTAGAGTCGCCCGGCTCTATTACGATGGAAGTTCAAGATGTACCAACAATTAGTGCTATTGCCCATAAGCATGATTGCATTGTTATGCTTGATAATACTTGGGGTGCAGGTATTAATTTTAAACCATTTGATTACGGTGTTGATATTAGCGTGCAAGCGGCGACAAAGTATATTGTCGGCCACTCAGATGTTATGTTAGGCACTGCAACTGCGGTAGAGAAGTACTGGCCACAATTACGTGATAATAGTTACTTAATGGGACAATGTACTTCACCTGATGATCTTTATCTTGCTCTACGTGGTATTCGTACTATTGGAGTACGTTTAAAGCAGCATCAACAAAGTGCATTAAAGGTAGCTAATTGGTTAAAGGATAGAGATGAAGTAGATATTATTTTGCATCCTGCCTTTGAGTCTTGTCCGGGGCATGAATTTTTCAAACGTGATTTTACTGGCTCAAATGGGTTATTTTCTTTTACCTTAAATTGTGGCAATAGAGAGGCGTTAACTGCATTTCTTGATGGGTTATCTCATTTTAAAATGGGTTATTCATGGGGAGGGTTTGAGTCGTTAATTTTAGGGATCACTAGTCTTGATTCGATTCGTAGTGCAACTAAATGGACAACAGAATTCCCATTAATTCGTCTACATATTGGTTTAGAAGATGTTGACGATTTAATTGAAGATCTTGAACGGGGTTTTCAACGTTTTAACGCACTTTTATAGAACAACAGAGTTATTTGATTGCTTTCAGAGTGCCTATGACTAAGTTCTAGTTAAAACAGATGAGCTCTTTAATTTTAGAATATTGAAGAGCTTCCTTAGCGTTCTCTTTCGAATAAATAGCATTGCTATGTAAATAAGCTTTAAATTCTTTATTTAGAATTAATCCATGTTGAGGCATTGCTCGTTTGGGGAAGCCTGAATTTAATTGAATGATTCCATTTATTTAACAGCTCTTTGAATTCAGTAAGCTCGTTAAAAGAAGCCTTTGCATTGACAACTTTTTTTGACAGTAAGTTTAAGCTGTTCAGCGTTCATAATCTTCTTCCTTGAAATTAGCTCCTTCTAAACAATATTAAATGTAATAATTTTGATATTTGTACATTTTGTAATAATGAGCGTTACTTTTATTTAATTTGCTTTATATATTTTTACTTACCCAATAGTAAAAATATTTTGTTCGCTATATCAGTATTATCTTGATGACCATTGAACATTTCACTTTGTTTCCCAAAAGCAAATACGGGTACGTCGATTGCTGTATGACCACCTGTAGTCCAACCAGTATTTGAGTATTTATCCATAATCTGTTTGATAGAAAGTGACAGTGAAAACTCAAGCGTTGACGTGCTTTTGAGCTTTTTAATATTAGTGTTATTGTTTAATATTGCCGTATCTTTACTTTGAATGAGCATGGCTATATCGTCGTTAGATAGTTCAAAATTAAATAATGTAGCAGCAAGAACAGGAGTGATTTCATTTTTTATTAGTTGTTTGGCAATGTATGTGGGCGAGTGCTTCATGCTGCGTAATTTTTCAGGCTGCCATTCGTATTTTCCTTTTGCACCAATAGTTAGGCCACCTGTACTATGATCGGCGGTTACAATAACTAAGGTGTCAGGGTGATGCTCAACAAAGTGCTCTAGGTACTCTAATGTTTTAGCTAAGTCGTCCATTTCAGCCATAGCATTACTCACATCATTTACATGGCCAGCCCAATCAATTTGGCTGGCTTCTATTAACATAAAAAAACCTTGTTTGTTTTCTGATGGGTTGTTCTGGTAGTCAACTAAATGATGAATACCAGCTTTTGTCATGGCAGATAAACGGTGCTTATTCGTATCGTCTAATGCCCAAGGTAAGCCGATATCAGCAAACAATCCAAGTACAGGTTTATTGTTCGGTAAGTTTGTTAGACCTTGATAGTCATCAAGATAATGAAAGCCTGCTTGTGTAAATTCATTGACTATATTTCTATCCTTGCGGATAAAGTACCGCCAGCCACCACCAAGATATAAGTCAGCCTTAATGCCATCATCAATATAACTATCGGCAATAGCATTATAATTTTTACGGCTTTCATTGTGAGCTAAATATGAGGCTGGTGTTGCATGGTTTATCTGTGAGGTAACGACTACTCCTGTAGCTTTACCTTGAAGTCTTGCCCACTCTAATACGGATTGTACGCTATTTTTATTAACATCAACGCCAATAGCGCCATTATAGCTTTTAATTCCTGTCGCTAAAGCTGTTGCACTTGCGGCAGAGTCTGTAACTACACCTGAAACTGCTGCGGGGTATGTGCTAGATAAACCGGTTAAGTGGCGATCGAATACAGTTTCTTCAACCATTTCAGTATTTGGGTTGTCGCTAAAATAACGATAAGCGGTAGTGTACGCGGGTCCCATACCATCACCGATGACCATAATAATATTTTTAGGTGCTGCGTCTTGTTTAGGTATTTCGGTGCTAACACAAGATGCGGTACCTAAAGAAAGTAATAAAATTGGTAGAAAATGTCTCATTTGTTTCCTGCTATTTAGTTAGTTCTACATCAACCCATACCAAACGGTGATCGGATGAGGCTTGCCTATTTTTGATTAAACGATACGTATCATCATCTTGTTGTGGCCAAAATACGCCAGATTTTTTGATAATGAAACCAAATGTTGATGGTAAAACATAATCAGCCCTCATTCCCCAATAGGCCGTATGATGTATACCGTTGATATTCCCACTTGAATGCTGTTGGCCACCAAGGCTTGTTGGCAGAGAGTCTTGAATTTTATCGCTGTCTAGCAGTGCAATGATGCCTTGGCTTATTTTGGTTATGATAGCATCACCTTCAACACTTGAAGCATTTTGATCGCCAATAATGATAAAACGCTGATTAACTTTTAAAGCACCTTTTTGATGATTATCATCATAAATATAATCGCCTTGCTTGTTGTTAATATAGTCAAACCAGAAACGGATCTCATCATGATTACGATTTCCATTGCGATTTTCAGGGCCATCGAACACTGGTGGTGTGGGGTGACTAGCAAGGATATGGACTATTTCACCATTAATTTTTATTGGGATATCCCAATGAGATTTCGATGATAACCTTAACGTTTTCCATGTGTCATCTTTATACCAAGGTTGATTTGTTTCGGGGTTTATAGGCTTCAATGCGTTAGGCATATCATGCCATTTAAACTTTTGAAAAGTTCTAATAGCGCTCTCGTCGATCGGGTATTTAGATAATAAAACCATGCCAAAATGGCCAATGAAATAACCAAAACCATGGGTATCAACAGGGAGTTGATTATTGTTGCCATCTCCGTTTAAATCATCGTTCACTTTAACACCGGTATTAACCGAGCCTTGATAAAAGTAAGGGTAGTTTATCGTTTGTTGATTACCTTGCGATTCACCTAAATACTTATTGATGAAATAAAGAATATTGGTAGTACTATCATCAACACGATCAAATTCATTTAATAAAATAATATCAGGATTAATCCGTTGAATAATCTCTGCAATATTTCTAATTTGCGCATGATTATTTTGTAAGGCATTAGAGAGTGTATTACTGTTAATATTAGTCTTATTATTCTCTATTTTTACAGTATAATTTAGTGCTTCCATACTGACATTAAATGTAGCTACTCGCAGTTTCGTTGGCGCTTCTATTGTCATACCTGTCCTCGAAATAACTAAGCTAAGAAATATAGATAGAAGTAGCTTAGATGTATCGTGAGAAAGAAATGATTTCATTACTTTAAGCCACAACCACGGAGAATAAAATCAGTGAGAAAATTGGTTACACGGCTAATGTCATCTTCTGAGTAATCAGTACGATTCATAATGGTTAATATTTGATTGTCAAAGTCCGCATAATGTTGTGTTGATGACCATATTAGAAAAATTAAGCTTACGGGATCAATTGGTCTCATTTCACCATTATCAATCCAACATTGAAAGATTTTTGCTTTCTTTTTAACCCATTGATGCAGGTAGGTGCGTGTAAAACCTTGTAAGTGTTGCGCTCCTTGAATAATTTCCATTGCGTAAATTTTAGATGCTTTAGGATTGGTAAATGACATGGTGATTTTGGCTTTTACAAACTTTTCGATGGCGAGTTGAGGGCCGTCTTCAGGTAAAATATCACCAATCCCTTCATCCCACATATTCAAAGTTTGTTCTAGCACGGCATGATAAATGTTTTCTTTACTTTTAAAGTAATACAGCACGTTCGCTTTAGGCATACCGGCACTGTCAGCGATAGCTTGCACAGTCGCACCTTTATAACCTTGCAAGATAAATTCATCTTGAGCAGCTGATAAGATTTTGCTAACACTAGTCGCTCTAATTGTTTTTGGTTTGTTTACTTTTATCATTTTTTCATTAATTCTTTTGATTATCGTTTTAATCGTGAACAAATTTGGTTGCCGATTATTAATCATATCGTTATTCACTGAAAAAAACAAAAACTTGACCTTTTGGTATGTTTTTTAAGTTTATTCTATTTTTTTTGTTCAAATTAAGTTAATTTATTAATCTGTGTAATAAAAACGCAAAATATTTTTGTTTAAATAATTTTGTAAAACTTTTAACAAGGATTTTTAAAGTTATAGCAGTCTAAAAATAATAATTTAACCCATGAAACACATAGGAACACTAAGATGAATACCTACTCTCTATCACGAATAGCTGGTGCATTAGTTGTTGCGCTTGGTTTATCAGCATCGGTTGTTTCAACTGATGTTATTGCAAATACCACTTCATCAGGCATTAAAGGTCAAGTTGTTGGGCCAAAAGGTAATGCCGCTGTTGGTACTAAAGTTACTATTACTCATATTCCGTCAGGTACGACTAAAACTGCCCTTGTCAATCAATCGGGAGGGTTTTCTGCGAAAGGCTTAAGAGTAGGTGGTCCTTACAAAATAGTAATTAATTCAGATGCTTTTGAAGATACTGAACTTACGGATGTATTTTTAACATTAAGTGAAACTTATCCCGTCAATGTGGCACTTGCAGAGCAACAAAATATTGAAACTATTGTTGTAACAGGACGTGTTGTTGATAAAAACTATGGTAGTAATAGTCCTTCATCAAATTTTAGTTTAAAAGACATTCAACTAGCGCCGACGGTAAATCGTGACATAAAAGATGTTATTCGCGTCGACCCACGTATTTATATTAATGAATCCGGTTCAAGTGACTCAGTAGTGTGTGCGGGTGGTAACCCTCGTTTTAACAGTTTAACGGTTGACGGCGCACGTATGAACGATAACTTTGGCTTAAACAGCAATGGTTATCCTACTGTACGCATTCCTTTTTCATATGATGCGATTGATCAAGTTGCCGTTGAATTAGCCCCTTTTGATGTACAATATGGTGGTTTTACTTCGTGTAATATTAATGCGGTAACTAAGTCTGGTGGCAATGAAGTTCACGGTGGCGTTTTCATAGATTACACCAGTGACTCTTTAAAAGGTGATAGTTTAGAAGGCGATAGTATCGACACCGGTAGCTTTGATGAAAAGCGTTATGGCTTTAATGTTGGTTTTCCTTTAATTGAAGACAAACTATTTTTCTTTGCGGCATATGAAAAACTCGATGGTTCACAAATAATGCAATATATACCAATTGAGAACGGTGATGTTGTGCAAAGTGATATTGATAGAATCATTCAAATATCTAAAGATAAATATAATTATGATCCCGGCACCATGGTGCCAAGTATTCCAGTTGAAGATGAAAAAATTCTAGTTAAATTAGATTGGAATATAAATGAAGATCATCGTTTAAGCTTTGTTTACAATTATAATGATGGTTTTGAAATTGGCCAGTCTGATGCTGACTCTTCTGAGATATCCTTATCAAATCATTTTTATGAGCGTGGTGCAGAATTTACGTCGATGGTTTCCTCTTTGTATTCAGATTGGAGTGATAACTTTTCAACAGAAGTTCGTATTGGTTATTCTGAAGTGAAAAATCGTCAATTATCGCTTGAACGGGACAGTGGTTTTGGTGAATTTAGAATTGAAAAAATTGGTGCTAATAATAATATTAAAGTTTATTTAGGACCGGATGATTCTCGCCAGGCAAACAAACTAAATTATGAAAATTTAGCTTTTAAAATTGCAGGTACGTATTATCTTGATGATCACGAACTATACTTTGGTTATGAACGAGAAGAATTAGACGTATTTAATTTATTTGTTCAACATAATGAAACAGAAACACGCTTTAATAATATTGAAGATTTTGAATCTGGATTAGCTGATGATGTTTATTATGGTAATGCTAACTCTCACAACCCTGATGATGCTGCGGGTGAATTTAAGTACGCGTTAAATACTTTGTACTTTCAAGATAAATTTGAGCTAACTGATTATGATGTCACTATTACTGCTGGCCTTCGTTACGATTGGTATACCAGTGATGATACACCCACTCACAACCAAAATTTTGAAGATAGATATGGTTATTCAAATGCACAAAACCTTGACGGTGTTGATTTAATACAGCCTCGTTTCGGTTTTAACTGGACAGCGAGTGATCAATTAGAAGTACGCGGTGGATTTGGCTTATATTCTGGTGGTAACCCCAACGTTTGGATATCAAACAGTTATTCAAACGATGGTGTTCGTAATATTCAAGATTCAATCAGAGATGTTCAAATACTGGGTGCAGATGCTATTACTTATAATGGTACCGGTCAACCGGGTTATGATATACCACAAGAGTTATTTGATGAAATAGGCAATGGCAGCAGTGATTCTGATACCAATGTTACCGATCCAGATTTTGAAATTCCATCAGAATGGAAATATTCACTTGGTTTAACCTTCGTTACCGAGAGTGAATATGTGTTAATGGCTGATTTTCTTTATACCGATAAGCAAGATGCCGCGGTAGTTGAAAACCTAGCGAATGGGCTAGTTGACATAGCTCCGGATGGTCGTCCAATTTATGCTGGTGTTAACCACGGGAGAAATAATGACTTTCTATTGACTAATGTTGGAGGCATCTCAGGTGATACAACGGTATTATCTTTTGCCGTAAGTAAAGAATACGACAATGGCTTAGCATTTACGGCATCTTATGCATACACAGAAGCAAATGATGTTCATCCGATGACGAGTTCTGTAGCGTTTTCAAATTATCATGAAATAGCAGTATCTGACTCTGAGAAACCAGGAGTTGCCACTTCTAATTATGAAATACCGCATAGATTCACTTTGAATATCGCTTATACACATGAGTTTTTTGATGGCTATGAAACACAATTTAGTCTTTTCGGCCAAGCTAACCAAACTAACCCGTATGACTATAATTTTAATTCAAGGTCAGATGGCTTTGGTTTTAATGATCAGTCTCGCCAATTACTTTATGTGCCAACGATAAATGATTCTAGGGTTGTTTATGCTGCCGACTTCGATCAACAAGCATTCAATGACTTTATCGCAAGCGAAGGCTTAACTCGTGGCCGAATTATGGAGCGTAATGAACTTGATGGCAGCTGGTGGACTAAGTTTGATTTACGGGTTGAACAAAAGTTGCCTGGTTTTAGGGATGGTGATAAAGCAAGTGCATTTTTAGTAGTAGAAAACTTTGGTAATCTGCTCAACGATGATTGGGGTGTACTTAAACAAGGAAGCTTTTTACAAAGCGCTGTTACTACATCGATCACTGATGACGGCCAATATTCCTTTAATCGTTTCGATAATCCAACAGCACAAAGTCGTCAAACTGATGCTTCTTTATGGGAAATTCGTGTTGGTGTTAAGTATGACTTTTAATTAGGTCAATTTTTTACTGAGCAAAACCGTGCTTAATCGCGCGGTTTTTTTTGTTGCCGTAGTTTATAAGGGAAATTGCATGTCATTTGAAAATACAGTCAATAATGTAGACGTTACGATGCAGCAATGGGCTGAATTATCTAAAGCGGCTGAAATCGCTTTTAGTAAAGCCTATGCGCCTTATAGTAACTTTAAAGTAGGTGCTGCCGCGTTAACAGTTGACAATGAAATTGTTCAAGGTTGTAATGTTGAAAATGCTTCTTATGGATTAACCGTATGTGCTGAGCGAAATTGCATTGCACATGGCGTTATTAATAATCAAAGTAATAAAACGGTTAAGTTTACTGCTTTAGTGATTTATACCGCACAAGAAAAGTTAACCCCCCCTTGTGGCGCATGCCGACAAGTAATCAGTGAATTCTTCCAAAGTGAAGCGATAGTTATGGCGGTAAATCACCTTAACGAACAGAAAAAATGGACAGTATCTCAATTACTGCCTGATGCTTTTACTCCCCACAATTTACTTAATAAAACATAATAGACCAACTGGATAAGGTGCTTGTATTATGATGTTACCTCAAAAAATCATTGCTAAAAAATGTGATGGTAAAACACTTAGTGAAATAGAAATCGGTATATTTGTTGATGGTTTAATGTCGAAAGATTTCAATGATGCACAAGTGGGCGCGATGGCGATGGCTATGTTTCTGCAAGGTTTGAACAATCAAGAGACGGTATATTTAACCAAT
>Ga0105358_10001197_pt1 | contig 13782 bp, 11 predicted proteins | sample GOMGulsemesocosm_5_FD_83509 | JGI IMG/M metagenome (GOLD analysis project Ga0105358, IMG submission 83509) | Methane-oxidizing microbial communities from mesocosms in the Gulf of Mexico - GOM15C Gulf of Mexico | ecosystem: Environmental > Aquatic > Marine > Cold seeps | place: Gulf of Mexico... | reverse complement strand
TCGTACCTGTTTTTCCTCCCATATCACGTCGTTTCAATGTTCTAGCGCGCCAACCTGTACCTTGCCAGCCATTGTCTACAGACCAATCTGCTCCCCAAATAGCACTGTTAAGGGCTTGGGTAATCAAAAAAGCATTTTGCGCTGAAATAGCTCTAGGAGCTGAAATTAATGGAGTGCCAGTTGACTCTTCTTCAACTAATTCGTTAGTTATGTATTCATCATTAACTGTAACTGTGCTTAAATCTTGCGTGTTTTCAGTAATTTCAGTAATTTCAGTAATTTCAACAGGCGCGATACAGGGATCACAGGCTAGTTCTGGGTTAGCTTGATAAATAACTTCTCCCTCAGCATTCTCAATACGCTCAATTAAATACGGTTTAATTAAAAATCCGCCATTAGCAAAGGTAGCAAAACCGGTAGCAACTTCTAAAGGGGTTAATGATGCAGAGCCTAAAGCTAAAGACTCATTACGCGGCAATTCATCGGGTGAAAAGCCAAAAGATGATAAATGATCTCTGGCTTTATCAATACCAATACTTTTTAATAACCTTACCGCAACCACATTTTTTGATTGTGCTAAGGCCAAACGCATTCTGATCGGCCCAACATAGATTTCTGGTGAGTTTTTTGGTCGCCATACAACGCCACTACTTTTATCCCATTGATTGATAGGTGCATCATTAATCAATGAAGCGAGAGTATAGCCGTTATCTAAAGCTGCAGAATAAAGGAAAGGTTTGATATTTGATCCTACCTGTCGTTTAGCCTGGGTGACACGGTTAAATTGACTTTGCTTGAAACTAAAACCACCAACGGCAGCTTTAATGGCGCCATTGTCTGGTGATAAGGAAACAAGGGCTGCACTGGCAATAGGGAGTTGGCTTAATCGGTATTCGCCTATGGATATTTTATTAACTAATATCACATCACCATAACGGAATATTTCACTCGCTACTTTGGGCACTTGCCCTTGTTTTTGGTCATTTATATAAGGACGCGCCCAAGCCATACCGGTCCACGGTATTACTGCTTCTTCATTCTCGCGCAAGGTGATTTGGACCGACTTTTCATTTACTTGAGTAACAACAGCAGGTACTAGCATTTGATAATAATTGACATGCTTAAGCGCCGCTGCAATTTCTTCCATTGATAATAATGAAGGTGTGGTAATTGGTGTAGCGTGGTCGGTACTTTGTGAGGCAGCAACCTCTGTTAGCTCATCAACAGGGCGAAGAGAGTCAATTGCCCCTCGATAGCCATGACGCTGATCGTAGTGTAATAAATTTTGTGTGACAGCAGAATGAGCGGCTTGCTGTAATTTATTAGTGACAGTGGTAAAAACTTTATAACCACCAATATAAGCTTGTTCTTTACCATAACGGGTAATCATTTCTTTATGAGCCATTTCAGCAATATAAGGGGCATTTAATTCTATTTTTGCGCCATGGCGTTTGCCCGTAATTGGGGCCGATTTGGCTTGTTGATATTCCTCATCTGTAATGTAGCCACTCACTAACATACGCTGTAATACGGTTGCTCTACGTAACTTAGCCTTTTCGACTGAGCGGATAGGATTATAGGTTGAAGGCGCTTTGGGCAGGCCAGCCAAAACCGCTATTTGTGGTAAACTAAGTTGATCAATTTCTTTGCCATAATAAACTTGTGCTGCAGCACCAAAACCAAAAGATCGGTGTCCTAGAGATATCTTATTAACATAGAGGGTCAATATTTCATCTTTAGTTAATAAGTTTTCAATATGAAAAGATAAAAATATTTCTCTAATTTTTCTAATGTAAGTTTGTTCGCGTGTTAAAAAGAAATTTCGTGCAACTTGCATCGTGATGGTACTAGCACCACCTCTACTATTTCCCGTTATTTGACCCAAAACAGCGCGCGCCATACCAATAGGATCGACACCAAAATGAAAATAGAAACGATCATCTTCGGTGGCTAACAATGCATTGATTAACTGCTGTGGTATTTGATCAAAGGTTAATGGTTTTCGTTTTTTTTCACCAAATTGAGAAATTAGCGAACCGTCAATGCTGTATATTTGCATGGGGGTTTGCCACTGAACATCTTTTAACGAATTAATATCGGGTAAATCATCGCGCAAAGTCAAATATAAAACAAATATGCCAAAAACGATAATAAATACTAAGATAACAGTAAGTTTGAAAAAACTTTTGACAGAAAACACTACATTCCCTCTATTTGTGGATAAAATTGTCAGATAAGGCTAGTATATCTTGTAAAACCATGTAATAAATGTATTTATGTGAAAAGATGGCTAAAATAATTACAACAATATAATTTAGTGAGTTGTTATGCTGGATAATTTATGGAAAAAGAAAACAACTATGATGGTAGGGATCGATATCGGATCTCATGCAGTCAAAGCCGTTTTACTCAGTCAAGGTAGTGAAGGTTTTGTTATAGAAGACTTTGCAGTTGAACCTATGGTACGTGGTGCTATTGTGGATCGTGAAATTCATGATATTGAAGCGGTTGGTAATGTTATGGCTAAAATCCGCCAAAAAATATCAATGAAGGCAAAAGATGCAGCAGTCGCAGTATCGGGGCAAACGGTGATAACAAAAATTATTTATATGGATGTGGCTCTTAGTGAAGATGAATTAGCAAGCCAGATTGAAATAGAAGCCGATAGTTTAATACCTTACCCTCTTGATGAAGTAAGCTTAGACTTTGAATCGTTAGATGTTAATGAATCGGATCCGAGTAAAGTGAACGTTTTACTTAGTGCGGCGCGAACAGAATCTATTGAAGCACGGGTTGCTGCTTTGGAATCGGGTGATTTTCATACAAAAGTTATTGATGTTGAATCTTATGCCGTAAGTAGAACACATGATTTATGCTTGTCACAACTACCCGAAGATGCGGTAAATAAAACGGTAGCAATTGTTGATGTTGGTGCAACTATGACACTTTTTTCTGCTACTAAAGCGGGAAAACATCTTTATAGCCGCGATCAAATCTTTGGTGGAGAACAATATACTCGTTCAATTGTTTCATATTATAATAAATCATTTGAAGAGGCTGAAGAAGCTAAAATCAGTCAAGATTTACCCCCTAATTATACTTTTGAAGTGTTAGCGCCTTTTCATACCATTTTAATGCAGCAAGTACGTCGTGCTATTCAAATGTTTCTGACATCAAGTGGCGCGGATAAAGTTGATTATATACTTGTTTCTGGTGGGACTGCTTCGATTGAAGGGTTAGAAAAGTTACTAACTGATGAGTTGGGTATTCATACCGTTATTGCTAATCCCTTTAATAATATGGAAATAGCAAAATCAATAAATGCAGATGAGTTAGCTAAAGTTGCACCACAATTAATGGTAGCAACAGGGTTAGCCTTAAGGAGTTTTACGCCATGGCATATATAAATCTGCTCCCTTGGCGCGAAGATGCACTCAAGGCTAAGAAAAAAGAATTTTTTACTATTTTAGCAGCTGTAGGCGTATGTGCTTTTGCAGTAGTTTTATTAGTTAACTTATATTTTCAAACACGTATTGATGGGCAACAGGCACGTAACGCTTTTTTGAAAAATGAAATTCAACTATTAGATATAAAAATAGCAGAAATAAAAACCTTAAATGATAAAAAAGCAGCCTTACAAAAACGTATTGATGTTGTTGAGCAATTACAGCGCAGTCGAAATGTCGGAACGCAAGTTCTTGATGAAATAGCGACGATAATTCCTAATGGAATTTATATCACCCAAATTGATAAAAATGGTAATACCATTCAAATAACGGGTAAAAGTGAATCAAATAATCATTTAGCTAATATGATCAGAGCGATTGAATTGTCAGATTTATTTACTGACGCTACGCCAGAATCAATTACTGCTGATGATGGCTCGTCTAAACTTCTCAGTAGTTTTAAAATGCGACTGAAGATTAAAGGTCTAGTGAATGGAGGTGATAAGTGATAAGTGTCAAATTTAAAGCCTCTTTGCTGAGCAAAGCTTTATGGCTTATTGGAGGTGCATTTTGAAGTTTGATGCATCACAATTTGAAGGTTTAGAGCTTGATAATATTAGTCAATGGCCATCAGCGGCGAAGTTGGTACTGACTATTTTTTTATCAATTGTTGTTATCGGTTTAGGGTATGTTGGTTTAGTCAGTGATAAAATAAAGCGACTTGAGCAAGTCATTGCTGAAGAAGCCACATTAAAGCAGTCTTATAAAAGTAAATATCATGTTGCTGCAAACTTAGAGTTATTTAGAGCACAAATGCTAGAAGCAGAAGATATTTTTGCTACCCAACTTAAAAGTTTGCCTAATAGTCATGAAACACCTGGTTTATTAGATGATATCACTTTTATAGGTACTGTAAGTGGCTTAGACTTTGTTAAGTTAGAATGGCAGCCTGAAATAAGTAAAGAAATATACATAGAGTTACCTATTGATATCGAAGTAAATGGCTCTTATCATTCGTTTGGTAATTTTGTCAGTAAAATAGCGGGTTTACCTCGTATTGTTACTTTACATGACTTTAAAATAGATATTTCATCGACAAGTAAAGGTATGTTAAATTTAAAGCTTGAAGCTAAAACCTATCGCTATCAAGAGGCTGTAACAAAATGAAAAAATTAGCTTTAATTACCTTAGTCTCTGTATTAGTGAGCGGTTGCTTTGATGATACGACAGATCTTAGTGCTCACCTTGAACAGGTTAAAGCAACAACAACGAGCCGAATTGATCCAATGCCTGAAGTACCCCCATTTAATCATTATGATTATTCGGCATTTAATTTAAGAAGTCCGTTTTCTTTACCAAAACCAGAAGTTATTCAACAAAAAATTCAACAAATGTCGGGATGTTTAAGTCCAGATCCCCGCCGTCGCAAGCAACCATTAGAAAAATTTGAACTGGGTGATATAACAATGCGCGGTACTCTGGGAGATGATGGTATACTTTGGGCTTTGGTTGAAGCTTCTGATTTTACCCTGCATAGGGTTGCTATAGGTAGTTACATGGGTTTATTTAATGGTCATATAAAAGAAGTAAATGCTAACAGCGTAAAATTAGTTGAACTAGCACCAGATGGTGCAGGTTGTTGGGTTGAACGTGAAACAGTGCTTAAAATTGCTCTATCAGAATCCGAAGGGTAAAGGGAAATAATAATGCTATTTAATAAAATGAAAAATTATAAAATCTTTACTAGTGTGGCTAAAATCAGACAAGTTCGCCTAGTTTTTTTAACTCTACTTACCGTTATTACAGCCTCTTTCAGTCTTAGTGCAGAGCAATTAAATGAGAGTAAGTTATTAGGTATTTCTTATAACACAATTCAAGATGATCAAATTGAATTGGTTTTTGAGTTTTCAACAGAAATATTGTCTCTACCGGCAGTTAAAAGCTCAATGGATCCGGCTTATGTTGAAGTAAGTTTTGCGGCTAATGTGTATAACGATAATCTTAAAGAGACACTGATTGATCATGCAGGTATTACCAATGTCGTTCTAGATAATAGTTCAGGCAAGGTTGTTGCCTCGATCAATTTAGATAAATTATCTGTGTTTGACGTTGCTTTAAATGGCAAGAAATTCTCTATTACTTTTAATTATGGTCAATCAGCTGAAATTGTTGAAGCATTAAGTCCCGCAGGAGAACAGTTTATAAATCATGTGGACTCAATAGATTTTGGTTTAGGTGAAGATAATGCTGCTGAAATATTAGTGTATTTAAAAGATAGCATGGTTGCTGTTGATGTGAATGATAAGCTAGGAAAAGTTAATGTTGAGTTTCATAATACAAAAATAATTGACGAGTTACTCTATAAGCTTGATGTGACTGATTTCGGTACAATAGTTTCAGGCATTGAAACATTTAAAGAAGGTCGAAATGCTCGTTTAGTCATTGATGTAGATACACTATTTTCTTTTTCTTATCGTCAAACAGGCAACTTATTTATATTAACAGTGAAAGAAAAAGAAAAGAAAGCACCGGGTTACTTAGGCGATAGCGAAGATTTTACGGGTCGTACAATCTCACTAAACTTCCAAGATATTCCTGTTCGTACTGTGTTGCAAATTATTGCTGATTACAATGAATTTAACTTAATCACCAGTGACACAGTCACAGGTAATATTACTTTGCGCTTAGATGGCGTTCCTTGGGACCAAGCACTCGATATTATTTTGAAAGTGAAAGGGCTCGATAAGCGCATGCAAGGCAATATTTTAATGGTTGCGCCAAGCGATGAACTTGCTGCTCGAGAAGCCAAAAATTTACAAGCTCAACAGCAAGTCGAAGAGCTAGCACCGCTGTATTCTGAATATGTACAAATAAACTATGCTAAAGCCATTGAGCTTGCAGACTTAATTAAAAATGAAGATACCAGTATTTTATCCTCTCGTGGTAGTGTCTCTGTAGATGAGCGAACAAATACGCTATTGATTCGCGATACATCTAAAATTATTGAAGATATTAAACGCATGGTGAATATTTTAGATATTCCCGTGCGTCAAGTTATCATTGAAGCGCGCATGGTAACCGTTAAAGATAATATAAATGAAGAATTAGGCATTCGTTGGGGAATTACCGATACTGATGGTGAATATGCAACTTCTGGTTCTTTAGCGGGTGTAAACTCTGCTAATACGGGTACTCTTCCTGCGTTAGCTGATCGATTGAATGTTAATTTGCCTGTTGCAAATCCAGCAGGGACTTTGGCATTTCAAGTAGCTCGATTAGGTGATGGAACCATCTTAGATCTTGAATTGAGTGCGATGGAAAAAGAAAACAAGGGTGAAATCATTGCCAGTCCGCGTATTACCACGGCAAATCAGAAAGAAGCTTACATTGAGCAGGGTGTTGAAATACCCTATCAAGAAGCCGCTTCAAGTGGGGCAACGGCAACACAATTTAAAAAAGCGGTGCTTAGTTTGACCGTTACACCACATATTACCCCTGATAATAAAATTATCTTGGATTTAGTAGTAACTCAAGATACCGTTTCAGATGTTACAAGTGGGCAAGCTCCGGCAATTGATACCCAACGTATAGGTACTCAAGTACTGGTGAATAATGGTGAAACTATTGTGCTAGGTGGTATTTATCAACAATCCATTATAAGTTCGGTATCTAAGGTGCCCGTCTTAGGTGATATCCCTTATTTTGGTTGGTTATTTAGAAACACTAGTGAGTTTAATGAGAAAAAAGAATTACTAATTTTTGTCACTCCACGTATAGTAACCGAGCACTTTTAGCCAAAACTTGTCATTTAATTGTCGTTAAGCAAGTTTTTATCTTACTTAACGACAATGTTGCTTGCAATCTTACCCCAACAATTGCGATAATTACGCCCTTGAAATTCCCGAGGGAGACCTCTATAACGTCAAAAGGTATTTAGGCAGATACTGTTAATTCCTTTTTGATATGATCTGAAACAAATGAGTATTAAGTAAATCTAATGGCAGAAAAACGTAATATCTTCCTGATCGGGCCTATGGGCGCAGGAAAAAGCACTATAGGTAGAGAACTTGCTGACAGGCTGCACCTTGAATTTTTTGACTCAGATCAAGAAATTGAACGTCGTACAGGAGCTGACATTGCTTGGGTTTTTGATCTTGAAGGTGAAGAAGGTTTTCGCAAAAGAGAAGAAGAAGTTATTGAGGACTTGAGTGAAAAACAAGGTATTGTTTTAGCTACAGGCGGAGGCTCTGTAATAAGTGACCAAGTTCGAAATCGTTTATCTGCACGTGGCATTGTCGTCTATCTTGAAACTACAATAGATAAACAAGTGGCTCGTACTCAACGAGATCGTCGTCGACCGTTGTTACAAACATCTGAAAAGCCTCGTACTGTATTAGAAAATTTAGCCATTATACGTAATCCCTTTTACGAAGAAATTGCTGATGTGATCATTAAAACTGATGATCAAAGTGCTAAAGTTGTAGCGCACAAAATTATTGAGAGTTTAGACTTTTAATTTCTTTTATAGTTCTTTTCTTATAGTAGACCCAAAACATGCCAACACTTCAGCTGGATTTAGGCACTCGTAGTTACCCCATTTATATAGAGTCAGGTCTGTTTAATAATTCAGATCTGTTTGCTGCTCATATTCGAAATAAACGCGTTTGTATTGTCACTAATACTATTGTTGCGCCTCTTTATCTTGCTAAGATCAAAGAGAAACTAGCCAACTTTAAGATTGATGAAGTAATTCTACCTGATGGCGAAGCTGAGAAAAACCTTGCTAATTTTGAGCGTATTATGTCGCATCTATTAGCAAATGAGCATGGTCGTGATACCACATTAATCGCTTTAGGTGGCGGGGTAATTGGTGACATCACCGGTTTTGCTGCTGCTAGCTATCAACGTGGAATAGATTTTATCCAAATCCCGACAACGCTGCTATCACAAGTGGACTCCTCTGTTGGCGGGAAAACAGCTGTAAACCATCCCCTTGGTAAAAATATGATTGGCGCTTTTTATCAACCCAAGGCAGTTATTATTGATATTGATAGCCTAGCAACACTACCCGAGCGAGAATTTAATGCGGGCATGGCAGAGGTTATTAAGTATGGTATTTTAGGTGACTATGACTTTTTTGTTTGGCTAGAGCAAAACATTGGTTCAATTAAAGGGGCTGATAAAAACACACTATCTCTAATGATTGAGAAATGTTGCCAATGTAAAGCTGATATTGTTGCAACTGATGAAAAAGAAGCGGGTGTGCGAGCATTGCTTAATTTAGGTCATACCTTTGGCCATGCAATTGAAGCAGAACAAGGATATGGTAACTGGCTTCATGGTGAAGCTGTTGCTACTGGCATGGTACTTGCTGCTGAACTAGCAGTAACAATGAGTTTGCTTGAAGTGTCAGATCTTTGTCGAATAAAATCACTTATTAAAGCGTTTGATTTACCTTTAATAGCGCCAAACACTATGGGGCTTGATGATTTTGTTCGCCATATGCGCCGCGATAAAAAGAACATCGGCGGTAAATTGCGTTTTATTGTCCCTACCGCTATCGGACAATCAGAAATACGCGATGATGTGACAGTGGAAATACTTCAGCAAATTCTATAACGGTTTTGTGCTTTCTCCAAGATAAGAGGCAGCAGATATTATAGAAAGGGTTGAGTATGTCAGCACTAGCGAACAGGCGAATAAATCAGAGCCAAATTAATAAGCAGACTGATAGCTGTGTTGAAGTTGATATGGAATATACATCATCGAAAGCAATTAGTGTCATCGCTCGCATTGATTACATACAACGCTTTTCAAAGCAAATGACCGTAGTTGTTGATAAAAACGCAGCAGTTTACTCTAAAGTAGCGCGTCAATATTTAGCTAGCATAAGCCAAGAAGCTAGTAATCAAGAAATGAATGTTGCTTTTGTTGCAGCATCAAGCAAAATAAACGATATTCAAATGCGCTGCCGTTTAATTGAACAGTTGTTTGTTAATACTCTATTCGATCCAGAACAATCTCTCGCTGTGAGCATTTTACGTTTAGCGAAAAATAATGATGGTGTTATTACGGTTATTGTTGAGCATGCTCAAGCACTATCATTACAAATTAAGTATGAGCTTTGCCAGCTTGCTGATACGGCAAAGAAAACACAAAAAAATATCAATGTTGTTATATTTGGCTTGGAACAAGCCGCGATAGAAATAGGGCAAAACAAAACTATTTTTGATAAAAAAGCGAGCATTATAGACGCAAGTACTGGACAAGTTGTTGCTTTAGAACATGCAAGGTTTAAAGGTAAGTCAGTCGCTTTTAATAAGTTGGTATGGTTTAAAGTAGGATTGGTGTCATTATTTAGTCTATTGATAGCCATGGTATCCTGGTATTTTTTTAGTGCATATGAAAGCGTTAACTTTACAACTTTACCTGTTAAAGCGGCAGTAATAAAAACACCCGCGGTAGCACCGAATAAAGTAAGCACATTCGTAATACCAAATGAACTGGCTAGTGTTGCTGACGTTCACCTTGCCTTGTTAGCGCAAGACAGTAATCAACATTTTGTTTTAGAAACTGCAGAAAGTGATGATATATTACAGGCATTAATGCTGACTAACTCAACGATCAATAATAATCAGGTCACTACTAACGTTGACGAATCAGTCTTAATACCAACAAAGTTACAACAAGTAATGTCAAAGCAAAGTAACGCTAACGATGTAAAACAAGAAAAACTAAGTCATTTATCGGTATTGCCTACATCATTAAACGAGCAGTATTACCTGACCTCAGAAGCAGGCTATGTGGTACAAATAACAGGCTTTTCTGATTTTTCAAGATTAAAAGCATTTATTAAGCAAAATACAGATCAAGAATATTTTAGTTATCAGAAAAATTTAAATACTCAAAAATTCTTTGTACTTACCTCCAAAATTTTTACCGATAAAGCTCAAGCACGAGCAGCAATGAACAAACTACCACAATCTATAAGAGATCTAGGTTCATTTTTAAAGTCGATTTCAGCAATTAAGCGTGAAATAAATACCGTTAGTCAGTAATTAAAGATACAATCCTTCCTTGAGAATAAATCGCTCATCAATATATCTGCAAACAATCATGTTAGCTTTAGCTACGAATAATTTTAGGTGCTTTTGTGACTCAAGTTAAATCATTAGTTAATATGCGATCTCCTTTAAAATGGGCGGGAGGCAAAAAAAAAATTGTTAGTGAAATTGCTAGCTTATTACCTGAAAAAGGTAATAAAAGATTAGTAGAGCCTTTCGTTGGTGGTGGCTCTGTATTTCTTAATTTAGAGTTTGACGAATACCTTTTGATTGATATGAACAAAGATCTCATTAATTTATTCAACATAATTAAAAACCAGCCCACAAAGTTTATTGCTGACGCTAAAAAGTTCTTCGATGGAAAGAGTAATCAGGCGGAAAAATATTACAAATTGAGAGATCAGTTTAATAGATCTACTGATACATACAAACGTTCTTTATTGTTTTTATATCTAAATAGACACGGCTTCAATGGTTTATGTCGATATAATAAAAGTGGAGGCTATAACGTACCTTTTGGACAGTATAAAGGTCCGTACTTTCCCGAAAAAGAATTAGTGTGTTTTTCTGAAAAAGCAGAGAAAGCAACCTTTATACAAGGGGACTTTGGCGTTGCATTTTCTCAACTGCGTTCTGATGACGTAGTTTATTGTGATCCTCCTTACTCACCGATAAACCCAACCTCAAACTTTACTACTTATACAGGGAACTCATTTACTGATGAAGACCACTGTAGACTTGTTAATTGTGCAGAGAAAGCAAAGGGTTTAGGTGTACCTACATTGATATCAAATCATTATGTAGACTTTACTCGGGAGTTATATAAAGGTGCAGATAAGAAAAAATTATTACAGGTACAACGCTATATAAGCCAAAAAGGAGAAGGGAGAGTAAAGGTTGAAGAAGTTTTAGCTTTATATAAATAAGGCCAAGACAACAAACTTTCAGCTTTTTTCTGATCCATTTTACTATATATTTGATAAGAAATTAACAATATGTTAATCGGTTAACGAATTAACATATTGTTATTATTTTTTGTAGCGGTTAACGATGTCTTAGAATGATTTACCAATGCTAAATACTAACGCTTCATCATTTGACGGGGTGCCCAGTCTATCTGTATTCAAATCTGTAGAAGTAGCCGTTATTGTTACACCTACATCAAAACCTGAAACTTCAGTGTTGTAAGCTAATTCAAAGTAATCACCGTCAATTTCATTGCCCCAATTACCATAAGTTAATGAGAATCCTTCATACTCAACCGCTGCTGTAAAGAAATTATAATCTTCTTCAGGAATAGATAAATTAACATCATCATCACGAGTACCAACATTATAGGCAACTGAGAGAATACTATAACTTAAGCCTAGATTAAATTCGTTGTAGGCAGAGTCAAATTCACCTGTGTATTGGTAAGTAGTATAACCAATATTATAACCTAAGCCGCTATCTAGTTCGTTAGCGTAACCAGCATACACGTCAACTTCTAAACCGTCTGAAACGTCAGCAGCCCACGTACCAATATAAAAGCCACTGTTTTCATAATCAACGCCAGCGCTAGCAGTGGCAGAATCTGTTTGTTGTATACCACGGAAGATGTATTCTGAAACTACGCCAACATTGGCACTTAAGCCTTCAATGTCAGTGGCAGAAGCTTGAGTTGCAACGAAAGCTGATGTAGCTAAAAGTGAAGATAGTGTGATACTTAATAGTGATTTTTTCATGTTAATTCCTTTATATTATATTATTATAAAATTATGAATCTGTTTGCTCTCTTAGAATAGCAAATATGATGCCTTAATGGTCAATGTTTATTAAATAGTGATAATTATAAAAATTAAACAAAGAGTTAAGTAGTAATTTTAATTATGATAGTAGAGGTTACTTTGATAATATTTTACTTTTTGTGCCAAGGTGGTGCAACTAAATCTACCTTGGGCGAATTAGGTGCACTATTTTTATACTGCTATGAGCTCGCATTTAACGTTAGCTTGGATATGTATGTTTAGGTATAATGGCGATAATTTTTTTTAGGGCTTTTTTGTTATGTCTTCTTTTTTAATTGCACCTTCTATTTTATCTGCTGATTTTGCTCGCTTGGGTGATGATGTCGCCAAGGTGTTAGCGGCAGGCGCAGATGTTGTGCATTTTGATGTTATGGATAATCATTTTGTCCCTAATTTAACGTTTGGGCCTATGATTTGTCAGTCGTTACGTGATTACGGTATAACCGCACCAATCGATGTACATTTAATGGTAAAGCCTGTTGATAGTTTAATTCCTCAATTTGCTAAAGCCGGCGCTGATATTATTACCTTTCATCCAGAAGGCAGTGATCACGTTGATCGCACTTTACAGTTAATCAAAGATCATGGTTGTAAAGCAGGCTTAGTCTTGAACCCAGCAACACCTTTACAGTGTTTAGACTTTGTGATGGACAAACTTGATGTCATTTTATTGATGTCAGTAAACCCAGGTTTTGGTGGGCAATCTTTTATTCCAACTACCCTAGAAAAATTACGGTTAGTTAAAGAAAAAATTATCGATAGTGGTCGAGATATTCGTTTACAAGTTGATGGTGGTGTTAAGGCCAATAATATTGCTGAAATTGCTGCTGCAGGTGCAGATATGTTTGTTGCCGGCAGTGCTATATTTTCTCAAAAAGATTATAAAGTGGCTATTGATGAAATGCGTGCACAACTATCGACAGTGTCGAAGTAATACCAATGGCAGTAAGTTAGTGATCAAATATCTAAGATAAAGTGAACGTTTTTATAATTATTCAGGTGTTAAAAGTTAAAGACAAAAAGCAATGTAGAACTGTTTCCCACGAATTTACGCAGATTGACGCCAATTAGAGTATTTAACTACTTTTTGTTTAGTGTGTTTACTCTGGATACATTGGGGCTAATTCGCGGGCAAAAACTCTCTATCTTTTTTATAAAACCAAACTGAATAAATACAAGTTTTTAAGGTAGTAATACCGTTTAAAGGAAAATAATGAGTAAACCTATTGTATTAAGTGGCTGTCAGCCGTCAGGTGAATTAACTATTGGTAATTATTTAGGGGCATTAAAGCAATGGGTTAATATGCAACCTAGCCATGAGTGTTATTACATGTTGGTGGATCAGCATGCGATTACCGTGCGTCCTAAAGCTGAAGATTTACGTAAAGCGACATTAGATGGGTTAGCTCTTTATCTTGCTTGTGGCGTAGACCCAGAGCAAAGTACTATTTTTATTCAATCTCATGTGCCAGAACATGCGCAGCT
>Ga0105358_10001194_pt1 | contig 13798 bp, 14 predicted proteins | sample GOMGulsemesocosm_5_FD_83509 | JGI IMG/M metagenome (GOLD analysis project Ga0105358, IMG submission 83509) | Methane-oxidizing microbial communities from mesocosms in the Gulf of Mexico - GOM15C Gulf of Mexico | ecosystem: Environmental > Aquatic > Marine > Cold seeps | place: Gulf of Mexico... | reverse complement strand
GCCATCAATGAGTTTTTCTGTTGGATTTCGCGCTAACTCTACCGTGAGCTTATTAAGTGCATTAGCCGATCACCTTATTGATAATGAATTAGGCACAGAGCTGCTTGAAGACGCAGATCGACAAGCCATTACTCACAGCGGCGAAATTACGAATAATGATTACTATCGTGTTAAAAGTCAGTTAACTAACCTACTTGAAAATGAGGAAGTGTTTAAAAGCTTTCTCGGTAAATTTCTTACCAATGCCAAACATGAATTAGACTTAATGCCTAGTGAAGAACCCTTTGAGCGCGATGAAGTTTCACAGTTACTTTCTATTCATAGTATTAAGCGTTTAGGTGGTCTTAGAGCTTTTTATTTTGAAAATACCATTAACGACGGTGTTTTTTATATCAATGGTGAGCAGAAAAAGGTTTCTACCAAGATTGTTCCTGTGATTAAGTTGTTATGCGATCAATCCATCGTAACCCCGGAAGAATTGGCGCCATGGCATGACAATGAACAATTTCTTTTGCTAATGATTGAGTTACTCGATCAAGGTTTTTGGTTTTGGGTTGAGGCAAGTGAATAAGCATAAGGTTTTAAACATGCGCTTAGATAAATTTATTTGTAAAAGCACTGAATTAACGCGAAGTGAAGCAAAAAAGATACTTAAAAGTGGTCAAGTTCGTGTTAATGGTGATGTTGCAAAAGATCCCTCCATGCAGGTGCATGAAAATAATGACATTGATATTGATGGCCAAGCGTTAACAGCTCGTCGCTCACGTTATTTTATGTTGCACAAAGTAGCGGATACTATTTGCTCTAATGTTGATGAAGGTTATCCCTCAGTATTAAACTTTATTGATGTTGATAAAGCGTTTGATTTGCATATTGCAGGACGTTTAGACGTTGATACCACCGGTTTAGTTTTAATTACCGATGATGGTCGTTGGTCGCATAATGTTATTTCACCGAAAAAAGAGTGCCAAAAGGTTTATCGAGTATGGCTAAGAAATCCTATCCCTGTTGAAAAATCAATTGCACTCATTGAGCAGTTTTTTCAAGGCATTCAATTACAGGGTGAATCGTCGTTAACTAAATCGGCTATTTTAACCTTAGTGACAGATACTGACGTTGACAATGAAGTACTGTTAACCATAACAGAAGGTAGGTATCATCAAGTAAAGCGTATGTTTGCTGCAATAGGAAATAGAGTTATAGGCTTACATCGTGAACAAATTGGCGCACTTGAATTAGCTAATTTAGCGCCAGGAGAATGGCGCGTTTTAACGGAACAAGAAATTAGTATATTTGCGTAAACACTGTGTTTGGATAGGTTTTGGGTGTACACCAATATTACTACTTAATTCTAGCTAAATATTATTTTTCTTATCTTGTTTCTTTTTTCGAATACTCAGACCCAGCTCTTGCCCTCGATATTTCGCATAATAGCTACAACCTAAAAACATAGTTGTGGCAAAAATCAACTCTAATATTGCCCAAACTCTGTCACTGGGTAATACCCATAGTGTAGTTAAACTATGTAAAAAATAAATAAGCACAATAAAATTTGCCCAAGCATAGGTAAATGGGTTTCCTTGTAATAGTCCTTTTAACGGAAGTAGTAACGGTAAGGTGAATAGCAGTAGCGTTGTAGAAGTACTTAACCCCTCGCTAGGAGATAATACTAATAACCATAAAGGCATAAAAAATAGTAGAGAAAAATAGCCGAATAGTGCCATTTTTTTTAAATTGTTGGTTGATATTCTTTGACTGTTCATTTATTAGTTATTACCTATTCAATCAGTATAAAGCTCATTAGCATAAAGCTAAAACATTTTCTGGTGGACGACCAATAATGGCTCTATTACCATCGCTAACAATAGGTCGCTCAATCAATTTAGGGGTATTAACCATTGCATCAATTAGTTCCTCATCACTAGCACTAACTAAGCTTTGCTCTTTGAATTCAGACTCTTTTATCCGCATCATATCGATGGGTTTACATGAAAGTAATGATAAAATCTGCGTAATCTCTATTCGTGTTAGTGGCTGTTTAAGATACTCAACAATGGTAAGTTCTTTAGTAGAGTTTTGGTGAATCAACTCAAGTGTTTGACGACTTTTAGAGCATCTAGGGTTGTGGTAAATAGTTAACATAAGTTTGTTTCTTTTCTTTTAGTTAAGTTTAATAATTAATGGGTTATATTTGTTTGGCTATAAGCGTTTCATCTTATTCTCTTGCTCTTGAAATTGTAAAATTCGAGCTTTAATGCGTTTTTGTAGCAATGGCTGATCTTCTACTAAGCTATAACTGGTTTGTAATTCATCTACTGCTTTGTTATAGGCACCGAGCAAGGCTAACACTTCAGCTTTAGCCGTATGCATTAAGCCTCTGTTATCCTGTTTTCGATAAACGGAAGTTAATATATCATAAGCAATGAAGTTATCCGGATTAACGAGTAAAAAGTCTTGTAATACCGTTGTGGCTTGCTTGTATTTACCTGCATTTAATAACGCGTTACCATAATTTAAGCTGATAACTTGATTATTAGGCATAAATAAAGCTAGGTCGGCTAACATTGTTAACGCAGTATTATACTCTTCCAGCGCTAAATAAACATCGGTAAGTAAATCGATATAAAACAGGTTATGTTCATCCTGATCTTTTAAAGACTCAAGTAATTTCTTAGCTGAACGATATTGTTTATTTTCAAAATAAGATATTGCTAAGCCATACTCGGCTGCCGCTGTTAATTTATATTTTTTCTGGCGCAATAGTAATTTGAAGTAACTTATATTATCTTTCGGGTTGCCTTGATAACGTGCTTGAATTCTAGATTTGGCTAATTCAAAATACAAGCTTGGCGCTAGCTGTCTGATAGGGTAATTCTGTGCGCGTTGTCTTGCATCGGTAATACGGGATTCGGGTAAAGGATGAGTTAGTAGCATTGCAGGGGGCTTGCTTGCATAGCGATATTTTTCTGACATTTTACTAAAAAAGTTGGGTGCTCCTTGTGGGTCAAAGTTACTGTTCGCTAATAGTGCAATACCAACTCTGTCCGCTTCTTTTTCATTAGCACGGGAATAGTTGATACTCGCTTGTTGTGATGCGGCCATAGAGGCACTCAATGCTGCCATGCCAACAGTAGGGTTTACTAAGGCTAATAATATACCAGATATCATTCCTGCCATTGATAACGCTTGGCTTTGACTCGTCGATTCTAATCGTCGCGCTAAATGACGTTGAGTAACATGAGAAATTTCATGAGCAATAACAGAGGCCAGTTCACTTTCATTATCTGCCGTTGTTAATAGACCACTATGAATGCCAACGTGTCCACCGAAAAATGCAAAGGCGTTGAGTTCGTTATTGTTGATTAAAAAAAATTTAAAGGCGTAATTAACATCCTGAGCATTTTTAACTAATTGATTGCCTAAATAATTAATGTATTCAATTAATACAGGGTCTTGGATTAAGGGCTGGCTAGCACGTAATTGGCGCATCATGGCTTGGCCTATTTGTCTTTCTTTGTCTAAAGAAAGAACACTAAAGCCTGAGATGCCTATTTCAGGCAGTTTATTTTTATTATTCTGACCATTGGCCTTAATTTCAAAAGAGCATGCGCTGGCTATCGCTACTATTAATGCACAAGCAAGAAAAAAAGGCTTAATATTAAACAATATGGCTTCCTGTTATTAGAACAACTGGTTATTGAAATAAATGCCTTTTTTTGGCTGTTTTTTGTGTTTGTAAAGTAGTTCACCTACCTTATGAACAGGTATAACTAAAACATAGATCGACAGAGCCTTATCTCAACTTTACTTTTTTAAGGGACTAATCTCTTTTAAATTAGAATTTAAGTTAGCGTTTTTAGCTGAACTACTCATTTAGTTTTATTTCATGCTATTTTAATGACAACACTTAATATAGTATGTCAGCGATAATTATCCCAGATTACCTTGTTAAAAAAAAGAAATATAAAATGATTTTTAAATATGATGCCAGTGACGAAAAATGTCCTCTGCCATTGGTAAATTTACGTTTACTCTTAAAAAAGCTACAAAAAGGTGATGTTTGTATTTTAATCATTGCGGATAAGGGCTCAATTGAAGATATTCCCAAGCTGCTCAACAAGCTTGGTTTCCCTTATAAGCAAAGTCATATTGACAATGGTAGGGTTAAAATCACCCTTTCAAGTAAATAAAATTCATTTTAATAGTTAATTCAATAGTTAATTCAATAGTTAAATAGGATAAATATGTTTAAGTTGTTCCGCGACTGGTATACACGTAATTTTTCAGATCCTCATGCGGTGACATTAGTGGTAATTTTGGCTTGTTCATTTTTATTTATTGCCTTGTTTAGCCAATTACTTATGCCCGTATTAGTTGCTTTAGCGATAGCTTTTCTATTAGATTTACCTGTAAATAAAATGGTCAACTTGAACTTATCTCGTACGGGGGCTACTGCGTTAGTCGTTGGTGTTTTTGTCGGTGTTATGTTAATTTCAATGCTTGGGTTAATGCCAATTATTTGGAAGCAAAGCAGTAGTTTACTACAAGAAGTGCCTTATATGATCTCGCAAGGTCAGCAGTACTTATTAACGTTACCTGAACAATACCCTGATATTATTCAGGCGTCTCAAATAGAAACCTTTATTGCTTCGGTTAAAGATAAGTTACTTGATTGGGGGGAGTTGGCGCTCAAAGCCTCTTTAAATTCGATATCTGACTTAGTTGCGTTGATGGTTTATCTTATTTTGGTGCCATTAATGGTGTTTTTCTTTCTCAAAGATAAAAGTGATTTATTGGTTAGAGTGACTCTTTTTTTCCCGAAAGAGCGTCGTATGGCTACGCAAGTTGGTAAAGAAATGAATCAGCAAATAATGAACTATATACGTGGTAAAGTGATTGAAATTTTAATTGTTGGCATTTCGACAACCGTTGCCTTTATTTTACTTGATTTACAATATGCCGTTTTATTAGGGCTATTAGTTGGCTTATCAGTGTTAGTGCCCTATGTTGGCGCAACCATAGTGACTATTCCTGTTTTTTTTGTTGCCTTGTTTCAATGGGGTTATAGCAATGAATTGGGTTACGTTATGTTGGCATATGGAATTATCCAAGCCATTGATGGGAATGTTATTGTGCCGTTATTATTTTCTGAAGCGGTGAATTTACACCCTGTCACCATTATTATTGCGGTAATATTTTTTGGTGGCTTATGGGGCTTTTGGGGAGTGTTTTTTGCTATTCCTTTAGCGACTTTAGTGAAGGCAGTAATTAACGCGTGGACTACTACGACACAGGGGGAGCAGGAGGAAGCAGTTTAACACGACTTTTTTGAGTGTTATTTCTGAGTGATATTTTTGAATATTATACAGAAACAGAAACAGAAACAGAAACAGGCTAGGGTATTAGTACGATAATTAATTTATCGTACTTTTAAATTATTTAGCCAATTCATTTAGCACAGCAAGTACTACCTGATGATGTTCTTTAGTTTTGAATTTATTAAATACATGACTAATTTTACCGTCTAAACCAATTAAAAAACTTAAGCGGTGTATACCGTCGTATTCTTTACCCATAAATTTCTTTAAACCCCAAACCCCAAAATCATCGGCAACTTTGTGATCTACATCTGATAATAAGGTGAAGTTCAATTCATCACGCTGACAAAACTTAGCTAAACGTTTAGGTTCGTCAGGGGAAATACCAAAAACTATCGTATTTAAATCATTTAATTGTTTTTGGCTATCGCGAAGACCCTGTGCTTGCACTGTACACCCTGGCGTCATCGCCTTTGGATAAAAGTAAACTAATACCTGCTTTTTACCAATAAAATCAGCTAAAGCTATGGTATGTTCATTTTCATCATTTAGGGTAAATAATGGAGCTATATCGCCAATGGTTAAAGTATTCATATATCTCCTTTCGTTTAAAATCAGTCAGTTATTAAAAATCATTAGGGATATTTTCTCTAAAACAACCTTAACTTTCAATTTGTTCACAAAATTGAAAAAATCACTTTCAAAATGATTATACCAACTAAATTAATTTATGGTTCAAATATAATGACAGGTAAGTTTTCAAGAACAAGGCACTTATTTGATTCATAAATAGGCATGCATGGTAGAAAGTAACAATGTCATTGGCTTTTGGACCATTTTAAAATATTACTTCGTCAGTTAGATTAGAATTTTAGCGTTTACAGGTAATAAAAACAACCGAATACCTTGTGTTTGCAAAAACAGCCAAGTACCATGGTGCGCTAATAATTAGGTGTAAACTGAACCAAATATGATTTGAGTCATCTAATGAATACCATTTTTGTAAAGTGTTTTTCCCAGGAGTTTTAATGAGTCGTCAATTTTTTTACTTTTCTGTGCTTAGTTTGACGCTATCAGCATGTAGTAGTGTTGATAGTAAGCGTGCACTGGGAAATTTTGATTATGCAACAAAGGTAGAATCTAAACCATTTATTGTTCCTCAAAGTTTAGATAAACCAGTAAAACAAAAAAAATATTTAATTACGAACAACATAAATCATGAAGGCTCTATTGGTGACAAAATAGATATAAGAGCACCTTCTTTAGTTTTACCTATTGCTGCTTCTTCACGTGTTGTTTTTGATACTCATGAAGCCATAATTTGGTTTGATAAAACACTTGAAGATAAAGATTTATTAGTTTTCATCCAAAATGCATTAGTTAACCAGCTTATGTCTGATGACGTAAGCTATGAGGTGGTTGAATCATCAACTAAGGACGAAGCAGGTAGTAAATATCAGAGTAAAACTGAGGTTTATGAATCGGATTGGTACCACAATGAAATAGAAACCGGTTGGTTATTTACTGATATTGAATCATCAACAAGTTTACGTTTTCGTTATGAGTTTTTTCTTAAACCTCATGGTAGAAGTCTATCTTTAAAAGTTTCATTAATAGACTATATGAAAACTGACAGTAATGGTGGTAGTAAAACGATATTTCTCATTGATAAACAGCGTGCTGAAATGCTAATGCTAAATGAGGTTATTGCGCAGGTAGATTATAATTATCGTTCGCAACAACAGAAAAATCGCCTAGCACGAGCTAATCAACAACTGGTCGTTATTGGTGAAAATAATGAGGCTGAGGCGGCTTATGTTGTCGAAATGGGCTTGGATGAGCTTTGGGATAACATGCCTATTTTCTTTGAAAGACACGGTTTTACCATTAATGACTTAAATGAAACTAATAAAATTTATTATGTGGCTTTTACTAAACCTGAAATAAGTATATGGGATACTATTTGGGGCGATGAACGACCTGTTATTGAAGTAAGTGATGCCAAATATCAATTTGTGCTTGCCCCATTTAATGAAAAAAATCAAAAAACATCTGTCAGTATTTATAATGTTGATGGAGAGCCCATACCATTAAAAACGTTAGAGCGAGTTTTCCCTGTGATGAAAGCAGGTCTATCTTTTAGACAGTTATATTAGTTGATAAACGTAAATTTTAAATAACGCCGACTATTCGGCATTTTTAGTCTGATAAGAAAGCTGATGCTATTTTTTAAGTTTACTTTTGTCTATGGTCGGCATTTTATGATCTGATTTATGACTTCTTGGTAACGTTTCATCCAAATCATTTAAGTTTTTTTTGCGCATTTTCTGGTTAGTGTTTTTCTGAAACGTACTAAAATTACCTACAATTAATACGAAAGCAATGGTAATCATTACATAAGCCATCCAGTTATCCATGTGTTTTCCTATTTTATTTTGTCGTCTTCTGATTAACCTAATTAGTATTAATGGTCATTTGAGCTAATACTTATCAGGTATTTACATTATTAATATAACGTTTAGCTATCTCGGTTAGATTATCAATAATAACCATTTTACCAGCAATATCCGTATTTATTAAACATGTTTGTAATGCTTGAAGATTAAATGTAGATTGATATTGCGTTGCAAGTGGCGCAAAAGACAAATGCCATGGCTCTGCGGCAATACCACCTCGATAACAGTCATAAGGTAAATAAAAGCCAAATTCTGCCGCGTGTTGTGTGAGCCAAGTAGATAACTTTGCCATGGGGCCTGATTGTTGATATTCCCAGGGCTCAAGCTGTAGTGATTTACCAGCAGCTAATAAATTTGGTGCGTAGACATCAATATCGCAACCCCAATGATGCCTACTAGCACCAGGTAGTGCAGAATAAAGTAAAATTGCTTCTATAATTTTCCAGTCTGATAAATGGTTAATATCTACTATTTTACCGTTGGCTTTTTTAATAACAGTTTTACCAATGAATTTGTTATTCCATATTTGTAACTGGCGTTCAAATGAGCGAAAACCACTGGCAATTTTAAGCTCTATACCCGCTTTTTGTGCACTTTGTTGTAGTGCATTAAAGGCAGCTGTCATTTGTTGGTGAATGCCAATAGTTGACCTTGCTACTGTTTGAACAGATTTTATATGGTTAAAGTTTGCTAAGCTTTTGTCAGTTAAGTATTCAATATCTAAGCTTTTATTACCTAGATAATGAATGTGTTGATCTGTTAAACCTAGCAATTGTTTATTTATATCACCTAAAATTGTTATATTATTTTTTGCATAGTCATTCATATTTTTTACTAAACAAGCACTTCTTTTAAACAAGCATAGTAAATGTCGCATAGCTTATCTAAATCATTACAAGCAACTGACTCATTTACCTGGTGTATTGTTGCATTGCAAGGACCTAGCTCAATAACTTTTGCGCCTGTTGGCGCAATAAAACGACCATCGGAAGTACCACCTGCAGTAGACAATACAGGAGGTGTTCCTGTTACGGAGGTTACTGCGTGAGTGATTGACGTTAAAAAGTCACCTTTTTCATTGTTTAACTCAGTGATAAAAGGCTTACCATTAAAGGTCCATTTAATATCGTATTCTAGCTGGTGCTTATTTAAAATGGATTCTACTTCATCCACAATTATTTGATCGGTTAATTCTGTACTATAACGTAAATTAAATAGTGCGGTTAAATGCCCAGGAACAACGTTGGTGGCACCGGTGCCTGAATTGACATTCGATAACTGAAAGCTAGTTGCTGGGAAATATTTATTACCATTATCCCAATGGTTCTGACTTAGTTCAGTTAATGCTGGCATGGCGATATGAATGGGATTTTTAACATGTTCAGGGTAGGCTACATGCCCCTGTTTACCCTTAATATCAACTTGTGCTGAGATAGATCCCCGTCGACCATTTTTAATTACATCACCTACTGTATTTGTGCTAGACGGCTCACCAACAATACAATAGGTTATTTTTTCATTGCGCGCTTCTAGTGTATCAATTACGCGCGTTGTGCCATTAATAAATGGACCTTCTTCATCACTGGTAATCAAAAAAGTAATAGCGCCTTTATATGAAGGATAGTCATGAACAAAGCGCTCTGTAGCTACAATCATCGCTGCAAGGCTGCCTTTCATATCGGCAGTACCTCGGCCATAGAGCATACCGTTAATTATTGTTGGCTCAAAAGGTGGCGTATTCCACAGCTCTAAATTTCCTGGTGGTACAACATCTGTATGACCAGCAAAGCAAAAGACTATGTCGTTAGCTTCTTCGCCCCCGTTACGGCGTGACCATAAGTTGGTAGTATCTTCAAAAATCATGGTCTCATTAATAAAGCCAAGCTTGGCTAAGCGTTCTTTTATCAGCTGCTGACAGCCTGCATCTTCAGGCGTAACTGATGGGCGAGAAATTAAGTCTATGGCTAGTTTTATCACATTGCTTGTTGGGTTTTGCATGTTAACTCTTTGCTTTTAATTTAGTAAATTCGGATAGGTTTTATTGAAAAATCTCTTGATAGTTTTCAGCTTTAAAGCCTAAGTGTAGTTGTTGAGTATTTTGTGAGGAAACTTGTGAGGAATTTTTTTCAATTATCAGTAAAGGGCGTTTTAATAGGGTAGGCTGGGCAAGTACTTGCTCAAAGGCGACTGCATCTGTTAAATTTTTTTTTATTTCATCACTTAAGTTTCTATAAGTGGTACTGCGTTTATTTAGTAACGTACTCCAATCATTTAGTTCAACGAACCGTGTTAATAACTCTTTGGTTAATAGTTGTTTTTTAAAATCAAAAAACGCATAGCTAATATCATTAGACGTTAGCCACTTTTGTGCTTTTTTTACTGTATCGCAATTGTTGATTCCATAAAGGGTGATCATCTCTAGGGGCAGTCCAAATATCTAATAATTATGGCTTAATGATATCAGAAACTATCGTCTTTATCCGCTTTTCTTAGGACAGAAAATAAGTTTAAAGCTTACAACAAACAGAGCGCTACTCCTGAGAGCGTAAATTTTATAATAAGTATGCGGTTGATATTTTTACAAAATGCCCGTTAAAAAGTGTGTTGTTTTAGTTGACCAAAATAATATGTCAATCCATACTCTTTATGGGTGTAATTGGGAATTTGTTCTTGTAAGGATAATTTATGTTAAAAGACATTAGGTCACAACGCCTGATTGCTCTATCGTTGGCTGGCATTTTTTTCCTAAACTTCCCATTACTTGCGCTATGGGATAAGAATATTTATGTACTGGGATGGCCACTGCTACACTTTGGATTATTTCTGGTTTGGGGCATATTAATTGCAGCCTTGGCATGGGTGATGGAAAAGCGGAAGACCAAATAATGCTATCCCCATCTCTGGTCATAACCGTCTCTTTTATCTATCTGTTTATTCTCTTTACTGTCGCCTATTTTGGTGATAAACGCGCAGAAGCTGGGAAATCCATCATTTCCAGTTCGTGGGTATATGCGCTTTCTATGGCTGTGTATTGCACTGCATGGACCTACTTCGGTAGCGTGGGCCGTGCTGCCAGTGCTGGCGTATGGTTTCTGCCTATTTACCTTGGGCCAATGTTATCCATGATCCTAGCTTGGATCGTGGTGCGAAAAATGATTCGTATCGCAAAAACCTACCGCATTACCTCTATTGCCGATTTCATTGCTAGTCGCTATGGCAAGAGTCCTTCATTGGCTGGGCTCGTCACAATAATAACAGTGGTCGGCATAGTGCCATATATCGCTTTGCAGCTAAAAGCCATTTCCAGCGGCTACGAAGTGATGACCACTCCCCTAGGTGGCATTGCCATACCACCAACCGCCTGGTGGACTGATGGAACTCTGTATATGGCACTGGTACTCGCTGGGTTCACCATCATATTCGGTACCAGACATTTAGACAGTAGTGAGCGCCACGAAGGCATGGTGGCAGCTATTGCCATGGAATCAGTCGTCAAGTTAGTGGCTTTTTTGGCGGTTGGTATATTTGTGACTTATGGCATTTTTGACGGCATGTCAGACATATTTTCCCAGGCATCAGCAATAGCAGAAATCAAGGCGTTACTGACCTTTGACCAGGGACACTCGTTTGCCTACACCCAATGGTTTGCTCTGACATTACTGGCCATGCTGTCGGTTATTTTTTTACCACGCCAATTTCAGATCATGGTTGTGGAAAATGTCGACGAGCAACACTTGAAACGAGCAGTTTGGGTGTTCCCGCTTTATTTATTGCTGATCAATATTTTTGTTTTACCGATTGCACTGGGAGGGCTAATTTATTTTGGTACTGCCCCCGTTAATGCTGAAACCTTTGTGCTTTCACTCCCATTAGCACACGGCCAGAACATGCTGGCCTTATTCGCTTTTGTTGGGGGACTATCGGCTGTGACCGGCATGGTGATTGTTGAAGTTATCGCGATATCAACCATGGTGTGTAATGACCTGGTCATGCCGGTGTTATTGCGCACCACACGATTTGGTGAACGCACCGGCGGCGACCTGACCAGCTTACTACTTCTCATTCGTCGTGTTGCCATAATCGGCATCCTGCTGTTGGGCTACCTGTATTTTCATTTAGCCGGGGAAGCATTTGCCCTAGTTAGTATCGGCCTGATTAGCTTTGCCGCTGTCGCACAATTCGCACCCGCTATGTTGGGCGGAATGTACTGGAAAAACGGTACACGCAACGGTGCACTTGCGGGACTTTTACTGGGTTTTTTGATGTGGACTTACACTTTGATGTTACCTTCACTCGCCAAGTCTGGATGGATATCTGAAGGTTTTCTTATTCAGGGTTTATTTGGCATTGAATGGCTTAAGCCCGAACAATTTCTGGGGCTGGTGGGCCTTGATAATCTGACCCATTCACTATTTTGGAGCCTTTTTGTTAATATGGCGGCATACGTGGCGGTATCACTCTGGCAACGCCCAACAGCCCATGAAACCAGTCAGGCTTTATTGTTTGTAGATGTATTTAAACGTACCCAACTCGACCATCCGGTATTTTGGCAGGGTCAAGCTAAAGTGACGGATCTATTACACCTTACTGGACGTTTTATGGGTGAAATAAAGGCGCAGCGGCTGTTCACTGACTATGCCGAAAAAGTAGGGGCCAATGATATTGATAACATTCCCGAAAATGCAGCACTAGTACATTTTGTCGAAACCAACCTGACCGGAGCCATTGGCAGTGCTTCAGCACGGATTATGGTGGCTTCAGTGGTGGAAGAAGAAGCGCTTGAACTTGATGACGTTATGCGTATTCTAGATGAGGCTTCTCAGTTACGCGCCTATTCGGAAGCACTGGTAGAAAAGTCGCGTTCGTTGGAGCAGACCACCAAAGAACTGCAAACGGCCAATGAACAACTTAAAAGCTTGGATCGATTAAAAGATAATTTCATGTCATCAGTAACTCATGAACTGCGTACTCCGCTGACCTCTATCCGCGCAATGACAGAGTTAATGCTAGACGACCCCGATATGGAGGAGGAGCAACGCCTCGAATTTCTCAGTATTGTGGTTGCGGAAGCAGAGCGTCTTAGTCGACTGGTGAATCAAGTACTTGATATGGCAAAAATAGAAGCAGGGCATGCCGAGTGGCACAGCAGTGAGGTGGATATACTGGAACTAGTAAAGCAGTCAGTCAGCTCCATCTCAAGCTCCTATAATGAACGGGGTGTTGAATTAGAGATCCATGCCCCGAAGCATGTAGGGTTGATCCGTGCTGATGCAGATCGCTTAATACAGGTGCTGTTAAATCTGCTATCAAACGCTGTTAAATTTGTGCCTGATGAGAATGGTCACGTTGAATTGCATATACAAGATGCAACGGAGGGTATAACGATTGAAGTGATTGATAACGGGCCAGGAATAGTGTCTGAAAAACAAAATCTGGTATTTGAGAAGTTCCGCCAGATAGAAGGAGAGGCAGACAGCCTCATAGGTACTGGCCTAGGATTACCTATTAGCCGCCAAATTGTAGAGCATTTTGGCGGACGCATGTGGTTAAAATCAAAAATAGGCGAAGGCGCTTGTTTTGGCTTTTTTTTACCTCGGAAAAAAGTCAGTTTGACTGAAACATCCTCAAAATAGGGAGAAAAAAAATGAGTAAAACTGTGCTGATTGCGGATGATGAGAAAAATATTTTAATTTCGTTGGAATTCTTAATGAAACGTGAAGGCTACAATGTAGTGGTGGCTCATGACGGCCAGGAAGCCGTTGATGCCGTTTTTCGAGAACACCCCGACTTAGTGTTACTAGATGTCATGATGCCCAAAAAGACTGGCCTTGATGTTTGCCAAGAAGTACGCGCAAATTCCAATTTTAAAGATATGATTATTATAATGTTGACGGCTAAAGGTCGCGATACAGATATTGCTAAAGGAATGGCAATGGGCGCCAATGATTATGTTATCAAACCATTTTCCACCAGAGAATTGGCAGAAAAAGTGCGTAACATGTTGGGTGAAGTATGAGACGTTTT
>Ga0105358_10001190_pt1 | contig 13807 bp, 14 predicted proteins | sample GOMGulsemesocosm_5_FD_83509 | JGI IMG/M metagenome (GOLD analysis project Ga0105358, IMG submission 83509) | Methane-oxidizing microbial communities from mesocosms in the Gulf of Mexico - GOM15C Gulf of Mexico | ecosystem: Environmental > Aquatic > Marine > Cold seeps | place: Gulf of Mexico... | reverse complement strand
AGTTGTCCCTTCCAACATTTGAGCCATGCCGATCACACCATTCATGGGGGTTCGGATTTCATGGCTCATCGTCGCTAGGAAATCGGCCTTGGACCGCTCACCTTCTTCGGCGGAAACACGTGCTTCCTCTAACTGCTGTGCATGCAAATGGGCCGCTGTGACATCGCGTTCGACTGCCACGGTGACGTCAATTTCACCTTTGTACCCCCGCACTGGAACTTGGTTGGTCTCAATCCAAATCAAAGTTCCGTCTTTACGGCGACTTCTAATTTCAAGCTGGAATGGTTTGTTCTTCTCCCGTTTATCCAGCAACACCTTGATCACTTCTGGGTCGGCTTCGTCTGTCCCCAACAACTCACAGGGCGTCTTTCCGATGGCTTCGGAAAAAGAATAGCCAGTGATCCTTGTAAAGGATTCATTGACCCAAGCAATTTTTCCGCTTCGATCAATTAGAAAAACACTATCATTGGCGTGCTCAGCGACAAGTGCGAGCCGCCGCGCCTGTTCCTGCTGTTCCTGAAGCAACGCATTTGAGACTTCTAACTGCTGACGTTGTTCATCATGCTCCAGTAGATAATCCCGGTTGCGAACGAAATTTGAATTTACGAATTTTACAAACCACCACATTGTTGCGTACAGCATTCCCAGCCCGGCAAAGTGCAATGCGAACATCGAATCCAATTCATCCGCAAACATGGCTTCCATAAAAATGGCGGCCAATGGAGCTGCAGCAAATATCAGCAAACGGGTAATACCGGCGGCCCGGTTAAAAGGTAGGACCAGTCCGGCATTGATGGCCGCACTGATCAATACACCTACAATGAACAGTGTCTCAGCATGATCGGGGTGGAAATATACGGGCATATTGACGGATATAGAAATCGCCACGGCCCCGATTCCTGCAGTTGTTGCACTAACGATTTGCAGCCGACGAGTAGACCAACCCTGATCTAACAAATTTGGTAAGCGGCGCAGGAAAAAACAATCCAACGCGTCTCCCAGAACTGTCAGCGAGAATGCCAACAGTCCAATTGTAGGAGAAATCATAACCCAAAGAAATATCGAGCCCGTGAAAGCGTAGATCTGGCGGTGCACAAAATGACGGGCACGGCCTCTGGCATACCGAAGCAATAGCCCATTGGGGCTGTATTTCCGAGCATTGTCAGTAGACAACCACGAGGATGTCGCGCCCTGAATATTCATTGCCTAGCCTTGGAATTATTGCCACTTCGAACGTTTCTAGAGGAACGATGTTAATATTTGGAGACTCACATTTAACCTAACGTCACTTCGGCCTTTTTCATGTTTTTCAGCGCTGCATTCAAGGACCCATCCATATCGATGGCACGACATGCAGCAAGCTCCACCCGGACAGCAAAACCCAGCCGAACTGCATCCAGCGCCGAGAAGGCCACACAGAAATCCGTAGCCAGCCCAACCATAGTCAAGTCATTGATGCCGCGTTCTTTTAGATAGCCCTGCAATCCAGTTGGGGTGGTTTGATCGTTCTCAAAGAAGGCAGAATAGCTATCGATCTGGGGCCGATATCCTTTGCGGATAATAAGGTCTGCATCTTGGCGCAAATCTGGATGGAATCCTGCTCCGCCTGTGCCTTGGATACAATGCTCTGGCCATAAAACCTGGGGACCATAGGGCATCTGTGTGGTCTCAAACGGTGCTCTTCCAACATGGGACTTTGCAAATGACAAATGCCCACTTGGGTGCCAGTCTTGGGTCAGAATCACCGTATCGAAACCCGCCATCATATCATTGATAACCGGCACAATTTCATCACCGCCAGGCACAGCCAGCGCACCGCCGGGGCAAAAGTCATTCTGGACGTCGATTACGATAAGGGCTTTGGTCATTTGGATCTCCTGGTCTGTCCCACATAGCCAACGGTCGAAACCCTGTCTATCGGCGGATCCTAGGTCAATGTGCCCCTTGAAACCAAGGTGTCATCGGATTATTCGCAGCGTATGTATGTAATTTGCGCCCTATACCACTTCACCCGCTTTTCTGATCCCGCCGCCATCAAACCGGCGTTGCTTGAACTATGTCAGGCACATGACGTCGAAGGCTCGTTGCTATTGGCTGGCGAAGGTATCAACGGCACCATCGCCGGACCACGTTCCGGCATCGATGCTGTTCTGGGGCATATCAAAGCGCTGCCCGGCTGCGCCGACCTTGAGTGGAAGGAAGCCCACAGCGAGCGCCCGCCGTTTGGCAAGATGAAGGTGCGGATCAAAAAAGAGATCGTCACCATGGGTCAACCAGATGTCGACCCCAAGGCGCATGTCGGCCATTACGTCGAGCCCGAGGATTGGAACGCGTTGATCCAGGCTGATGATGTGGTGGTGATCGACACCCGAAATGATTACGAAGTGGGTATTGGCACCTTTGAGGGCGCCATCGACCCCAAGACCGAAACCTTTGGGCAGTTCCCGGAATGGTGGGCAGAAAACAAAGATCGATTTCACAACAAGCGTGTCGCGATGTTCTGCACCGGCGGTATTCGTTGCGAAAAGTCGACCAACTACCTGATCGGAGAAGGGGTCGAGGATGTCTATCACCTCAAAGGTGGTATTCTACGGTATCTCGAGGAAATGCCCGCTGAAGAAAGCACCTGGCAGGGCGAGTGTTTTGTTTTTGACAGTCGAGTGTCGGTGGGTCACGGCCTGAAAATTGGCCCCCATGAATTATGCCATGGGTGCCGTCGGCCTATCTCCCCCGAAGACACAAAAAATCCAGCGTTTGAACATGGTGTGTCGTGCCATCAATGCATCGATGACACCTCGGACAAGGACAAGATGCGTTTTCGCGAACGACAGAAGCAAATTATGTTGACCCGTGAACGCCGCAAGGATCAACTGGGCGGCGTTACGCTGTAACACTAACGGTTTCCCATTTGGCGGCCGTTTTTTGTGTGTTTGAAGCTCTGAGGCCAAGCGCCAAATGTAAGGGTGCGCGGGATCGTCTCGTGTCTTTGTGTTTTGTCTGAACCAAGCATTGTCCGCTCAGCAGGCTGTGGTGCGAAGCGCAACAAAATCCCGGTTTGAACCATTGTTGACCTTCGTTGATAAATGACGGCGCCCGCTTAGACCGTAACCTCGTAGAACTTGCAAACCTTGCCTTTGGGAGTTCGGTAAGTGCAAAATCCCATAGCATCGTAGTAAGTGAGGCCATCGACGTTTGTTTCTGCGATGCTCGCATCGATTTTGTGCAGGCCAGCGCTCTTTGCAGCATTGAGTGTGGCTGCAAACAATGTTCGCCCAACACCGCGACGGGCCGCATTAGGTTTCACGTGGGTACCAATGATCCCCCAACCCTGAGCGACGCCGTAAATGTTGGATTCGGTAGCCATTTTTAATATCTGAAGGCCCAGGATTGTACCATCTTCGTCTTCAGCGACCGCGCATTGAATGTTGTCTGGGTGGTCTATGTATTGTCCACAAACGAATTCCTGATCACTTGGACTGCTGCGCTTCCCAAGTGAAGCTAATTCTTGCAGAAAAATGCTTATCTCTGGGGCGTCGTCCACTACCGCCTGCCTAACCTTCATCCTATATCTCCACTCATGCCAGATACCCTCGCAGTATAATGCCTGTGGTCGGAATGTCAGCTTTGTTGCTCTCCTCGGTCGTTGACGCAAAATGCAGTGCATGTTCGTGACGAGCCCAAAAATTCCAACTTCTGCAACGCAGCGACTCCGAGGCAAAACGGTTAGATCAGACGTTCGCCAAAATCGTGTTACACAACCAAATGACAATACCCGGGAGTTAATGGTCTTGGTTGATCGCCTAGTTGTCGAAATGCCCTGACAGGGCTAACCTAAAACACCGGCAAGCCAAATGCAGAATGTCGGGTAACACAATTCTATTTCTTGGTAGAAACAATTTTGATAAGAGGCCCCAGATGAACGTGAAAAGCGCCGGGCAATCCCTGTTGGAAAATGCATACAAGCTGTCTACGCCAGAGGACAATGTCGACTACTATGATGCATTTGCATCCAGCTACGATGCGGAGTTCGCCGATGCTCTGGGGTACTCCTATCCCGCTGCTATCGTAGCGATTTATCGTGATGCGGCCAGCCAGTCGGACACGCCAATTGCTGATATTGGTTGCGGTACCGGGCTTGTAGCAACTGCCTTGAACTTTCCACGAGAACAGGTCGATGGGATTGATATTTCTTCTGAAATGCTTGGCATAGCGAAAGAGAAGCAACTCTATCGCTCGCTGTACAAAGTGGACCTTACGAAATCATTAGATAAAATCGCCAATGACTACGGGGCAGTTCTGTCCGCAGGGACTTTCACATCGGGACATCTTGGCCCGGAACCGCTTGAAAGTCTGCTCGGTATCGCGCGCGCCAACGCTCTGTTTGTGATTGGTGTCAAGAAAGCGTATTTCCTAGAAGCAGGCTTTGAGCCCTTTCTCCGAAATTTGGAGAAAGGTGGATTGATCAACGGCCTGCAAATCGCCGAAGTGCCCGTGTATGCGGATGTTGGGCACGATCACTCAGATGACACCGCTTTTGTGCTGGTTTATCGCAAGTCATGAATGCCTCAAAGTTGGTACCTTCCTCATCGGCTGAACGGCAGCTTTCAGAGCCGACCGATCAAGCTGGGTCGCGAGAATGCGTGAATTTGGAGGCCACTTTTCAGGAAAAATTACGCGCGATATATTCTGTTTGAGGAAAAGTAATCGGCCAATTCGTCAAAAACCAAGCGTATCCGGCGGCTTGTGTGGAGCTCTTGGTGGGTCGTGAGCCAGACAGGAATTTCAAAGGACACGAGGTCGGGCAAAACCTGTTCGATCCCCGGCGTGTTCCCTGCAAAGTCATCCGTCATCATGGCAACACCCAAGCCTTGCTTGACCATTTCCCAAACCGCCACTCGGCTATTTGAGACCACTTTGAAATTTGCCTTACTGACTGACAATCCAAGCGATCTCAGGACACGCATTGACCGGTCGTATTGCTCATCTGCGATGAAATCGACCTTGGAAAGGTCGTTCTCCAGAGCCGACCGACCAAGACCGTCAAGATACGAAGTCGCGGCGTAGAGATGCGCGTGGGTTTTGCCCACCAGCTTGGCAATTAAGTCGGATTGTTCCGGACGCCTATTTCTGATCGCAATATCCGCTTCGCGTTGGCTCAGATCCTTGATGTCGTCCGAGGCGACCAATCGGATCTCGATACCTGGTGCCACTGCGCGCAAACGCTTGACAATCGACGGCACAATAAGAGCCGTCATGACTTCGTTGGCGGTGATGCACACCTGACCTTCAATTGCCTGGGATTGGCCAGAAGCAGTGAGTGATAACCGACCTGCGGCCACCAACATGCCTTGCGCATGTTCATGCAGTTCCAATCCCGCTTGTGTCGGAGACGGTGATCGTCCGCCTCGATCGAAAAGCAAAATTCCAAGCTCGGCCTCAAGGGCGGCGATTTGTCGTCCGAGCGTGGGTTGTGTGAGCGAAAGAGCCCGTGCAGCCCCGGAAAACGACCCTTCTTCAACCGTCGCCAAAAATGCGCGGATCTGGTTCCAGTCGAAAGAGACAATTTTCCAATCCATGCATTTATGTATACATTCAATGCTCCATTCCGCAATTCCCTTTCGATACTCGCATGGATATTTGATGTCCTGACCATATCAACTGCGATTTGGCGCAGCTATCTGGCCACGGTGTCACTCTGGCACGATGGCAGCTGTGCTTAGAACATCCCGCTTAATGTCAAAGGAGCCAGGACATGATCACCAAGAACTTCCTCATTCTCGGAGCAACCGGAAATATCGGCCAAAATTTAGTGGAAATGGCGTTGGCGCGGGGCCACAAAGTCACAGCACTGGCTCGGTCAAAGACCAGTATTCAAGAGCGTGCTGGACTGACCGTTGTCCAAGGCGATCCGCAGGACTCAGATGTGCTGAACAGAATCATGCCTGGCCACGATGCTGTGCTCTCTTGTCTGGGTATCAGACGAGAGATCCAGGCCGATCCTTGGTCGCCGGTAGTCTCGCCGACCGACCTGACGGAGCGATGTGCGCACAACACTGTGAATGCGATGAAAAGTCATGGCGTTTCGCGAGTCATCGCAATCAGCGCAGCCGGTGTTGCCGACAGCAAGGGTGTGTCAGATCAAGAAATCATGTCGATGGTGGACAGCAGCAATATCGCTATTTCGTTTCGTGATTTGGAGAAAATGGAGCACGTATTTGGCGAGAGTGGTCTGGACACGCTCGTCGTGCGCCCGGTGACCCTGGTTGAAGGGGAAGCAAGCGACCGGGCTGGCATTGTGGAGGTCTACGAAGCGACGTCGCAAATCTCGAAAAGCGATGTCGCGGCATGGATGCTGGATGCTGTTGAGCGCTCAGGGCCCTTCGACCACCGGGCGGAAATGATTGGCTACGCATCATAAGTTACATCGACCGAGGTAGTTGGCGCCGATACTAATGTTGAGTTTTTAGCGACAAAGGTATGGGCTTGCGCTTCACCAAATGGAACCGCAAGCCCGACCTGAGCCTGTAGGCAACGCCTAATAACGACAAACGCAGGTCCAGAGACAGCTGACGTCCGGCAGACCGATTAGCCCAAGTATTTTCTTCGAAGGCTAAGTATTCAAAAAGATCGTTTGGCAAAGGTCGTTATGAATTCTTCCTTCGCCGTGTTCAGAATTGGGGTTCCGTGCGAAGGTAAGAGGTGAGAAAACTCCAGCTCTGCCACCCTGGCAAACTCCTGTGGTTCGGGCTGGCACACACGCAGCCATTCCGGGCCGACGTTTGCAGGCTGAATGAACCCCGCCTGCTGCATCCTGATAGCGGCGTTTTCGCTGAAAAACTCATCGACTTCAGCCCAATTTTGCAAACTGTCCGCTGAGATCAAAATACCACCGTCTCTGTGAAGCAGAAGCATCCCTTCGGGCATTGTGGAGCTGTGATAAGTGAACAAGGAAGCCTGTGTTACCGGCATGTCACCACCTGGGCGCGGGACATGGCTAGTTGTAAGCCCGTCCCGGTGCTCCATCCCGTCGAGAGCCCATACATTTGGAACGTAGCGGTCAGCATAAAACGGATCATCCAGACCATTGTGAACGCCTAGGTGGTAGGCGCCAAGTTTGACGATATTTTTAACACGTCCAAGGGCATCTAGCGCCCTCAAGCCTTTATCGTTCAGCCGGACGGTGCTGATCAAAGTCAGGGCCTCACCTTCGCGCAGGATGATCATGTTCCGGCTAATCTGCACTTCTGGTGCCATCATGACACTGCCGGTAACGATGAACACGTCTTCAAAAATCTGGCGAATTTCGCCGTGCGGAGTTGCGGCTGGGAAGTCAGATTGCATTTTGTTTCCTTCGTTTTTGAACATCGGGCCTGGGCAGTCGAGTTTAGGGGTAGTATACACCAGTGGCCTTTTGCGCCCATTGCGGCAGGTAACGATGACATTCATCCCTAGCCGATAAAGCTCGAGCGCAGTTTCATATCCGAGGCCAGTGTTGGCGCACGTAACGATAGCGGTTTTTTTAGCGTTTGATTTTTCATGCCATCTCTCGCTTTTCTGCGAATTGCTGGGTCACAGTCCTTCCGGGGCCCGCACTCTGCGCCCCCCGGAAGGACTGTTCAATAACGTGTGCTCTCCAGCCACTTCAGCACCTTGCCTGCGATATCAACGCCTTTGTCCTCTTGCAAGAAATGCGAGGCGTTGGTGATTGTCTCGTGAGGTTGCGACGCCGCACCCGGAAGCGCCTGAAACTGCTTGTCATAGTCGGTCTGCGCCAAAAACGGATCCTTGTCGCTGAACAAGGTCAGAACTGGCCTGTTGCTTTGCCCCAACTTGGCCCAGGCATCGCGACCTTCGTCCTGCTGTGCGGCTACGATCTGAGGCATTTTGCGCGGGCCTGCGTAAAAGCGGTGATCCGCAAAGGGGGCGTCGTAGGCTGACATCTCAGCGGCAGACAGTTTGGACGTGGTAAGGATCTGCATAACCTTGCCGAAGTCCAGCTTTGGAGACCGCAGGAAATAGCCCGCCCAATTGCCATAGGATTGTTTGGCCGCCAGATCCTCGATTTTCGGCTTGCCCGCAAAAACCCGCATCGCTTTGAGAATGCGTGGCAAAATATACTTGAATGGACCTTTGGCATTGCCAAGCGCCGTATTGGCAACCACGAGACTCGACGCCCAGTCCGGGTTGTTTGCCAACACCCGCAGGCCAATCATTCCGCCCCAGTCCTGCATAAAGACGGTCGTGTCTTTAATACCCAATTTCTGCACAAACGTTGTCATCCAGTCCACATGCGCCTGATAGCTGTGCGCGTCCGGGTTTGCGGGCTTGTCCGAGCGGCCAAAGCCAATAAGGTCGGGGGCAATGACGCGATAACCAGCTGCGACAAACAGAGGTATCATCTTTCGGTAAAGGTAGCTCCACGACGGTTGCCCGTGCAGCAGAACGATGGTCCTGGGGTTATCACGACCCTCGTCAACGTAGTGCATCCGCATGCCGTCGACTTCGATGTAATTCGGCTCAAACGGAAAATCGGGAAGATTGGCAAACGCAGAGTCGGGTGTTCTGAGAACGCCGGATTTGACGGGAGTTGATTGAAACGTTTCAAGCTTGGACATGATAGTCTCCGATGTATTTGTATGATCGGGGTGTGCGAGCCGGTCTGCGCTCGCACATCTTTTCACAATTGCCGGTGTCTACGCGTATTCTGGCGTGCTCAGAGTCTGGCCATTCATCGTTCCGTTGACGGCGGCCAGATAAGATTTGGCCGTGTTGGCAGCTGTTATGGAGCCTTCGGTAGGCCAGCCCAGTAGCTCCATGGATTCCGTAACCGATGTGGGCGACACGATGTTCAGGCGAATGTCTGTCAGTTCTTGCGCAGCCGCGTCAGCAAAGCGCTCAAGCCCGGCACAGGCCATGCCTATGGCGGCGGCTCCTGGAAAATTATACTTGCTGGCGGCACCAGAGGTCAGCGTCACCGAACCGCCTGGTACAAGGTTGTCTTTTCCATAGCGAAACAGGTTGATCTGTCCCATCAGTTGCATGCCAGTTGCACGATCATAGTCCTGATCCGTCAGGGCCTCCAATGGCTTGATGTCTGCTTCGCCAGCCGCTGAGATGATCGCGTCGACCTGGCCAATCTGGGCAAACATTGCACGAATGGAAGCCGGATCGGACAGATCAATTTTGACGTCACCTGTAGACCGGCTGGCTGAAATGACCTGATGCTCGTCTGAGAGAGCTTTGACGATGGCACTGCCGATGACGCCCGACGCGCCGACTACGAGTACTTTCATGGGATGTTCCTTTGTGTGTTTATTTGCCTGTTGAGTAGGAACTAGGGGTAAATACGGTCAGCAAAAAGCATAGCTTTTCGATCAAGATGGTCATAATATTAGACCATGACAAACCTCGATCATTTAAACGTTGTGAGCATCGTCTGTGATGTGGGCAGCTTTCAGCTGGCCAGTGAGAAGTTGAACAAAGCCAGATCCGCAGTGTCCTACTCCGTAAAACAAGTCGAGGAGTTCTACCAAGTTCAGATATTTGACCGTTCGAAGTATCGGCCAGTGCTGACCGCTGACGGGAAAATCCTTCTGGTGCAAATCAGGCATCTGTTGAAGCAGGCGCGGAACTTCGAGGACTTTGTTCAGGAACTGAAGGGTGAAAACGAAGTTGAACTCAGGCTTGGCGTCAGCAACCACTTCCCGCTGGAAAAGCTCACGGGGCTGTTGAAATCCCTAAAGGCCGACTTTCCGACGACAACCATACATTTGCAAATGGAGATCGCGTCAGGCGAACGGATCCTCCAAGAAGAGAAAGTTGACATTGCGATCTTCGGAGCCCCGAGCAAAAGCGTGTTTATTGATTACCAGCAGATCGATAGCATGAATATTCCCCTGGTGATCTCGAGTGAGCTTCTCGAAAAAGACTCCCCGAATGTTTCCGAGATTGATTTAGCGCGCCACCCACAGGTCATTGTAAAGTCTACCGACGAAAAATCGCCGGATGTCGGGATACTCGATGATGCCTTGAAATGGTACGTCACCGATTTACACGCAAAGAAAGCACTGATTTGTGCAGGCCTCGGCTGGGGCCGGCTACCGCATCACTTGGTCGAGCCAGAAATAAACAGCGGAAAGCTCGTGATTCTAGACACTTTGGGCGATCTCACGCTCCCCATTTATCTGACCAAACTTGCAAATCGATCTCTGGGACCAGTGGGCAGGCGGATATGGGAATATTTTTTGTAGGTCCTCTATCATGTGCTTGGTTTGACGACGGCCTGGAAAGCTGTGGCGCCCCTATAGCTTGGAAGCCAAACATCTGTAGCGGTGCTGCGTAAGTCGTAATTGTAATGGAATCCTACGCGGCATCTCGTAACCGATCATAGTACTCTCTCGGTCTCTAAACTGTGTTCGTGGAATAAGCAGATTGCGCTGCTTTCACCTCAGTTTCATTTTCCATGGCCCAGTTTGCCAAAGCTGAAATGTGAACCAATAGCGAAGCTCCCAACGGCGTAAGGCTATAGGCCACCGAAGGTGGGCGAGTGTCAAAAACCTCACGGTGAACCAACCCGTCGCGCTCAAGGCCACGCAGAGTAACGGTTAGCATACGCTGTGAAATTCCATCGACGGCACGCAACAATGCCCGAAACCGTTCGGTTCTTCGACCAAGCCGCAGAACAACCATTACGCTCCACTTATCACCAATACGGTCCAGCAAATCCCGCACGGGGCAAACGCCGCTGAATCCGTTTTCTATCCATGAATCGACACCATCGTTCATCTCCTCGATAGCAACGTTGGTTACTTCCCTGTGCCTATCCGATGAATTAGTGCCTCCTTTCGCTGTCAATTCCTGTCTCCTATCTATGGTTCCTAACAGTAACCATAGTATCATGGAGAACCACAATGAACCAGAACGTCGCAATTTTTGGAGCCACCGGAGCACAAGGGGCTCCGGTGGTTCGCGAAGCTCTTGCAAAAGGGATGACCGTTCGAGCCGTCGCACGTGACATCTCCAAAATCGCAGCAATGCACCCCGAGGCGCAAGCTTTTTCAGCCTCTCTGGCTGACGAGGATGCCATTGCGAAGGCTTTGGATGGAGTCGATGCCGCATTTGTCCACTTGCCCATGCCTCAGTCCCCCGAAGACCCTGCCACCTGGATGAAAGCCCTATTTGGGGCCGCCCATCGCGTTTCCTTGCCTCTGCTTGTCTATACCACTGGAGCAACATCTGGATCGCGATACCCCTCTTCGATGATGGTCGACGGAGCGACCGGCGGGATGCAGGCGGTTCTGGCAAGCGACATCCCGTCTATTGTGCTCCAACCCACCATCTACCTAGAAAACCTAGTGCCTGACTTGCTTGTTCCGCGTTTGCAAAGTGAAGGTATTCTGGACTACCCGCCGTTGTCAGCAGACATGAAAGTCACGTGGACGTCGCATCAGGACCAAGCGAAAGTGGCCGTTGCCGCGCTTTCACGTCCTGACCTGGCAGGTAACAGCTACGAAATCGGGACTCCCGAAGCGTTGACTGGTGACGAATTGGCGGTGCATCTCTCAAGGTGGGTTGGCAAAGCGGTGGAATTTGCCCCCCTTTCACCAGCTAATTTCGGCCAGCGTGCTGGCGACGCGCTTGGAAACCCTGGCGTCGCATTTGCTCTGACTGATTTATATGGCGCACTTGCGAAAATGGGCAACGATGATATGGCAATCGACACCAATGTCGTTGAAGCAACTTTTGGTGTTAAGCTCACATCCGTCGCTGACCACATCAAAAACTGGGCCAAATCCAACCAGTTTGCATGAAGTCTCCAGCAACCAGATCGGGTCCTTTACCAGGCCCGAAACGATCTGCGGAGCAATCGCGGTATGGCCTCAATTAACAAAACGCAGGCCGTAACTCGCAATAAGCAGTGCATTGGTTCCTCTAAATCTTGTTGCAGAAGGCAGCCAATGAGGCGGCCATGTCAGAAAAGGTTGGAACCAATGACAAGTACTTTCAAAACATCGATGTTCTCTGCTGTTGCCGCTGCGATGGTAATAACCTTGCCACTGAGTGTTCAGGCAGAGACATTTGCGCCTGATGCAGAGTCTGAACTATCGCAGACAAGCGGAATGGATCGGCGCGACGACTGCCGTGATGACCGTCAGGATTGCCGCGTCACGCAAGGGGCCGTCGGCCAGGACAAACGAGACTGCAAGCAAGATGGCCGGAACGGTTAAACCTTTCCAACCGATGCCAGAGCAATCTGGCAATCTGCTTCAAACCCGGTAGGCCTTCAGCCTGTTGGGTTTGTTGTTTTCTTTCCTCCAGTGGCAGAGCCAGATGTTCGATATGAGTTTGGTGTCATACCGGTCCAACGTTTGAAGGCAGTGGAGAAGGCCGCCTGATCGGAGTAATCCAGCAGGAAAGCCGTCTCAGCGATGGAGTGCTTGTCTCGCAGCAACATTTGAGCAAGATCACAACGCACTTTGTCCAGGATTGAACGGTATGGACTTTTCGCGTCGGTGAGTTTTCGAGACATTGTCCGTCGGCTCATACCAAGTTCGGCGGCCACATCATCTGCCGAGGGCAATCGACCAGGGAGGTTCTTCAACAATGCAGCCTCTACTTGCTCCGAAAGTGTCTGATCGTCCTGGATCCGCGCTTTCAGCAGGCTATCTCCGTGTTGGCTTAGGTAGGCGCGTAGTTCTGGGTCTGCGGTTGAAATTGGCAGGTTCAGTGCGCTTGGTGTCAGCAACACACCGGTTCGCTCTTGCTCTAGATACAAACGGCATCCAGCCAGTTTCTCCAAGGTCGCTCGATGATTTCTGATGTCGTGTCGAAATGCCAGCCCGGCGGGCGTAAAACCAGCACCGGCAATCCGACGCAACCGAGCGACAAGTGCAAAGGTCAGAAATTCCCGGTGTCGCACATCTCGATCCATCGTGCCGGTGCGACTATGCACAGCAAGGAATGGTACATCGTTTAGGTGTTCCAGCGTCAGCATCGTGTCGCTGTCAGACAGTGCGATGTAGCGAGACGCAAGTGCCATCGCCTGCTGCAATGTATCACAACTCTTGGCAACATAGGCTGTCAATGTGGCTGCGTCGCGATATGCAAGGCCTGCACGGGCTGCAAACACCGGGTCATCAAGCACCTCGCAGGCACGGCGGACAAATTCCGCTTCTTGACGGATGGCGATGCGCCCCATTGCGTCTTTCATCATCGTCTTCGACATGCCGCAGCTTCGCAAAATCGGGCCAGCGTCGTTTTTGTCGCCTTGATCTGCTTCGAAGACCGCAACCATATGTTTCAATCGAAGGATTGAGACGTCAGACATGGCGATACCGGCCAACGTGACCCAGTGATGAAAAATATCTAACGATGGCATACACCCCTTTACTGCACGACCTTACTTGCCACTATCCATCCAAATGACAGAATTTGACAAGACGTTGGCCGGAAAGCGCAATCAGGCATTCGCTAACGCACATATGTTTTTTCAGAAGGCAGCCACCCCTGCAAACTGATTGACGAAGGACCCATCAACCAAAATGACCTGTCAAACTGACGTTTCTAAAACTGTTTGACACGGAGACTTACATTCAGCCCGTTCTTTTGAATCGGGCTCATTGTATTCATCAGAAGATAGCTTCTTGAACCAGAAATGTGGTGAAAAGAGCCCCATCTGGCATTTCACCGCACTGGTCTTGAACGGCAGATCTGGGCCGAACACACAGTTGGACTGATCCGAGTGACGGTCTGGAAAATCCACACATTTAAGCGGAATGCGTTTTGCCGGGTAGTGTAGCTCATTCCT
>Ga0105358_10001187_pt1 | contig 13811 bp, 12 predicted proteins | sample GOMGulsemesocosm_5_FD_83509 | JGI IMG/M metagenome (GOLD analysis project Ga0105358, IMG submission 83509) | Methane-oxidizing microbial communities from mesocosms in the Gulf of Mexico - GOM15C Gulf of Mexico | ecosystem: Environmental > Aquatic > Marine > Cold seeps | place: Gulf of Mexico... | reverse complement strand
CCCAAAAACTCGAGTTCAGTCACTTTTACGTCAAAAGAATTCGCTGTTTCCTGATCTACATTTCGGACAGCAATGTCTTCAGGCCGAACACAGGCAATAATTTTATCGCCATTAAGTTTTTGTTTTTCCTGCTCAGTCAGATCAATTGCGTGACTTCCCAGCTTAATTCCCCCATTGCTCCCTTTTTGAGCATTTAGGAAGTTCATGGTTCCCACAAATTCAGCAACAAAAGGGCTCGCGGGTTCCCTGTATATCTCTTCAGGTGTCCCGACCTGTTCGATCACCCCATCATTCATCACAACGATACGATCGGCCATAGTCAGGGCTTCTTCCTGATCATGAGTAACCATAATTGTTGTCACACCAAGTCGTCGCTGCAACTCTTTCATCTCGTGGCGCAAATGAACGCGTACTTTCGCATCCAAAGCGGATAACGGCTCATCGAGCAATAACAAACCCGGTGACATTGCCAGTGCCCGCGCAAGTGCCACTCTCTGCTGTTGACCGCCAGATAATTGTGCGGGAAACTTCTCGCCCTGATCCTCTAGACCGACAAGAGCAAGCAACTCGGAGACACGCTTTGCAACGTCTTCCTTCTTTGACCGCAAATTTACAAGTCCGTACCCGACATTCTCGATCACCGACAAATTAGGAAAAAGTGCATAGGATTGAAAAACAATCCCAAAATCCCGCTCAGAGGCAGGCAGTGCTGATATATCGTTCCCATCTTGAAGGACTGAACCGTTTGTTTGAATATCCAGACCAGCGATGGCCCGTAGCAAAGTTGTTTTACCGCACCCTGATGGACCTAGAAAACAAACAAATTCACCCTCGAATACATCTAGAGAGATATCCCTTAACGCTGTGAAGGTCCCAAAGTTCTTTTTTAAATCACGAACTTTCAAATAAACATTTTCATGGGCGGGACTTTTAGAATCATACATTACTTCTGCTCTCATTCCTCTGCCAAGATACACGGCACTATACTAAATCGAAAGACAGAACCTCCCGCGATACAAATGCGGGAGGTCCTAAAATTAACTCCAAAGTGTTTTATTTTGGATCTGATTTAGAATCGTAGCGTTTCTGCCATTCGCTAAGAATACGCTTGCGATTGGAAGCAGCCCAGGCAAAGTCATTTTGGATCATCGCTGTGGCTACTTGAGGAGGGAAATGTTTCACAGGTTTTGCGACACCAGGATAAGCAACAACCGCATATCCTTCGTTATACATTTCATTTGCCTGTTTCGTAATTGACCAATCAGCAAGTGTTTTTGCTGCGGCCATGTTTTTTGAACCTTTAAGGATCGCTGTCGCTTCCATATCCCAACCAACACCTTCTGTTGGGATCACGATTTCAAGAGGAGCACCTTTGGCTTTGGATTTTGCACCTCGGAAAGCAAAAGAGATGCCGATTGGAATTTCACCGGCTGCGGCCAATTTACAAGGCTTGGATCCAGAATGCGTATAGCGAGCAATATTTTGATGCAAGCCATCCATATATTTCCAGCCACCCTCTTCACCAAACAATTGCAACCATGAAGAGACATCCAAGAAGCCTGTTCCTGAAGAATTTGGATTTGGCATAATCACCTGATTTTTATAAACAGGTTTCGTCAAATCTTTCCAAGAAGTTGGAATTGGTAAGCCAGCTTTGCCCGCTTCAACAGTGTTGTAGCAGATTGATGCAACCCAGGCGTCCATTCCAGTCCAAGCTGTTGGGTTCGCAGAATCACGGAATTTCGGATCCAGCTTCTCAATACCTTTAGGGGAATATGCTTCCAACATTCCCTCTTCACCCAACAACATCAAACTCGTTGCGGCAAGACCCCAAACAATATCAGCCTGCGGGTTATTTTTTTCGGCGAGAAGTTTTGCCGTAATAATGCCGGTAGAATCTCTAACCCATTTAATTTTAATATCTGGGTGATCTTTATTAAAATTTTTGGCGTATTTCTTTAAATCTTCCGCTTCAACCGCAGTATATACGGTGAGCTCTGAGGCGGCCGATGCGGCCCCCGCGAATGCGGATGCGACAAACACACCTGCGACGCTCGTTAGTACTGACTTCAGAATTATTGATTTCATCATTTTTCCCTTCTGTTAGACACCAATCACTCCAACGAAAAAAAATACCAATTCTGCATTTTCACAAAATTGTGAATCTCTTTGTTGGCTTTACGCAGCATTTTATGAAGACGTTTTATTGTATTTTTATGACGGCCTTCAAAATAAAGCATAATTCAAGACTACAGCAATTCCTCCTACATATTTTTGCAATATACGACAAACACTACCCTCAAAACCACTAATGCGCCACAATTTCCCACATTAACGTTTTTGATAAAAGAAATTCTCCCAAACCCCTTGACCAAAGACTAGCAACTCCAATACCATAAATACAGATTTTTTATTTTATACTTTTCATAGGCTCAGCTTATGTATCATTCACAATTTAGGGCATTCCACGCAGTCGCAATTCATGGTGGTTTTTCGAAAGCTGCTGCGAAACTGGGACTTACACAACCCGCACTTTCCGACCAAGTTAAAAAACTGGAAGAACGATTTAACATTCTTTTATTTCATAGGCATAAGCGTGTGGTCCGCATAACAGAACTCGGTGAGCAACTTCTTGAAATTACCAAGCAAAAATTCCAGCTTGAAAAACAAGCTGTAGATTTGCTCTCTGCTCATCAAATCCTCGATAAAGGGCATTTGAATATTGCAGCAGATGCGCCTTTACATGTTATTTCGTTGATCGCCCGCTTTAACAAAGAATATGCTGGTGTAAATGTAAACCTGCATGTGGGGAATACAGAAGAAATTCTTTCAGGTTTACTTAACTTCTCATACGACATTGGCATTGTTGCGGACTTGGAAGACGACGAAAAATTCCACTCCATTACGCTACATAATGACCCTCTTGTTGCCTTTGTGTCCAAATCGCATCCTTGGGCGAAACGAACAAGTATTACATTGAAGGAACTTTCAGCCTCCGAAATGGTTATGAGGGAAGCCGGTTCCCGAACACGTAATCTAATTGAAGGTGAATTTAAAAAAGCGGGCCTTTCCATGAATGTGAGCATGGAAATACAGGGACGCGAAGCTGTCAGAGAAGCGGTTGCGGAAAATATAGGTGTGGGAATTGTCAGCAAAGCCGAATTTGGTCACGATTCAAGGCTGGTTTCTCTAAATCTGACCGATTGCACAGCAACTATGACCGAAAGCCTTGTTTGTTTAAACGAAAAACTGTCACTTAGAAGCATTGACGCATTTTTACGATGCAACAACATTTCACTGAACAAGTAGTAACTATAGTATTTTAAGGACAATGTTTTGAGTTTAACCATTACTCTTTTAGTGCTGCTCTCTGCAGCACTCCACCCTTTATGGAATCTTATTGTCAAAAAAGACAATGATCCATCCGCGGCCTTTATTTCAATGTCCGTTGGAATTGCTTTGGTTGGCTTGATTCATGGATTGATAATAGGGGCTAATTTCTGGCTTTCGGCTGATCAATGGGTTCTCATCTCAGGATCGGCAGCAGGCCAACTTCTTTACAACCTTGCTTTAGCTGCGACTTTGAAAAGAGGCGATCTTTCAGCTTATTATCCAATTATTCGTGCCTCCCCAGTGTTTATTGTATGTTTCAGTTTTCTAGTCCTTGGTCAAACCTATGACTTAATGATTTTAGCTGGCATTTTCCTTGTTCTTTTGGCTGCAATATTATTGCTTTACCGTCGCGGCGTAAATCTGCTATCCGATGGAAAAACGTTGTCTTTTGCAGTCCTTGCCATGTGCGGGACAGGCATTTACTCGCTAACAGATTCTCAGTTGATGATGTCAATTGAAGCACCTGTCCTATTCTTCTGGGTCCAACTCATTTGCTGGCCTTTTTTAGCGCTTACCTACCGTTTAACTGGCAAACCTGGTCCCAAATATCTGGGTTTACTCAGAATAATTCAAAAACCATTCCTTCACTTGCAACTTCTTACGTGTGTCTATGGCTCCTACGCACTAATACTCGTCGCCTATAGTCTTGGTGGAAATGTGGCGTCTGTGACAACAGTGAGACAAGCATCCATCCCTCTATCTGTTATTTTGGGTGGATATTTCTTAAATGAGGGTGCGATTGCAAGACGTCTCATAGCTTCTGCCATTTTGTCAGTCGGCATCATTATTGTCGTATTGTATGGATAAAATCGCTCAAACTGCTTGAATAATCACAAATCCCAACGTGACTTGTTCATTTCAAATTAGCAACCATATGGTGTTATAGTTTATTTAATTTCACCTTAAGAATGCTTTTTAAATGAACAAATTCATTGCCCCCTGTTTTTTCCTTGCTTACTAACTCGCTTGCAGAACGGTATTGGCATTTTACTGAAAATTCTGTTGTTGATAGAAAAAGAGATACGAAGAGAGAAGATCCCACCTGCATAATGGGTAAAAACCAATCTCCAGTCGATATCTCAAAAACTTACGACGAGACAACTGGGCCACTTAAATTCAATTATAACCATGCAAGTGACAAGTACAAATATGCTGACAAACAGCTAAAAACCTTGTTTGCTAATGGTAACTTCAGCATTGAGAAAGAAGGTTATCAGCTTGTTGAACTACATTTTCACGCACCAAGTGAACATCAAATCCAAGGAAAAACCTATCCTCTAGAAGTGCATTTCAAGAACATTGATAAAAATGGAGATTTTGCCTTTATTTCAGTTCTCTTAAAAAAAGGCAGGGAAAATGCATCTTTAAAAGCGTTATTGAATAACCTACCCGAACGATCTCACAGATTTTCTAGCGGCCCTTTTAGTTTTATGACCGCCTCAAAACTACTACCAAGAGAAAAGAGCTATTACCGAATAAACGGCTCCTTAACTTCGTCTCCTTGCACCGAAGGCGTATTGTGGTTGGTAATGCAGCACAAAGTAACTATTTCAGCGGCACAAATCACTGCCATGGAAAAGTTAATAATGGCTCCAAATAATCGGCCTATTCAGCCTCTGAATGTTAGACTTATTACTCAATAAGCCGCAATCCCCTCTCCTCTTCCTCCTCCTTCTTCTTCTTTTTTAGCAGAAACGCCATTGTATTCATTTCGAAGATACGCCCTTGCGACATCCTAAAATACACTTATTTATAGATTTAAATACGACTAATACACTCAAGGATATATATCATGAAGACCATTCTAACTACACTTTTGCTTGCAACACTGTGTTTAACGTCTTTAGCCCAATCAACTCTTGCTGCAGAATGGAGTTATACCGGTGATACAGGGCCTGCGCATTGGGGAGATTTAAGCCCTGAATATACTGCTTGTACCCACGGGAAAAACCAGTCTCCGGTCGATATCAAAGATGCTTATAATTATGAACATGCTCGCATAAAATTCGATTTTGAACACCTAAGCAACAATGTGTATTTCGGTGCACATGGCTTGGTAATCAACTTTGAGTCTGCTGGTTTCACTTTAGAAAATCACAAATATAAACTTGATCAGTTACATTTCCACTCCCCAAGTGAACATCGTATTGCTGGGAAGTCTTTCCCTCTTGAAGCACATTTCGTAAATTCTGATAAAGACGGTAACCTTGCGGTTATATCTGTCCTTTTTCGAAAGGGAGTCGAGAATAAAAACATCCAGAAACTTCTAAATAAAATATCAGAAAACAAAGGTAAATTCGTCCTTCGCTCCTTTAACGAATTCACTGCAAAGCAGTTATTACCGCGTACAAAAAAATACTACCACTTAAACGGATCTTTGACGACGCCACCATGCAGCGAGGGTGTTTTGTGGCTGGTGATGCAGCATCAAGTAACAATATCAGCCGCACAAATTGACGCCCTCCAAGATCTACTAAAAGCCCCAAACAATCGTCCAATTCAGCCCATTAATGCACGCATTATCACGCGCTAACAAAAGCGAAAAAATTTGGTGGTTTTTTTTAAAATTCAAGCTAGCGGACTGATGCAATGTTTCAACCATCAGTCCCAAATCTGTCGAAAAGATTAGCAATTACACATTTTAGGAAAGCATAGTAAAATGAAAATATTTGCCCGAATACTTTTGCTAGCAACGTTATTTACAACTTCAATTTCTTACACAACCCTAGCATCAGAATGGAGTTATTCTGGTGATACAGGGCCCGCTCATTGGGGGAATTTAAGTGACGAATATGCAGCCTGTGCATTGGGTAAGAACCAATCTCCAGTAGATATTAGTAAGGCATACAAATATGATCTCGCCCCTATAATATTTAAATATAACCATGCAAGCAACAGCTTGTACTTCAGTGATCATGGAATGACGATAAATTTTGCGGCTGGCAGCTTCAGTTTGAACGGTCGCATCTTTTATCTTCAAGGTCTAAATTTCCATTCCCCAAGTGAACATCACATTGATGGAAAATCCTATCCGTTAGAGGTCCAATTTGTGAACGAAGATAAGGATGGGAAACTCGCGGTTGTGGCTGTCTTGTTCCGCCAAGGCGTTGAAAACAAAAACCTAAAGAAAATTCTGAACAAAGCACCTAGCCCAAAATGGAAGTATTCCATTCAAACGTTCGCAGACATTAGAGCACACCAGTTACTTCCAAGAAAGAAAACTTACTATCGCCTAAATGGATCCCTTACAACTCCACCATGCAGCGAAGGGGTGTTGTGGTTGGTAATGCAGCACAAGGTAACTGTCTCGGCTGCTCAAATTGTAAAACTGAAGGAAATTTTAAAAGCGCCGAACAACCGGCCCCTTCAACCGCTCGGTTCTCGCATTATCACACGAAAAAAATAGTCTAGGAAAGATCAGAATAATGAGATTAGTCGTAAGAGCTGTTCTTTTTGCATCACTTTATATGTTGACAAGCGCCCATATATCCTTCGCTACAGATTGGAGTTTTTCGGGCAAAACTGGTCCTAATAATTGGAACAAGCTAGACAAAGAATTTCCAGGCTGTGCGCAGGGGAAAAATCAGTCTCCAGTCAATATTCAAAAGCCAACAATAGCTGAAAACAGTCCAATTACCTTTGATTATAAGCATACCAGTAACAACCAATATTTTGTTGGTGGCGATATGATTGTAAACTTCGATTCAGGTGGTTTCAAATTAGATGATCGAAACTACGAACTAATAGGGCTCGTATTTCATTCCCCAAGCGAACACCAAATCGAAGAAAAATCCTTTCCCCTTGAAGCACAATTTGAACATGTGGATAAATCTGGCAATCTCGCTGTAATTTCTGTCTTGTTCAGAAAAGGTGTAGAGAATAAGACACTAAATTTATTGATCGAAAATGCGCCTGAAGAAACAGGCACATACGCGATTACCCATTTGAATAACTTTATGGCAGTTAAACTTTTGCCAAGAAAAAAGAGTTATTATCGCATAAATGGATCCCTTACAACTCCACCTTGTAGTGAAGGCGTATTGTGGTTGGTAATGCAGCACAAGGTAACTATTTCTGCTGCTCAAATTGCTAAACTGAAAGAGATTTTAAAAGCGCCGAACAACCGGCCGCTTCAACCGCTCGGTTCTCGCATTATCACACAATAACAAATAATTTCGTGTTTCTTAGACCACAGGGCCCCCGACCAAATCCATTTAATGAAAGATAGAAGAATGAAATCAATAGTAAGAGCAATTTTTTTTTCCTCCCTTTACATTTTATCAAATGCACATATTTCTTTCGCTACAGATTGGAGTTATTCAGGCAAAACTGGTTCCAATAATTGGAGCAAGTTAGACAAAAAAAATTCCGCCTGCTCACAAGGGAAAAATCAATCTCCAGTAAACATTCAAAACTCAGTTAAGGCTGAAAATAACCCTATTAAATTCGATTATGGCCATACTAGTAGCAATATGTATTTTATTGGCGATACCATGACTGTAAACTTCAATTCAGGTGGTTTCAAATTAGATGGTCGAAACTATGAGCTAACAGGACTCGTATTTCATTCGCCAAGTGAGCACCAAATTGAAGGAAAATCCTTTCCCCTTGAAGCACAATTCGAACACGAGGATAAATTTGGCAATCTAGCTGTAGTCTCAGTTCTGTTCAGAAAAGGTGTGGAAAACAGAACACTAAATTTACTATTGGAGAAAGCACCGGAAAAAAGACATACTTATGCTATTTCTCCAATACACAATCTTGCGGCAAAAAACCTTTTACCGAGAAAGAAAGATTACTATCGTATAAATGGCTCATTAACAACGCCCCCATGTACAGAAGGCGTTTTGTGGATAATTATGCAGCGAAAAGTGACTGTTTCAGCCGCACAAATTGAAAAGATGAAGTTGCTTTTAAAAGCCCCAAACAATCGCAAATTAGAACATCTCAATTCACGACAAATTACTCGTTAAATATTAAATATCGGGCTTCCCAAAATCTATAGGAAGCCCGATCAAATTTAGGTGTAAATAACAGACCCTTAACTGAGATCCCCTTTAACAGCGTTCAAGAATACTTCTGTATAGTCTTCAGCGGTTAAAGAAATTGGATTACTGCCAGCAGTAGGATCTATAATAGCCATTTTTCCGACAAGTTCAGCATTCTCATCACCAATGTTAAGTGCACCTAAATCATTGGGGATATTTAATGTCTGACGTAAATCTAAAACCCAACTCAAAATGCCATCAAAACTAGCATCGTCCAATCCGATATAGGCTGCTAAACGAGCCATTCTGTCTTCAATCGCAGATTTGTTACGAATAAGCACATAAGGCATCAAAATCGCATTGAGCATTCCATGATGGGCGTCATACAAAGCCCCGAGCGGATGCGCTAATGCATGCATACCACCAAGACCGCGTTGAAAGGCTGTAGCCCCCATCGTGGATGCTACCATCATCTGACTGCGCGCTACCAGATCAGCCCCATCAGAAACTGCGGTTGGTAGATATTCTTTAACAAGACGAATGCCTTCAACAGCAATGCCTTCTGCCATCGGATGGAAAAAAGGAGAGCAGAAAGCCTCTAGATTATGAGACAAAGCATCCATACCTGTGGCCGCCGTAATATGGGCAGGCAAACCAGTTGTAAGAGCAGGATCAGCAATCACGATGGACGGCAACATTTTCGGATGGAAAATGATTTTTTTAACGTGATTGGCGGCATCTGTAATAACCGACGCCCGCCCGACTTCTGATCCTGTACCGGATGTGGTTGGGACAGCAAGTATTGGCGCAACCCCTTCGGGATTTACACGAAGCCAGTTGTCGCCAACATCTTCAAAATCAAACACCGGTCGAGTCTGTCCTGAAACCAGCGCAATTGCCTTTGCCGCATCAAGTCCTGACCCACCACCAAATGCGATGACCCCATCATGTCCTCCGGCTTTATAGGCAACAACACCAGCCTCTACATTCTCACCAATAGGGTTAGGCTTAATTTCAGAGAAAACAGAGCATTTCAATCCTGCAGCAACGCAAGATTCAACGGCCTCATTTATCATTGGCAAGGAAGCCAGACCTGGGTCTGTGACAAGAAGCGGATTTGCCATTCCCAACTCTTTACACGCTTGGCCAATTTCAACGGCACGGCCTGCGCCAAATCTAACGGCTGTTGGGTAATTCCAGTTACCTTGAAGAGTTTTTACATCTACTGACATGAAACGATCCTTAAATTTTTGTACGCAAGTGATAGGATTTAGGGCGGGTCAAATTTTCGAAACCCACTTGGGATAAAGTACACCCACGCCCAGAATTTTTGACCCCTGTCCAAGCAAGCGCCGGATCAAGATAGTCACAACGGTTCATAAACCAGGTTCCAGTATTAACCAGATCCCCAATACGAACGGCAGCTTCTTCATCATTAGTCCAAACGGAAGCTGTCAGACCGAACTCACTATCGTTCATCAAAGCGATAGCCTCTTCATCTGAAGCGACTTTCATAATGCCCACAACAGGGCCAAAGCTTTCTTCAGTCATGACACGCATAGTGTGATCTACATCCACAAGTACTTGCGGTGCTAAATACGGTGTTCCTTCTTTATCCTCAGCAAAACTCGCAGGATCAATCAAAGCTTTAGCCCCTGCAGCGACGGCATCGTTGATTTGGCCGCGAACAAAATCTGCAGCTTTCGTATTCACGCACGGTCCCAAAGTCGTGGACGGGTCGAGAGGCGATCCAAGCACATAGTCGTTAACCGTTTTAACGACGCCTTCGACAAATGCGTCATAAACATCTGCATGAACGTAAATCCGTTCGATACTGCAACAAGACTGGCCTGAGTTAAACATGGCGCCGTCAACAAGGTTTTCAGCAGCATAAAGCGCATCTGCATCATAGCGTACGTAGGCAGGGTCTTTTCCGCCTAGCTCTAGTCCAACGCCAATAAATTTACCTGTTGCTGCTTTCTCGATTGCTGCACCGCCAGGAACCGACCCTGTGAATGCCACGTAATGTACGCCGCCCGATTGAATTAAATCTGCTGCAAATTGGTGAGTTGCGGTGACTAACTGAAAAAGACCTGTGGGCAGTCCTGCTTCTTCAAATGCTTGCTGCATAGTCTCCCCGCAAAGATGTGTTTGCGTTGCATGTTTAAGGATCACTGCATTGCCGGATATCAAGGCAGGCACAATCGAATTGACCGCAGTCATATAGGGAAAGTTCCATGGCGCGATTGTAAAAACAACACCTAGCGGTTCTCGTTTTATATAGCGCGTAAATCCTTCTTTTTCATCGACAGCAACCGGCTTTAAAGATCCTTCAGCAATTGCTATCATGTGGTTAGCACGCTCTTCAAAACCGCCGATTTCGCCCGCACCAAATTTTACAGGTCGCCCCATTTGCCACGCCAGTTGATCAACAATCGTATCTTTTTTTGATATAAAACTCTCAACACATTTGGTCAAAATTCTGGCGCGTTCCGCAACACTCACTTTTTTCCATTCACCTTGCGCCTTTGAGGCACGTCCGAGCAAAGCTGGTATTTCTTCATGGGTGCTATATGTGCGTTCAACATAAAGGCTCCCATCGACAGGGCTATAGGTTTTCAGGCTTTCAGACATCTTACTAAATCCGTTTTAGAATGGTGATGAGTTTTGTCAATTGGAAGCAGCTCTTCAGGAACAATTTAACTACCCGCATAACACAGCTATATATCCATTTTTTTAACGACGCCTCAACCATTTTTCACACATTTTAGTGTTAATTCTGCTCAATGGCACCAATACATTCACATTCCCAACTTAAATAGCTTAAAAAATTTGGATATCCACATTTACGTTCCAGTTTTCATCATTCCGTGCTAAATTCATTTCACAACAAACAGACTTTGAGTCGGAATAACATGATCAAGCAATCGAAAAGACAATTGGAAATCATGAGGGTATTGCAGGTTCACAAATCCTGTAGTGTGATTGAACTTGCCGAACAACTTGACGTGTCCGACGAAACAATTAGGCGTGATATTCGCCAGTTAGCCTCCACCGGTGCAGTTGAGAAAATTCATGGTGGCGTTATGTTGCCCCATAGCTCTCTTGAACCTCCATTCCTTAGCCGTTTGCAGGATCAACGGGAAGAAAAACTCAAAATTGCCAAGCTCACAGCCAGCCTTATTCAAAATGGGGAAACACTGCTGATCGATAACGGCAGTACTTCTTGTTATTTTGCAAAAGAGCTCATCTCTCACCGCAATCTGACTGTTATCACCAACTCTACCGAAGTTGCCAGAGAGTTATGCTCTCGCAATTATAACAGGGTTTTCATGGCTGGCGGTGAAATCAGATCAGATGACAGCGCTGCTTACGGCTCAACAGCAGTGGAATTCGCCCGCCAATTCACGACGGAGCGAGCGATTATTTCCATGGGTGCCTTGCAAGCCGATCAGGGGTGCCTGGACTTTGATTTGGCCGAAGCAGAGTTCAAGCGCGCCGTAATCCCGCAAACCCAAAGCCTAATTGTAACTGTGGATCATACGAAATTTGACCGACCCGGCGTGATCAAAGTTTGTTCCATGGACCGCATAGATGTTCTTATTACAGACCGCATGCCTCCCGATGATATTGTGGATGTTATTGGACGGGATAAAATCAGGATTGCAGAGTAGAGTCAAAAAGCTCTTTTTACTCTACTCTTTTAAGTGAAAAATTACGATCAGGCGCAGCTTCTGGGCCTCCGGGAATTTCGGGCACATACCCCGCTCGCATTTTTTTAACGCGTAAGTTCATCCAGTGGCGGAGAAATATTTTATACAATATTGACGAAATAAAACTAAAATTCTGGGAATGATCTACATAAAACGCGTCTGGCGTATCAAAGACTCCAAAATCACAATTTATTCCGGTCTCCTGAATATATGTATCGTCCCCAGTCCACTCAACGTTGGGCTCTTGCAGGCAGTTTGTACCGGCACCATACCCACATAAGCTATCGCGATCTTTGAATTTTGTTTGAAGTGCACCGAGAACTCCTTGATCCAAGATAAAACCTTCGAGCGAGACCCAACGCTCTTCAAAATACACATCGACCCAGCTATGCAAAATGTCATCAGGGGCGATCCGATAAGCGAGTTCAGGTACGACCCCCCGTTGCAATGATTTGCTGATAGTAAATCCGTGCAGACGACAAGGAATACCTATACCGCGCAATAATGTCATCAGTAGTGTGGCTTTTGTATTGCACTGACCAAATCCATCACTCAACACACGGGAAGCTGATATCGTATCAGCAATATTGTATCCAAAACTCACCTCATTTCGAACAAAATCGTAAACTGCACCAATACGGCCAAAAGTATTTAAGTCTTCCCAGTTCCGAGATTTAATTAAATTTGAAATTGATGGATCATTAAAATCCAACATACGGGTTGAAGTTAGATATCTTGTCAAATTCAGCGTCATCTTTTTATCCTCATTAATCAGCCATTTTCAAAGACTAACACCTCTAGTGACTAGAGGTTCAAGGTAAAAAAATGGGTGGCATGATAATTATGCCACCCACTGATTTTTCTAATTTTCTATATCGACTAAATAATCTCAAAATACCGCTGCAACTCCCAATCGGTAATGGCTTTGCGGAATTCGCGTTCTTCCCAATCGCGGGTCACAGCATAATGATCAACAAACACATCTCCGAACAGAGATCTGGCAGCCTCTGAATTTTTCAAACGTTCAGCGGCCTCTCCCAAACTGCGTGGGAGCGCAAGTTCCTCGGGAAATTCTTTGTCATAAGCGCTACCAACGATCCCCTCTGAAGGTTCGATTTTATTCTCGATACCCCATAAGCCTGATCCCAAAGCTGCGGCGATTGCGATATAGGGGTTCATATCTGCTGCTGAAATTCTGTACTCTACCCGTTGTGAATTAGCATCCCCAGGGATCGCCCGCAGCGCACAAGTCCGGTTATCCATACCCCAACTTGCATCTGTCGGCGCCCAAAAACCAGGAATAAGCCGGGAAAAACTATTAATTGTCGGGGAAACCATGGCTAGGAGCTCTGGCATCAGTTTTTGTTGCCCACCAATGAAATAACGCATTTCATCACTCATTGTATCTGGTTTGCTTTCATCGAGGAAAACACTCCCGCCCGCAAGTTTAGACAAAGAAAGGTGAATATGACCACTTTGCCCTGGATAATCTGGCGACCATTTGGCCATAAACGTAGCCATTAGCTCATTTTTCTGCGCAAGAACTTTAGTAAAGGTCTTGAACAGCGCGCCTTTATCAGCGGCAGCCAATGCGTCATCATACTCGATCGCGGCTTCTAAAACACCGGGCCCTGTTTCTGTATGCAAACCTTCAATCGGCATATCCATCTGTATGCAAAGTTCAAGAAGCTGTTCATAAAATTCAGATTCAACAGAT
>Ga0105358_10001185_pt1 | contig 13817 bp, 10 predicted proteins | sample GOMGulsemesocosm_5_FD_83509 | JGI IMG/M metagenome (GOLD analysis project Ga0105358, IMG submission 83509) | Methane-oxidizing microbial communities from mesocosms in the Gulf of Mexico - GOM15C Gulf of Mexico | ecosystem: Environmental > Aquatic > Marine > Cold seeps | place: Gulf of Mexico... | reverse complement strand
TTAAATGCCTGTGCATCACACACGGTTAAAACCACACGCTACGTGCAGATCAAACAACAAACTCTCGAAATACCCGAATCAGAATTACTGGATGTTGGCGTTGTGCTGCTCGACCCCAATCTCGAACAGATTGAAGAGGAAGATAGCCTGGTTTTTGCCGAAGTTCGCAAAGCCGAGGCTCACTTTTTCGCTCAAAAAATGGCCACCGCCATTCAATCCAGTTCTGCCTGGGGAGCTGTGCGCACTATTCCCAATCAAGATACCCTGGTCGATGTAAGTGTCTCCGGAAAAATTCTCCACTCAGATGGAGAAACCCTACAGCTAGAGATCGCAGTTAAAGACATCACCGGCCAACATTGGTTTACCAAGAAATACCAAGCCATCGCCAGCCGCTACGCATATCGCCGAGAAGCCTCGCAGAGCAGTGGTCCATTTCAAACACTCTACAATGAAATTGCCAACGACATCTTTAGCCACCGCCAGCAATTCAGTGGCGCCGAGCTTGCCCGTATGCGGACTATTGGCGAGCTTCGATTCGCGGAAAACTTCTCACCCGAGGCGTTTGGCGGACACCTACAACAAGACAAAAACGGCCGCTACGATGTAAAGCGCTTACCAGCCGAAAACGATCCTATGCTAATGCGCATCCGTAACATTAGAGAGCGGGATCATCTCTTTATCGACACCCTACAAGACCACTATGGTAGCTTCGTTCAGCAGATCGACGCCCCCTATCGAGACTGGCGAAAACAAACCTATTCAGAAGTTGTTAACCTTCGTAAGATACAAAGTGAAGCTAGGATGGAGACTATCGCTGGGATAGTGTCAGTACTCGGGGGTATTGCAGCAGCAACCAGTGATAATCGTTCCGTCCGTACCGCCGGTGGCGTTGCCATTGCGGGCGGCGGCCTTCTAATTAAAGATGGCTTTAGTAAACGCGCCGAGGCCGAAATGCACAGCGATACGATTCGCGAGCTCGGGGACTCCCTAGAGGCGGCGATTGAACCCCAAGTGATCGACCTTGAGGATCGGACGATTACCCTGAGTGGTTCGGTAGAGCAGCAATACCGACAGTGGAGAGACATTTTGCGCGAGCTATACCAAGTTGAAACTGGCGATGACCTTAATAACAGTGCTAGTAATCAAGCAACGGTGGCCAATTAAAGCAGCAACAGCAAGCTCAGTACAAAATATCTGAGCCGTAAACACAACACCCTAACGAACAACTAAAACCTAAATATTACCGTTTGGAACATCATAGTGAAACCTAGCAAACTCGAGCCCACTCCAGAATTTCAACCTTTGCACGAAGAGCCCAGCAAAGCACTATGGTCCCAACGTCCGGTTCAAATCGGCCTGTTCACCCTGCTCATCTTCCTTTTAGCTCTGGTGATATTTGTATTGCCAAATCTAGCCAACAACTCTGGCGATGGGACCTCAAACCAAAACCCAGCCGATGGCTCGGGGCTCGCCAATAACGCCACTGCAAACCCTGCCCTGAACACTACAGGTGAAACACCTTGGCAAAATGCTCAATCCGCTAAAGAACGCCGTGAAGCCCAAGACCTATTAGCCGAGCTACTAGAAGCTCAGAAGCAACTCGAAGAGCAGCAGGTCACCCTGTGGGCCCCAATACGCTATCAACAGGCTCTCGCTACCGCGACTTCAGCGGATGAGCTGTATAAACAAGGCCAGTTCAAACAAGCCCAAAGTGCTTATCAAAAAACCCTCGAACAACTACAAACACTGTTAGCAGCTACGGCCGAAGAGTTTGCAAAGCAGCTCGCTCTAGGGGATCAATTTTTGGAGCAAAATGACTCAGAAGCTGCTAGCAAAGCGTTTAAAACCGCCAGCGTCATTGATACCGGCGACAGCGCCGATGTGCAAATAGCATTAGCCAGATTAAAGCGAGCAGAAACCCTTGATGAAGTGAACGACTTGCTCAACAAGGGTATTCGCTTTGAAAAGCAACAAGAATGGAAAAATGCGATTGGCCTGTATCAACAAGCGGCCAAGCTTGACCCCAGTTCAACTAAAGCCAGTAATGCTGTTGCTCAAGCTCAAGCGGCTATTAAAGAAACTGAATTTAATGACGCTATGTCGGCCGCTTACGCGGCATTAACGACAGCCAACTTCAAAGTTGCTAAGAAACAATTCTCCAAGGCCTTGTCCGTCGACCCGAGCGCTAACGACGCCAAAGCCGGCTTAAAACAGGCCAACGAAGGCGCAAAGCAATCGGCCATACAAATACAAATCGCAAAAGCTCAGCAAGCTGGTCGCAATGAACAATGGCAGCAAGCCGCCGAACTCTATAAAAAAGCCCTAGCGCTGGACAGCAGCGACATCACGGCTCGCGTAGGCGGCATTCAAGCCCAAGCTCGACTACAGCTTGATAAACGCTTAAGCAGCGTATTAGACGCGCCCAATAAGTTACAAGATAAAGTTGAGCAACAGCGTGCCCAACAATTAATCGACGACGCCGAGGTAATTAAAAACGGCGGGGAACGATTGTACGAACAAATTGCCCAACTGCGGGTCGAACTGATCAAAGCAAAGACGCCCATTAGGGTGGTATTAAGCTCCGATGGTGTGACGGATGTCCGAATTTCAAGACTGAAAAAAATAGGCAGCTTTGAACAATACCCCATCGAGTTAACCCCAGGCAGCTATACCGCGGTCGGTACGCGCGCTGGCTACAGAGATGTCCGAACTACCTTCACTGTTGCCATTAATCAAGACACTGCGAAGAATATACTGATTAGCTGTACTGAAAGAATTTAGTTAAAAACGAATAACAGCCAAGAAAATCACAACCAATTAAGCAGGCCTGTACTTGAGTAAAAAAGACCAAAACATCACTTCAGCCGAAGAATTATTCACCCCTTTGGAGAAGCGCAATAAGTTCAGCACCGGTGCAAAAGCCGCCGTGTTCGTGGCCCTATTAACACTTGCTTTAATTGCCTGGTTTTTATTAAGCGCCAGAGCGGTGATTTTGAATCCAACGCCCTCAAGTACACAAATAACCATAAAGAGTTGGTTGCAGCTATCCTTTTCGGAGGAGGTATTATTACTGCCTGGAGACTATGAGCTCGCCGCAACTGCGCCTGGCTATTATCCTTTAGAGTCAAAATTTACCGTCGCCCAAGAAACCCTGTCCCTACCCCTTGAGCTAAAAAAACTCCCGGGCTCTTTAACCGTTCGAGTGACAGATACCGCAACTCAATTAGACATTGAGAATGCAAAAATAAGTTGGCAGCTGGCGCCAAGCGGTACTAATACCTCGCCAGCTAAAAGCTTAACAACAGCAAACCACGCCAAACCAGAGGGCAGTGAATATTTATTCCCAAGTCTACCGGCTGCGTCCTATTTAATGACCGTCACTCATGCCCTCTACGAACAGCAACAATTCACAGTCGAAATAGCGGGCATGGAGAAGAAGCAACTCAGCACCATCGCCCTGATTCCTGCTTACGCCAATGTCCTCATTGAAAAGAACCCAGTTCAGCAAACGCTAAACAACTCGCTCAGGGCAGCCCAAGTTTTTATCAACGACAAGCCAAGCGGAGCCCTCCCCCTTCAAATACCTCTGCGTGAAGGCACTTACGAAGTTACTGTTAAGCAAGAAGGTTATAAACCTAATAGCCAATGGATAGATGTTGTCGCTAAGCAACCACAAAACCTTCGCTTTGAAAACCTTGAGCTGCAGGACTCCGCGCTCAAATTAAGCTCTAGCCCGAGCCAAGCCGGCATTATGGTAAACGGAAAATACCGAGGGCTGACACCAGCTGAGCTCCAGCTGGCACCCCAGAAAACCCATAATATTGAACTCATTAAAGCCGGTTACGCCAGTAAAAGTTTAACCATTGAGCTCGAGCAAAACCAAATCACCGAGCAGTCATATACACTCACCCCTGAACTTGGGGATATTGTTATTTCCCTGTTCCCTAAAAGCGCGAAGATTTCGATTGCTGGCAAACCCCAACAACTTCGAGCTGGAAAACTCCGCCTCCCAAGTCGAGAATACAACATCGTATTTTCGGCCCCGGGCTTTGTCAGCCAGAGCCGAAAAATAAGCCCTCGAAAAAATCGCCCGCAACAATTGAGCATCAAATTACTGAGCGAGCGGGATCATAAATTTGCCCAGCTGAAATCTGTCATCACTTCCCCGGGGCAACAAAAATTAAAGCTGTTTCGCCCAGCGGACAACTTTACCCTAGGTGCCTCGCGGCGTGAACAAGGGCGCCGAGCTAACGAAACCCAACGAAAAGTGCGGCTTGATAAGGCCTTCTATTTATCGACCCGAGAAGTAAGTAACGCGCAGTTTCGACGCTTTCGAAAACAGCATTCTTCCAAGCACACCCAAGGTGAGAGCCTCAATAACGACAACTATCCGGTCGTCAATGTGAGCTGGGAAGATGCCGCCCTGTACTGTAACTGGCTTTCTGCCCAAGCCAAGCTGACACCTTTTTATCAAGAGGCTAATGGCGGTAGCAGCGACGCCAAAATCACCGGCTTTAACCCCACGGCAACAGGCTACCGACTGCCCACAGAAACCGAATGGGCATGGGCCGCACGACTCAAAGATGGCAAGATGTTGAAATTCCCCTGGGGAGATAAGATGCAAGCTGCTAGCCAAAAACCAAACTATCAAGGTAACTATGCTGATCGCAAAGCGGCACCTCTCGTCGGCACCATATTAAGCAATTACGATGACGGCTATGCTGCAACCGCGCCAACGGCTAGCTTTCCGGCTAACCACAACGGCCTTTACGATCTCGGTGGCAATGCCGCCGAATGGATGCACGACTTTTATCAAATAAAGACCGGCCTAAGCCAGCAGCGTGAAAGTAATTCAATGGGGCCTCTTAAAGGCAGCTATCATGTTGTACGCGGCCCAAACTGGACCAATGGTAGTATGTCTGATCTTCGCTACTCCTTTCGTGATTATGGTGTAGATGGGGGCCGTCATATCGGCTTTAGGATCGCCCGCACCGCGCTATAGCAGCAAAGGCTAACGTTAGAGTTCAGAAAAGCACGATAGATACCGAAACATATAAGCTGAAAATCTAAGCTAGGGTTTTAATTGTGAAAGAAAAACAAACTATTTCTAGACCCCCGACTGGGCCACAGGTGAATTTAAAGAACATAGCGACCGCTTTAAGCTTGTTCTGTATCGTCAGCTTCTCGGCGATTGGCAGTGTAGCTCTTGCTCAAACCGAACCGAGCTCCCCCGCTATTAATAGCGGCTCAGAACAAAACAAAGAACAAAACAAAGAAAAACAGAAACCAAAAACCAAATCCAAGGTCAGAACGCCCGAGAAGAAAAATTCACAAAAAAAAGACAACAAAGCCGCAACCGATACATTTAAACCCAGTGAAGAAATATCTGAAGATCTACCGGTTTCATTTCCGGTCGACATCTGAGTTCACACCACATTAGGAAGCTCGATTATGCGCCGGAACGGCTCTGAATTTTTATTCCAGGTTTTTGCCCTGATCCTCTCAGTCATTGTTGTGCACGCGGTCTTTGTGTTGCTAATACGCCCAAATGCCGACGCCATATTACAAGTTCAAGCTGCGCTCCAAGCCTCAGGAGAACCTTTTGTTATCGAAAGATCACTCTATGTGGTATTGAGAGACTACGAACAGGAAGCCTGTTTTATCCTTATGTTCTGGGCATTGGCCATCATGGGTTTAAAAACGATGCAAACCAATCGGGAGCGTACTTTTTTAAAGCTCGATCTATTGAACATTCCCGCCGGTGGCCACGTCTACTCCAACGACTGCGAACGTCTCGCCGAACCACTACAAAGGCTGCCCCAGGAGCAACAGAATTATTTACTGCCTCGCGCCTTGCTACAGGCACTGCGTCGTTTTGGCTCCAGCCACACCATGGCCGATGCCTCGACGGCTGTGCGGGAATCTTGTGAAACCGAATCTGACCGCTTAGATTCTGAACTGGCAATGATTCGCTACCTCGCCTGGGCCATCCCCTCAATCGGGTTTATCGGTACGGTACGCGGTATTGGCGAAGCACTTAGTCAGGCGCACAAAGCGGTTGAAGGCGATATCGTCGGTGTTACGGTGAGCCTAGGCGTCGCGTTTAACTCAACTTTTATCGCCTTGGTGATCAGCATAATCATTATGTTTTTTACCCACCAGTTGCAGCTAATGCAAGAGCGCCAAGTTCTCGATACCCAAGACTATTGCGACACACAGTTGTTGCGTCACTTGCGAATTGGCGGCCCTGAAAATACTGCGCATGAGCCAAGCTAAGGCAATTTTGTATGGCTCGTAAACGTAAGTTTTCAACCTCCAATCTATCGTTTCTGGATATCATGTCCTGCGGCTTTGGCGCTGTGGCACTTATCTTTTTGATTCTCAAACATGATATTGATAACCGACAGAACATTACACCTAACGACTTACAAGCTGAAGCGAACCTGCTCAATGACGATATCCGTACGGCCGAGGCCTTAAAAGTACGCGCCAAAAACACCCTGTCCGAGCTCGATCAAGAGTTGCTCAAGGCTCAAGGGCTGGCACGGCGAATCAACGACGACATTCTTGCTGCTCGTACTCGCCTAGACCAATTAAGTGAAAATGATGACGTTACGGTTGAGCAATTAAAGCTCGAAATTCAAACCCTGCAGGCCCAAAAGAAAGCCTTAGAAGAAGACCAAAAACAAGGCGACGACCTACGCAGTATCAGCGGCCAAGGTGACCGTCAGTATTTAACCGGGCTCAAGCTTACGGGCCAGCGGATATTAATCTTGCTCGATGTCTCTGGTAGCATGCTCGACGAAAGTTTAATTAACATTATTCGTCGTCGTAATATGCCCCAGGCACAGCAACGCCAAGCGGCAAAATGGCAACGTACTTTAGCAACCGTTGAATGGCTACTGGCAAAGTTTCCCGCCCAAAGCCAATACCAACTTTACACCTTTAATACCGAGGTTAAAGCCAGCATCCCCGGCACAAAAGGCAAATGGCTCGATGTTTCCAATAAAGATCAGTACCAACAGGCCATGACCTCCCTGCGCAGCCTCACGCCGGCAAAAGGCACCAGCTTAGAAAAAGCTTTTATCTCAATGAGCGGCTTTGAACAGCGGCCTGACAATGTCTTTTTGATTACCGATGGCCTCCCCACCCAAGGTATTAGGCCCCCGCGGGGCAATACCATCGATGGCAACGCTAGGCTCAAATTATTCAACCAAGCCTTACAAAGGCTGCCCCGAGGCATCCCAGTAAATGTCATCTTGGAACCGATGGAAGGTGACCCAATGGCCGCCGCCGCTCTATGGCAGTTGGCCCAGCGCAGCAAGGGAGCGTTTATGAGCCCCTCAAAGGATTGGCCATGAGTCGAAGACGATCAAAAGATCGCGGCGGCGACGAGTTTAACGTCTCTTTTTTAGACGTCATATGCTGCGGTTTCGGGGCTATCGTATTGCTGTTGATGATCAGTAAAAACCTTCCGCCAGGCGCCCTGGAGGAATCAGAACAGAAACTCGATGGGCAGGTTGCCGCCCTGCAGGATCAGCTGTTTAAGATTCGTGGTGAAACCCGTGTACTGAACCGTCAACTGAACGCCAAACACGAGCAAATTGATGAGGAGACATCGGGTCTGGCGATTCTAAAAAGTCGCCATCAACAGATACAGGCGCGCTACACCCGTTTAGCCCAGAGTGCAGCCACCGATGAAAAATTAAAAGGCCGCTTACAACTTGCCCAACAAGAACTCAGTATCGAAATGGAAAGGCTATTGGGGCGAGACCATCGCAATAAAAATGCTCTGGTGGGCGGCATTCCGGTGGACAGCGAATACATTATTTTTATCATCGACACCTCCGGCAGTATGTTTAATTATGCCTGGCCTCGAATGATGGACGAATTGATTGCCACGCTTAATATTTACCCCAAAGTTAAAGGCATTCAAGTCATGAACGACATGGGAAACTACATGTTTTCCAGCTACCGAGGACAATGGATCCCCGATTCCCCGTCGCGGCGCAAGGCGATTATAAAACGACTGCGTACCTGGAACCCCTTTAGTAACTCCAGCCCAGTCGAAGGCATCGAAAAAGCCATTCGCCGTTACCACGCCAATGACAAAAAAATCAGCCTGTATGTTTTTGGCGACGAGTTTTCGGGCGGCTCTATTCGTCGGGTTATAAAAACCGTCGCACGAATCAATAAAGCTAACGCCGCCGGTGAGCGCCGAGTACGGATTCACGCCGTCGGCTTCCCGGTGTTATTTGAGCAATACGCCGGCTCCTCGATCACCGGTATTCGTTTCGCGGCGTTGATGCGTGAACTCACCTATGAGAACGGCGGCACCTTTGTTGGGCTCAATGACTATCGTTAGCCAAGCATAACCCTAAGAGCATCGTCGAAAGCATCGAAATGGATGTATCGGGATCAATCTGGAAGTGTCTATATTGGACTTTCGTTATTGAAGGTCGCATTTCCAAGCCAGTTGGTTTAACTTATGTCGTGACGACAGACACGATATTTGCTCAGCAAACGGTAGAATTTAACCACCACAGGCTCATTCGCCCATGAGTTTTGAGGTATCAACACCGCTGAGGTTTTGAGCAAGATAAACCAAACACGACAAAACTATAATAAGACGGAATATGACGGCCAATCTGTTACACCTTATTGCAGCGCCCTTTCTCTCAATCAAGCGCACACCCACCATAAAAACCTGGGCCGGGCTAAGTCTTGTGATTGTTGCATTGATTTTATCGGGCTGCTCCAAAGCCTTGGTCGTCAGCGGAGTCTTTCCCAAACCCCTAGTTCAGCCCATGGCCTTAAGTGCCAGCGCTTTCTACAGTAGCGAGTTACGCCAGCACAGCTATATTGAAGCCAGTAAAGATCGTCGTAAATGGACCATTCAAACCGGCCAGGCACAATATGATTTTTTTGAAACATTGCTACCGGCTTTATTTGAGAACTGGCAAATCATTCAACAAGACCCGCGGGCGGCCGGTGAATCTGCCTTTAACATATCTGATGACATCGACTTAGTTATTCGCCCCGAGCTAAAAGATTTTCAGTACAGCCTTCCCACCGAATCACGCAGTAAAGTGTTTGAAGTGTGGATGAAATACAATATGCAAGTGTTCAAGAATGACGGGGAGTTACTCGCCGATTGGTATATATCCGCCTACGGCAAAACCCCTTCGGCCTTTATGCAGTCAGATACTGACGCGATGAATGCAGCTGTTGTCGTCGCACTACGAGACCTCGGCGCCAACCTCAGCATAAATTTCAAGCAAGTTCCCGAGCTAAAATCATGGCTGGAGCACAATCAATGAAAGCCAAGCTAGGCGTTTTTACAGCAAATAGCTGGAGCATTAGCGCTCAACTAGCTTTCGTCATAATTTTACTCAATGGCTGCGCTTCTGTGACGATAGATGAACATCAAAGCGCGGCGACAGACTTACAAGCCGGCCAGAGTATCGTCGTCTTGGGGCGCCGTCATTCTCCAAACTACGAAACCGAACCCGATCTCATCTCCTGCGTCGGAGAATCTATTGGCTCGGGCGACAATGGAATTCGGGTGATTGATGAGCAAGAATTTGTCGATCAATTGTATCCCTGGTTTGAACCCCGCATGGCGCCGCTGAGCCCCAAGCGGTTACGTTACCTTCTCAAAAACCCACAAGTTCAAAGTACTCTACAGCGCCTGAATCTAAAATATATGGTCTGGATTGACGGCAAAACAGAAACCAGTAACTCTAGCGGTAGCATGGCCTGCTCCCCAGGGGCAGGTTGCTTTGGTTTTGGAAAGTGGGACGACAAATCAGATTACGAAGCTTCAGTGTGGGATTACCAAGACCCCAAATTGGTTGCCAATGTCAGCGCCGACGCCCAAGGCACCTCCTATATGCCTGCTATTGTATTGCCGATACCGATGCTGGCAAGAGTTCAAGCAAACGCTTGCAAAGGTTTAGGGGCACAACTGCGGAGCATGTTTGTGGGCAGCCCAAATCCCGGTTAATGAACTTTTGCGCTGTGAGCTGGCCTTATAACCATAAGCGGCCCTTTGGATAAGCTTTTCTTTTCAGCTTTTCTTTTCATCTTTTCTCTGCAGAACAAGCGATAACGTTCTCTATCTCATTAAACCAAGCCGGCATGACGCTTGGATAATAATTAACATTAATCATCGTGGGTAGGCAGCAACATGGTCATCAATCAAAAAGCTCAAGCTCTCTACTCCCTCACTTTTAATTTTAACTCGAACTCTAATCCTATATTGAACCTTTCTTACGGGCTTAAAATCGGACTTTTATTGAGCTTAATGCTGGCATTGGGCGCCTGCTCGATCAACCCCGCGACCGGCACCCCCGATGTAGTTTTCACCTCTCAATCCGGCGAGATTGAAATCGGTAAAAAAAACCATGCCAAGCTTATGGAATCCGCCACGCTCTATCCAGACAAAAAAGTGCAGGCCTATGTTAATCAAGTGGGCCAACGGCTGGCCAAAAATAGCGACCGACCTAATATTACTTATCACTTTTTTGTTATCGACAGTCCAGACATAAACGCCTTCGCGGCGCCCGGTGGCTATGTTTATATCAACCGTGGCCTGCTCGCCTATCTTAACAACGAAGCTCAACTGGCCGCCGTGTTAGGCCATGAAATAGCCCACATTACTGCCCGCCATGGTATCCGCCAAAAAAGTGCAGCCGTTGGAGCCAAAACCCTGACCGTTATGTCTACCGTCCTAACGCGCAGCGGCGAGGTTGGTGAAGCGACTGGTCTCTATGCGACCGCGGCCGTAAAAGGTTATGGCCGGGATATGGAACTCGAAGCCGACGGCTTTGGGGCAAAGTACCTGAACGCCTCGGGCTACCCCGCCTCGGCCATGATCGACGTGGTGAGTATTTTAAAAGACCAATCTACTTATCAAAAACGTCGAGCTCGCGCTGCGGGAGTATCGACCAGCGGCTACCACGGTTTATTTGCTTCTCATCCAAGGAATGACCAACGCCTACGCCAATTGATTAACGCCGAAAACACAAGTGCTGGGAAAACCAATGAGATCGAATTTCGAAAAAACATCAACGGCTTAGTGTTTGGCCATAATTATTTGGCAGCAGCGCCTCAAGCTCAAATTGCGGCGAACACGTCTAGCTCAAACCCCGCTAGCGAATCAGAACCCTCACCAAGCCAAGTTCAGCAGTTTCGCCATAGTAACCTTGGCTTTAGTTTTAACTACCCTAGTGATTGGCAGGCGAAACAAAGCAGCAGCAGTGTCGACATCAGCGCCCTTGATAAACACGCCAGCCTAAAATTATTGCTTGAAAGAAACAGCAAGCAAACACCTGAAACATGGCTAAGGGATCGCTTCAAAATAAAATTACTACGCCAAAGCGAACCGCTATACCAAAACAAGCTCAACGGTCACACTGGAATCATTAACGCTAGCGACGGTAAACAACAACGCTTGGCGGTCTTTTTCAAGGGTTCATTGGCGTTTACCTTTCAAAGCGCATTTTTAGATCAATCAGCTTTCGATACTGCCGACGTGGAGTTCATGAAAGTTATTACTAGCTTCCGCCCAGAACGTCGCCGTTCAAACGCCAGCTCCAGCACTAAAAACAAAAGCATCCGTTTTGTTAGAGCCAACGCCAAAACTCGATTCGCCGATTTAGCTCGCCACGCCGGAATCGGCCGTAACGGCGAAGATACTTTAAGGCTGTTAAACGGCTATTACCCCCGCGGCGAACCAAGGGCTGGGGAGATAATAAAAATTATTCAATAGCGCCATTGCCTGGCTACCATAATAAATATTTCAATAATTAAAGCTCCAAAACTATTTTTACATCCGAGTAATGAACAACCAAACTATGCCACCCGTATTTTTAGAAATGAATACGTACGATGCAAGCAGCTCCAAACACCAACATTCTTAGACCTGAATGTTGGTAGTCACACTGACTTTATAAGATCACGCTCCGCCGCCATCTCTTTGCATAAATCAAATCACGCCCCACCCCCACCTATAACGCCACTTATAGCCACCAGTCTAGCGAGTCACTCGCGCAATATTTGTATCACACCAAAGCTGTTCTTTTAATAAAAATTTCAGCAGTGGGCTTGGCTACTGAGCCCACATTCGACATCAGCCAAACACACTCAAATGCAAAACCCTCACTAAGAGTATTGATATAGCTCAACAAACCAACAACTACATTAGCGTACACTAATAAAACAAAGTGAATATACCTAAGCCTTTTCTGTTTGCGACCTCTGTTACTGGCGCTCAGAGGTCAATTAATCGTTTCAGCGCCAATTTTGGAAGGACTCCAATGAATCTCATACCCAAAGCACTCAACACCGCAACCTGTAAAGTACTCACCTCTGTCGCGCTATTAATGCCTTTTTTGGCCACAGACAGTTTTGCGGCCGTTACTCTAACAAAAACTTTCACCCCCTCTACGGTTGAGGTCGGGCAGCAAGTTGCCGTGCTTTACACCTTTACCAATGACGACAGCACCCCCGAGACAAACATAGCATTCACAGAAGACTTTAGTGGAATTGCGGCCAACGCGGGCTTCACTATGAATAGCGACAATTGTGGCTTTTCCAACACTCCGGCAGTCAACTCTCCGACAATCGCCGTTACCAATGGCAGTATGACTGGAGGAACGTGTGTTTTCGGCGGGAATTTATTTATACCGGCCAATACAACACCGGACATGTACACCTTAACTACCACCGGCATTACCTCTACTGACGGGATAGCGGGTCCGGCAGCCACACCCAATGTGATGGCTAGCTTAACTATTAACCCCATGGCAGTACCCGTTGCAGCTGCAGCTACCGCAGTACCAACGCTCAACCCGGCACACCTGTTAATGCTAGCAATGCTAATGTTAGGCGCTGGCTGGGGCACGGCTCGTCGCTTGAAAAAGACTTAAGATATAAAACTTTGCAGCTTGGGCATTTCAAGCTGCAAAGTTTTTATTAAACACTCATTTAATGGGCCAACGGGCGATTTAAGCAGGCAACTAAGGGCAAGCTGCCCCTAACAAAGAAGCCCCTCCTTTTTGGGCAACATACTCTATGGAGGTACAGCCGGGTAAATTTGAATACCGAAATAGAGAGCGGTGATTTTAAAAACTCGGCAATGAACTTATTGCATTCGCGCCCAACTATTCCCGCCAAGATCAATCACAAACAACTCAAAAGACTAGATTTAAACGATCGTTTGAATTTATACTGAACCCAATAAACGCTAGCCCATAACTATGCGATCTAATGCGAATAAGCTCAAATTATAACCACTGAGCCTCAAGCTCTGTATTTCTAAAAAAGCTTGATTAAAACCACATTAGAGTGATAAAAAAACCAACTTCGATATCCCGCGTTACTAATTCAACACAGTAACTAAGGACTAAGACTGGATGCTTTTTGAGTCAGAGCCCTCAGCTAGCGATGCGTAAAGAGCTCAGCTAGCGAAGCGTAAATAACAAAACGCCTCGCCGCTGAACTGAGTCAAGTTGTACTGATCCAAGACACACTGATCCATGTCGCCCATAAGACCTCAGAGTTTAAAGGGAGCAAGCCAGTGCTAGAGCCCCATAAGAATAATGTTTCAAAAACTAAAGTCGTTCATTAGTAACGACACAGCAAACTTATCAATTCAGGAGAAGCTGCATGCAAAGCACCATGATGAATATGCCCCTAAACGTCACCTCAGTGATGAATTTCGCTGACAAGGTTTATGGCGATGTTGAGGTCGTTTCGGTTACCGCCGACAACCCACGTCACCGCTACACCTATAAAGATGCTTTCGCACGGGT
>Ga0105358_10001183_pt1 | contig 13832 bp, 9 predicted proteins | sample GOMGulsemesocosm_5_FD_83509 | JGI IMG/M metagenome (GOLD analysis project Ga0105358, IMG submission 83509) | Methane-oxidizing microbial communities from mesocosms in the Gulf of Mexico - GOM15C Gulf of Mexico | ecosystem: Environmental > Aquatic > Marine > Cold seeps | place: Gulf of Mexico... | reverse complement strand
TTGACCACTTAAGTTCGGCCTTGCCAGGAATAAACTCAACGTACTTATTGCCGCCACTAAAAATATGCTTGCTCACTTCCTTCAGCTTATCTTGTAGCTGTTGGCTCTTATCTGCTAATGTCTGGTTAATGGGAATGACCAACTTACCAAGCCCTGTATTTTCAATGAGTTCAGCTTTGTGTTCCCATTCTTTAGGTTGGATAAAGTCAGAGGTTAAACTTCTATTATTAACGCTTTCTTTAACGGTCAGATTATTGCTATGAAATAGCTGTTCTGCTTTTCGGTAAAGGAAGTACTCAAACTGATTAACAATTAATTTGGTATTATCGCCTTCGAAATATTTTCGGTCACTTTTAGGTACCACATCGATGTTAATTGTTTTTATCGTTTTGAACGCCCCTAATTCTTCGTGAGCTGTGGTGTATTGTTCGCGCAATTCATCTTTAAGGTGAATGAACTCGATATCAATAGACAAGAACAGTAAGCGGATAAGTTTTTAATTTTACTCGATTGTTTATCGATAAATTGCCATTCATATTGACGGCCATCATAGTCATTGTTATCTAGATGATTACTTAGTAACTTAATACTCTCTGCGGGAATAAGTTCAAAGGCTTTCTTACGCACATCACCAAAGTTAAGGTTATCGTCCATGTCGGCATCGATAAAATACTTTAATAAACTACCCGCAGACTTTAATTTAGTGCGAATAATAGTCACATCCTCTACAATGCGTTGTTTTGCCTAGCCTTTAGCTGATTCAGTTAGCTTTCTGATCATATAGATAAAAGCTGAGACTAAATTGTCATTAGTTTCTCGGTATTTAAAAAATAAATAGCAAACAAGATATAAAATAGTTTGGCTGTCATCGTGTCTTCTGAGTTTATAAACTGACTTGTGTTTAACTAATGACTCGTAGTATTCAAGGTTTTTAGGGGATAGCTCAAGTTCAGTAATAAGTACTTTAATTTCAGGGTAAAGTGAACGTATTATTTTATGTGTTTCAGCTCTTGTGCTATTTGACTGGCCGAGAAGTCTTTAGCCATCTTTTTTAATTTGGCTAAACCCGTAAAGGTGCTATTTGATTCAAGTAACTTAAGTAATGTTGCTTTTGTGGCTTGGGTTAAGTTTTCATTGAGAACAACCTCGATACGGTTTCGTTCATTTGATAATACGGTTGAGTAGTATCTTGAAGTGTTGTGTGGCCAGCTAGTGCTATTCTATTTTGACCAAAATAAGCAATGCACTCATCGAAAACATACCTTGGCTCTAAGTTTATTTTCACAACATCATTAAGTCTTTTAAGCAGTGGCTCTTTATCTACTTTACTTTGATAAATAGAAAAGCCGATATAGCAGAGCAACTTTTTAATTAATGCGGTTTTAGTTCTTGGTGGTAAGTCCCCAGTATCAACACTTTTACCGTCGAAATATTTAGTCTTAATATAGTTATAATCTGCATCAACATCAGCAAACGTAAAGTTAAACACAATAGGCCGTGATCTGAAGTAGCCCAAAAGCAGAATAAAATATATTCTTGTTTCAGTTTGCCTTAAGCTATTAACTAACTTGAGCGTTTTTTTATCGAGAGAGAAATAATCCTCTCTGTCAGTCCTATTAAAGCTTGGTAAAGCATAAAGTTCATTAATTTCAGACGATGTGAGTATTTGAATTCGTTTTGTTTGTCGATCAGAGATAGTAAAAAGACTTTAAATTATTTTTTCATAATCATACCTTAACTAATTGATTAAATAACAACCTTAATGCCGATTTCGAGGGTGTGGGAGCAAAACCCCTAATTAATAATATTTAACCATCGTTTTTTTGTAGCCATGTCTTAAATCTGATCCCATCTCGTGTTTTCCTACACTATTCTATTAATTTTTATAATGATGTTGACCCAAATCACATAACCGCTCTGCGTATTTGATACACTATTGATATTGTTTATTAGTTGAATGGTTTGGTTATGGAAGAGTGGGTTGGTGGCCTGTGGCATAAATACATTACGCGCAAGGCTAACCCTGAGTTTGATAATGCTCGTGTATCCTTTGATGATGTTCATAAATCGGTTGGCATGATTTTTAGGGCTTTAGGTGGCGATGCTATAAAGCGTGTTGAAGCTGCTACAGGGCGAGAGTATTTAAGCCGGAAAAGTTTTTTACAAAAAATATCTGGTGACACCCAACTTATTAGCCTGGCTTGGCAAGATGATGAAAGTTTACGTTTGCCTGAGTCACTGGCTATTTTTGAAGAAAAGTCACTCAATTATGATTTGTATATTTGGTTAGCGGTTTTAGCTGCTCAGCATGGTGGTAGTTTTACTCATTGGGCTCAAGACAACCAAACATTAGTGATTAATGTGTTGGAAAAATTCCCAGCATTGCGTAGTCGGTATCTACGACTAGCTAACGCTTTTATTGCGAGCAGACCAGCCATAGATAGCCTTCCTCAATCAGAAAAAGAAATGGAACAAGCAATAATTAATGCCATTTTAAAACCGGGCTCTGTGATTGAATTTCCACGGGTAAACTTTGCACCTAAACCTGTGTATTTATGGTTATATCCATCGTCTTGTGCTGACGACTTAGTCATGGCCGAATATCAAGAGGTTGAAGAGGAAAAAGAAACAGAAAACCAACAAAAAAAATCGATAAAAAAAGCAGACACAAGCCGTAAAAAAGCTGAACGTACTGATGCCCCAGATGAAAAACAAGGTATGATGATTTTTCGATTGGAAAGCTTATTTTCTTGGAGTGAATTCTCTAAGTTAGATCGTGGTTGTGATGATAGCGACGACGATGAAGACTCGTCTAAAACGGTAGACGATCTTGATAAAATAACCCTTGCAAAACAACAAGAGCAACAAAAAAGTGGACAAATAAAAATTGATCTTGATTTACCATCCGCCTCTGAAGATGACATTCCATTAGGTGAGGGACTCAAACTACCTGAGTGGGATTATAAACAGCAAACCTTAGTTGCCGATCGTTGTTTATTACAACCTATGCTACCGAAGGGGGCGACGGCAAAAAAACTACCAATAAAACTACAAAAGTTGGCTAAAACAATTCAAGCACAATTTGAACAACTTCGCAGTGTTCGATATTGGCTAAAAGCAGAGCCGCAAGGTGAAGAATTAGATTTAAGTGCATGGTTAGACTTTCATGTAGAAAGTAAAATTTCACCAACGGCTCAAAGGGGATTATATAAATCGTTTAAGGGAAATAATCGCGATTTATCTTGTTTACTCTTAGCCGATTTGTCTATGTCAACAGATTCACACCTTAACGATAACAGTAGAGTGATAGATGTTGTGCAAGACAGTATGTTACTTTTTGGTGAGGCGCTACAGTCAGTGGGTGATAGTTTTGCTATGTATGGTTTTTCATCAGTAAAACGACATCATGTCCGCTTTACTATGTTGAAAAACTTTAATGAGCGTTATGATGACCAAATACGTGGCCGCATTCAAGCAATTAAGCCCGGATTTTATACGCGTATGGGCGCTGCAATTCGTCAAGCAACAATGGTGATTAACGAACAAAAAACTAGTGAAAAATTATTGCTTATTATTACTGATGGTAAGCCTAATGATATTGATCATTATGAAGGACGTTTTGGTATAGAAGACACTCACCAGGCAATAAATGAAGCTAAAAAGTTAGGTATAAAGCCTTTTTGTATAACCATTGACACAGATGCACAAGACTATTTACCCTATTTATTTGGCAGTGATGGTTTTACTGTAATTCTCAGACCAGAGCAACTTCCGATACGCTTACCTCAGTTATATCATCAACTAACTACTCAATAGGGGCTTTATAATGAATCAGAACAGTAAAAAGTGCCTATTTTGCGAAGTTGAAAATGATATTAACAATGAAAACTGTAGTCACTGTGGTATGGCGCTACCGACGAAGCATCCTCATGACAAAAAAACTAAAATTAATTTTTTTGTTAAAGCATTTTGGGGAATAGTATTATTTTGTGTCATTATGATGATTTATTTACCAAGGTAAATTCTTTTATTACATGCCTATGCACTTGGCTCAGGAAGAAGAATTTAATGTCTTTATTTCTTTAAGGTTGTACTTTAGTGCGACAAATTAGCACCAATTGAGAGTATTGTCGGAATAAATTCCGACCTACATTTGAGCCTGAGTAATCTACATAGGCACTTTTTTTAAGACGTTAAATTAGTGATGAAAGTGCCTATGATAAATGCGCTACGAGGTAATCTACCAGTAGTCTTATTTTGGGTGAAAGATGCCTGTTATGCGGATAAATAGCCCAAATACCTTCATCAGGCACTTTATAATTGTCCAGTACTGTGATCAAATTGCCCTTTTTGAGGTGATCCTTGATGTAGTAATCAGGCAATTGAACTATTCCCAATCCTTTTAATGCCGCATCAACTAAGCCAAAACCACTGTTGTATCGTAACCTTCCCGCAACACGGAGGTTTTTTTCTTTACCTGCGTCGTTAAAGTGCCAATAATCTCGTGTACCTAATAGACAACTGTGTTTATCAAGTTCAGACAAAGAGTGAGGTATACCATATTTATCTAAATAGGTTGGTGATGCGCAAACATAGTTTGTCCGCTCAGCTAACTTTTTTGCCATCATAGAGGAGTCACTTAATTTACCTAAACGAATAGCTAAATCAAAGCTTTCATCAACTAAATCAAGTTGCTGATTGCTTAAATAAGCAGTAATTTCAATATCGTTATATTGCTTCATAAAATCATTTGTCAGAGGCAATATTTGTTGTTCGCCATAGGTTATAGGAGCCGTTAACTTGATTTTCCCTTGAGGTTTCGACTGTAAATTAGTAACCGCTCTTTCAGCAGCATCTAGTCCATCAAGTACGCCACGACAGTGTTGATAAAAAATTCGTCCTTCTTCGGTAAGCGATACCTTACGGGTCGTCCGATAAAAAAGTTTAATATTAAGGCGCTGTTCTAACGCATTTACCTGACGACTAACCTGAGCGGTTGAGATAGCCAATTTTTTTGATGCTTGCGTAAAGCTCTCTGTCTCTGCAACATTGACAAACTCACTAATACCTTCCCATTGCATGATTATTACCTATGTGTAAAAGTTATTTACCAAAACACCATATTATCATTATTTTGGAAATAGATATAATACATCACCTAACGGAAAGTATGATGTGGCAAAGTAAAGCCATGAGTGATCTTGAGAAAACTTGATAAGGTCTAATAGACTAAACTAAATGATATCTTAACCGTAATACTGTATTGAAATACATTTATTGGCCTAGACTTATATGTCTAGGCCAATAACCAATTAAAGTTTGTAAATATAAAAGTGAGAATTAATATGTCAGATCAATTTATTAAATCAAAAGCCGCCATCGCTTGGGGCCCTAATCAACCGTTATCTGTTGAAGAGGTTGATGTCATGCTTCCGCGTAAAGGAGAAGTATTGATAAAGGTTATTGCATCAGGTGTTTGTCATACTGATGCATTTACTTTATCAGGTGATGATCCAGAAGGAATATTTCCGGTAATTTTAGGTCACGAAGGTGGCGGAATCGTTGAACAAGTCGGTGAAGGCGTTACCAGCGTACAAGTGGGTGATCATGTTATTCCTTTATACACACCAGAATGTGGCGAATGTAAATTCTGTCTATCGGGAAAAACCAATCTTTGCCAAAAAATCCGCGAAACTCAAGGTAAAGGGTTAATGCCGGATGGCACCACACGTTTTTATAAAGATGGCCAACCTATCTTTCATTATATGGGTTGCTCAACTTTCTCTGAATACACGGTATTACCTGAGATATCGCTAGCGAAAGTGAATAAAGCAGCACCATTAGAAGAAGTTTGTTTACTTGGCTGCGGTGTAACCACAGGTATGGGTGCGGTTATGAATACGGCAAAAGTTGAAGAAGGTGCCACGGTAGCAATCTTTGGCTTAGGTGGTATTGGTTTGTCAGCTGTTATTGGCGCAACCATGGCAAAAGCGAGTCGTATAATTGCTATCGATATTAATGAAAGTAAATTTGAGCTAGCAAAAAAATTAGGCGCAACAGATTTTATTAATCCAAAAGATTATGACAAGCCAATTCAAGATGTAATTGTTGAAATGACTGACGGTGGCGTTGATTACTCATTTGAATGTATTGGTAACGTAAACTTAATGCGTTCAGCATTAGAGTGTTGTCATAAAGGTTGGGGTGAATCTGTTGTGATAGGTGTTGCTGGTGCAGGACAAGAAATATCAACACGACCATTTCAATTAGTTACCGGGCGTGTATGGCGTGGCTCTGCATTTGGTGGCGTAAAAGGCCGTTCTGAGTTACCTGATTATGTAGAACGTTACTTGCAGGGTGAATTCAAATTAAGTGACTTCATAACCCATACCATGGGACTAGAAGATATTAATGAGTCATTTGAATTAATGCATAAAGGCGAGAGTATTCGCAGCGTTATTCACTTTAATAAGTAACCGTTAATCCTGTTGCCCCACAATGCGGTAAAACTGTGGGGCAGTACCTTGAGGTTTTAATATGACAATTGAAAATTTAAGTATAAATAAAAGTTTTGGTGGTTGGCACAAACAATATAGCCATTACGCAAAAACAGTGAACTGTGATATGCGTTTTGCTATTTACTTGCCACCACAAGCATCCAGTAATAATAAAGTCCCCGTATTGTATTGGTTATCAGGCCTAACATGCACAGATGAAAATTTTATGCAAAAATCGGGTGCACTGCGTATTGCAGCAAAATTAGGTATTGCTATCGTTGCACCAGATACGAGTCCTCGTGGTACCGATGTAGCCGATGATGAAGCTTATGATTTGGGCCAAGGCGCAGGGTTTTACGTAAATGCTACGCAAGCGCCTTGGAACCGTCATTATCAAATGTATGATTATGTAGTGAATGAATTGCCTGATCTCATTGAAGCAACTTTCCCCGTTTTAGATAAACGTTCTATTGCTGGACACTCTATGGGCGGACATGGCGCATTAACTATTGCTATGTTAAATCCTGAACGTTATAGCTCAATGTCGGCATTCAGTCCTATCAGCAACCCGTTGAACTGTCCATGGGGACAAAAAGCATTTGCTGCTTATCTGGGTAAAGATAAAGCCAATTGGGTTAAGCATGATGCGTGTGAGTTGATGAAACAAGCGACACATTTTGTGCCGGGTAAAGTTGATCAAGGCACTGCTGATGATTTTTTGATTGAACAACTAAAACCAGAAATGTTAGCAGCCGCTGCCAAAATTAATAACTATCCTTTGGAGATGAATCTTCATGATGGTTATGATCATAGTTACTATTTTATATCGAGCTTTATTGAAGAACATTTACGCTTTCATGCGGATCACTTAAGCAAATAAATAGCTATTGCTGTCTAGTGAGTTTCTGGTAATTATTCAAATAAATGAAAGAGTATGTTTGGTATTGGACTTCTAAGAGATGAAAAGGTTTTAATCTATTTCTATCACTAAATGCGAAGTAGGGTAAGCGCAACAAGTGAGAATTTCGTTGTCGCCAACATAAGCTAATGGGTACTGTTTATATTCAACAGTACCTTCTTTTAACAAACAACGACAAGCGCCACAAAATCCATCTCGACAATGAAAGTGTGACTCTATATTTTCTCTTTCTAAAGCATTAAGTATCGTTTTATCTTCTTCGAGGAACGATATTTCACGATCCTCAATAGTAATACTAAAAGACATAAACGTTATAAGTCGAAATCGTCAAAGTCATCTGCATCTACAGTTGAATCAACTTGTCCAACTAAATAACTTGATATTTCAGTCTCTTGAGGAGCAACCTGTACATTGTCACTGACTAAATATGCATTCATCCATGGTAACGGGTTACTTTTAATATCAAAAGGGGCATCAAAACCAATAGCGGTTAAGCGCTGATTTGAAATATATTCAATGTATTGATTTAAAATTTCAGCATTTAAACCAATCATAGAGCCATCTTTAAATAAATACTGTGCCCATTCTTTTTCTTGTTCAACTACATCAAGGAATATTTGCAATCCAGCATCGCGCATATCTGCACTGATTTCTTTCATTTCAGGATCGTCTTTACCACTTAGCCAGTTATTTAAAATGTGCTGAGTACCTGTTAGATGTAATGCTTCATCACGTGCTATTAGTTTAATTATCTTAGCATTGCCCTCAAGCAATTCACGCTCAGCAAAAGCAAAAGAACAAGCAAAGCTGACATAAAATCGAATAGCTTCAAGTGCATTTACAGAGCAAACAGCCAGATATAAACGTTCTTTCAACTTACGGGTGCTGACCTCAATACTGCGACCTTCAACTTCATAGGTACCATCACCTTGTGATTGTAATAATTGTGTTGTTAAAATCACGTCATCAAAATATTTCGCTATGCTAGTTGCACGTTTTAAAATAGCTGGGTTAACAATTATATCGTCAAATACTTCACCAGGATTGGTGAACAAGTTCCGTAAAATATGAGTATAAGAACGAGAGTGAATGGTTTCACTAAATGCCCATGTTTCTACCCATGTTTCTACTTCAGGTAAAGAGACTAAAGGTAATAAAACAGCATTAACAGAGCGAGCAGCCATAGAGTCTAATAGTGTTTGATACTTTAAATTAGAAATAAAGATATGTTTTTCAGACTCTGTTAAATTTTGCCAATCTGCTCTATCTTTTGATACATCGACTTCTTCGGGACGCCAAAAGAATGATAATTGCTTTTCAATTAACTTTTCAAAAGCCATATAGCGCTGTTGATCATAGCGAGACACATTTACGCTATTACCTAAGAACATTGGTTCTAATAGAGCATTATTTGGGGTTTGGTTAAACGTAGTGTACGTCATTTATTGGTATTCCTTAAAGTATCACCACTATAATCTGATAAAGGGTGACAAAAAGCCTAGTATTATCTAGGCTCATTTGATTGCGTATTATTGTTAAGTGTTTTTAACTAAATCTTACATGCGCCGCCGGCACAGTCATCGTCTTCAACTTCAACATCATCACTGGCACCATCACGCGTGTTATGATAATACATGGTTTTAATACCAAGTTTATAGGCCGTTAAAATGTCTTTCAGTATTTGTTTAATAGGTACTTTACCACCATCAAATTTAGATGGGTCGTAGTTGGTATTTGCTGAAATAGTTTGATCAATAAATTTCTGCATAATTCCGACTAGCTCTAAATAACCTTCATTACTTGGAATGTTCCATAGTAATTCATAGTTTTGCTTAAGTTTTTTATACTCAGGAACGACTTGTTTTAACACACCATCTTTACTTGCTTTTATACTAATCAAACCGCGAGGTGGTTCTATACCGTTTGTGGCATTAGATATTTGCGATGAGGTTTCTGATGGCATTAAGGCTGATACAGTTGAATTTCTTACACCAAACTCTTTTATGCTAGCACGTAATGATTCCCAGTCTAAATGCAAAGGCTCACCAGTAATACCATCAATTGTTTTTTTGTAGGTATCAATGGGTAATATACCTTGTGATAAACGCGTTTCATTAAACTTAGGACAAGCACCTTGTTCTTTTGCAAGTATATTGGTGGCTTTCAATAAATAAAACTGAATCGCTTCAAAGGTTCTATGGGTTAAATTGTTAGCACTACCATTTGAGTAGTACAGACCATTTTTTGCTAAATAATAGGCGTAGTTAATAACACCTATACCTAATGTTCTACGAGCTAAACTTGCATTTTTAGCCGCAGGAATAGGGTAATCTTGGTAATCAAGTAAGCTATCAAGCGCGCGCACAGCTAAGTCAGCTAAACCTTCTAATTCATCTAAAGAATCTATTGCACCTAAATTGAAAGCAGATAATGTACATAGCGCTATTTCACCATTTTCATCATTAACATCTTTCATTGGCTTAGTTGGCAGGGCAATTTCTAAGCACAAGTTACTCTGACGAATAGGTGCTTTACTTGGTTCAAACGGGCTATGGGTATTACAGTGGTCAACATTTTGCAAATAAATGCGACCTGTACTTGCTCGTTCTTGCGCAAATAACGTAAACAATTCTATTGCTTTAATACGTTTTTTACGAATTGATTCGTCATTTTCGTATTGAACATAAAGTTGTTCAAATTTTTCTTGATCTTCAAAAAACGCATCATAAAGACCTGGAACATCACTTGGGCTAAATAAAGTGATATACCCGCCTTTTATTAAGCGTTGATACATTACTTTGTTAAATTGCACACCATAGTCTAAATGACGAACGCGGTTTTCTTCAACGCCTCGGTTATTCTTCAGTACAAGTAAACTTTCAACTTCTAAATGCCAAAGTGGATAGAATAACGTGGCAGCACCGCCCCGAACACCGCCTTGAGAGCAGCTTTTAACAGCTGTTTGAAAGTGTTTATAAAAAGGAATACAGCCAGTATGAAAGGCTTCACCGTTTCGAATAGCACTACCTAAAGCACGAATACGACCAGCGTTTACACCTATGCCAGCGCGCTGTGATACATATTTAACTATTGCACTAGAAGCTGCATTAATTGAGTCTAATGAATCATCACATTCAATTAACACACATGAAGAAAATTGACGCGTTGGTGTACGCACACCGGCCATTATTGGCGTGGGTAGTGATAATTTAAAGGTTGAAATAGCGTTATAAAAGCCTTCAACATAACCTAATCGCGTTTCTTTAGGGTATTTAGCAAACAAACAAGCAGCGACTAATATATATAAAAACTGTGCGCTTTCATAAATCTCTCCGTTCACACGGTTTTGAACAAGATATTTGCCTTCAAGTTGTTTTATCGCGGCATAACTAAAGTTTAGATCACGGGTATGATCTAAAAATAATGACATATGCTCAAAATCACTTTCATCATAGTCAACTAATAAGTGTTGATCATATTTACCTGATTCAACTAGTTTAACGACATGATCATAAAGTTTAGGTGGCTCAAATTGGCCATAGGCTTTCTTGCGCAGGTGAAATACTGCAAGCCTAGCTGATAAGTACTGATAATCAGGTGTCTCTTCTGAAATTAGATCAGCAGCAGCCTTGATAATCGTTTCATGAATATCTTCAGTTTTAATACCATCATAAAATTGAATATGTGATTTTAGTTCAACTTGAGAGACAGAAACGTCTTCAAGACCTGCTGCAGCCCAAGCAATAACACGGTGTATTTTTTCTAAATCGATGGATTCTTTTTCGCCATTGCGCTTGGTAACAAAAAGATTATTATTCATGAAAGACCTGTGATGTAAATAGTTACTAATTTTTTAGTATGCTTATATCAGTACGGATAAGTGATAATGCTTATAACTGAAAAAGCCCTTTGTTTTTATTATTTCCCTGAGTACGCTTAAAAAAGCCAAACGCACAACATCTAGGGTTTATTATAAAGCCAAGCACAAGATAGTGAGGTTTTGTCTTGAATGCAAGCGATAAAAAGCTAGGTTTTTGGTTGACTTTTTACTGAGTTAACAAGGGTTAGTAACAACTAACCTTGCGAGGTTAATTTGTTTAGCAATTTACTAAAAGCAATATTTTTCTGTAAGTTTTTTTTAGCTAAAAATATTTTAATTGATTTTTGCGTTCCTATATATCAAATCGAAATATAAAAAGATAAACGCATAGTTAACAGTTGCTTAGGTGGAATTGCACTTATTGTTTATAGTTTGCTCAACTTGCTTAAAAAGTAAAACGTATGTTTTTAATTTCTACACTTTCTGACAACAAAGAATATAATTTACGTCTAAATCGGCCACCAATTTATGGTTTTCTGTAAGAGGGTTATAGTGAATGCCACTAGCATCAATGCATTTCAATTGACTTTCTTCAGCCCAAGCGATTAATTGTGAAGGTTTAATGAACTTATCATGGTCATGTGTTCCATCAGGGACTAACTTAAATATTTTCTCTGCTGCTAATATGGCCAGTAGATAAGATTTAACGGTTTTATTTAATGTTGAAAAAAATACTAAACCGCCTGGTTTTACCAACTGTGCACAAGCATGAATCACAGAAGCAGGATCGGGGACATGCTCAAGCATTTCCATGCAAGTAACCATGTCAAATGTCTCACTGCACTGTTGTGCTTTTTCTTCAGCAGTAATTTTTTCGTAATTAATGATTAAGCTAGACTCTAGTGCGTGTAGCTTTGCGACATTGAGTGGCTCTGCACCCATATCTATACCTGTTACCTTAGCACCTAGTTTAGCTAATGATTCTGTTAATATTCCGCCACCACAACCTACGTCAATTACATTTTTAGAAAATAACTGCTGCTTTTGTTCAGCAATATGCTGACAAATGAATTGAACTCTTAACGGGTTAACCTGATGTAGAGGTTTAAAATCACCTGTTAGATCCCACCACTGGCTAGCAATTTGTTCAAATTTGGCAATTTCTTCTTCATTTACGTTAGGCGCACTTTTATTTTCAGTCATGGGGAAATCTAGTTGAAATATGGATGAGCGGATTCTAAACCAATCTTTTAGTTAAACAAAGCATAAACAATCTAGAAACCAATGAAATAGATCAATAAATGTGTTTTTAGCTCACTTTGTAAGCATAATTTGTAGGCTTTAATTAACGTGATAAAAGTACCTTTAAAACAGCTAAATAAAGCTGTTTGGCATCAACAAAAACTATGCTAATATGCTGCGTTGATTTCTGTTTGTTATGAAAAGATAATAATAAAAATCTAAGTGATTTTATAGTTACGTTTTAAGTTAAGGGATACATCTATTTATGTCAGATCTGGCCAAAGAAATAGTTCCAGTAAATATTGAAGATGAGTTAAAAACCTCCTATCTAGATTATGCCATGAGCGTTATTGTTGGGCGTGCACTGCCTGACGTACGTGATGGTTTAAAACCTGTACATCGCCGCGTCTTATTCGCTATGGATGTTCTAGGTAATGATTGGAATAAAGCTTATAAAAAATCAGCCCGTGTGGTTGGTGATGTTATTGGTAAGTACCATCCTCATGGTGATACTGCCGTTTACGATACTATTGTTCGTATGGCGCAACCTTTTTCACTTCGCTATATGTTAGTCGATGGACAAGGTAACTTCGGTTCGGTTGATGGTGATAGCGCTGCAGCAATGCGTTATACCGAAATCCGTATGTCCAAAATTGCTCACTCTATTTTAGCCGATTTAGATAAAGAGACTGTTGATTTTGTTCCTAACTATGATGGTACAGAACATATCCCAGCGGTTATGCCAACCCGTATCCCTAATCTGTTAGTTAATGGTAGTTCGGGCATTGCGGTTGGTATGGCAACAAATATTCCACCGCACAACTTAACCGAAGTTATTAATGGTTGTTTAGCGCTCATTGAAAATAGCGATATTTCTTTTGAAGAGCTATTAACTTATATACCAGGACCTGATTTTCCAACTGCAGGTATAATAAGTGGTCGTGCAGGCATTGAAGAAGCTTATCGTACTGGACGCGGCAAAATTAAAATTCGAGCCCGAGCGGATATCGAAGTAAATGAAAGCTCTGGTAAAGAAACTATTGTTGTACATGAATTACCATATCAAGTTAATAAAGCTCGCCTGATTGAAAAAATGGCAGAGCTTGTTAAAGACAAACGTCTTGAAGGTATCTCAGCGTTACGTGACGAGTCTGATAAAGACGGTATGCGTATGGTTATTGAAGTTAAACGTGGTGAAGTTGGCGAAGTTGTTTTAAATAACTTATATAAGCTAACACAGATGCAAGTATCTTTTGGTTTGAATATGGTGGCATTGACTAATGGTCAACCAAAAATATTCAATATTAAAGAAATGTTAGAAGCGTTTGTACTTCATCGTCGTGAAGTGGTAACA
>Ga0105358_10001176_pt1 | contig 13863 bp, 14 predicted proteins | sample GOMGulsemesocosm_5_FD_83509 | JGI IMG/M metagenome (GOLD analysis project Ga0105358, IMG submission 83509) | Methane-oxidizing microbial communities from mesocosms in the Gulf of Mexico - GOM15C Gulf of Mexico | ecosystem: Environmental > Aquatic > Marine > Cold seeps | place: Gulf of Mexico... | reverse complement strand
TCATTCGCACCATTATAATATAAATGTAGAGAGCTGACAGAGTTGGTCGAATGTACCGGTTTTGAAAACCGGCGAGGTTTACGCCTCCAGCGGTTCGAATCCGCTGCTCTCTGCCATTTTTAATAAATCACCCATTTTTTGATATTGTTGATTTGTTAAGATGATTCTTTTTTTACTTTTTCGGAGGCATAGCAAAGCGGCTTAATGCATTGGATTGCAAATCCTTGATCCCCGGTTCGATTCCGGGTGCCTCCTCCAATACGTATCTATGTAATACAATATCATCCAATACAACCCAAAATACCACTACTTCTAAAAAAACAATCAAATACATATCACTGTTAAACAATATAAATCGGCATATTTTTAAAATATAATAAAAAATGTTTTTTATATGCCACTAATACGAGATAGAACCCTATTAGTCGGCTCATATAGTAATTTGGTTGAGAATGCATAATCAAAGATTTTTTGTTTTTGGCTTTCTAATGTTTGTTTGTCAGTTGACTCTCTAATCTAAGCGTAATATGTTGACATTTTTGATTCATGTAAATTTATCCCTTATCTTATATGTAGGATTGTCTTACTTACTCCTGTAGGAGGAATAATTAAAGAAATGAAATTTAGAATTCTAGCTGAACAGTTAAACTTATAAAATGAATACCTTGTAAATTAACCAAATAGTAGATATTCTGATTTGTAATTGATTTTTTAAACTAAAAACTAATTTAACTGCAGGGAACTATAATAATATAATCAACTTCTAGATGTGTTCTAAATGACTACTATGTATAAATTTATGCATAAACACGTATCAATTATTTTCATAATAGTCTTTACTATCATTATTATTGTGATATACCAAAATCAAAAAAACACTGTAATTAAAGAATCATAAAAAAGAATTGAATTATTTACACAAAAAAATCTCGCTTTATTTAAGTATCTAGAAAATGTTCAAAAAAAAGTTCTATATAAACTCGAATCTGATGGTTTTTTAAACAAAAAAGATTATTTCAATCCAAAACTCTTGTCTTCTAGGTATATTGCACGGGGTATTAAAAAGAACTATGAAAATCAAGAAAAAATATTTGAGCAATATTACACCACAAAAAAAGGAAGGGCTGGTACAGGATTAGGTTTACATATTGTGGAAAAAATTATTGTAGAAAAACTACAGGAATCAATTGTACTAAATGATCAAGGGAAAGGGCTTGTTTTTTAATTAAAATACCAAAAACTACACAATGATAACGTCATTTTCAAATCTTAATGATGTAAAGTTATATCTTTAAATATGGAAGAGTAAAGGGGTTTGTATGTATATTTTGTATATGTTTCTTTCTAGACAGATTTTCACTGACTTAAAATAGTTTTATTATCTATATTTTTATTCTTTCAATTTAAAGAATATTCCTACCTTTTTTACTGTTATAGGCAACTTTTTTAAGAATTTTACTGATGTGAAATGTCAAGTAAATTTCTACAGATATAAAAAGGGGAGATTATAGAATCAATTTTTTTCATTAAGTCAACAATTGTCAAAAAATCATCAAGAAATATAACATATTGAAATTGACAATATATTGATATATTATAAATTCTAAAGATAAACTACTTAGGAATTTAAATGACTCAAGCAAAAGATGAATTTTAGGTACTTCCTTGTTTTCTGGTTAACTTGGGTGTTTTAACTAAAGTTATTTTCAAAAAAAGAGGTAGAATAATTGAATAATAAAAATGTACTTTTAGTAGAAGATGATGAAGAGCTTCAATCACTTATAATTGATTTTCTTAAAGCCTATAATTATGTATGTAAAGGATATTCTCAACCATTAGAAGCACTAAAAGAGTTTGAGGAGAATCATTTTAAATATGCTATTGTCATTTTAGATCTTGGTCTTCCTAAAATAGATGGCTTTGATCTATTAAAAAAACTAAAAAAGATTAAAAATATACCAATTATTATATCAACTGCTAGGGATGATATTGGAAATAAAATCTATGCTTTTGAATTGGGTGCAGATGATTATTTATCAAAACCTTATGAACCAAGAGAATTGGTACTTAGAATAGATGCGACACTCAAGTGGTATGAAAACGATGAGGAACTTAAAGTTGGTGAACTACTCATAGATCTTAACAAAAATAGTGTATTTTTAGAGAACCAAGAAATTGAATTCACAAAAATTGAATCTGAAATATTTTTTATGTTTGTTGCTAATAATAATAAAATAATCTCTAGAAAAGATATTATTAATCAAACTTCTTTAAAAGAGGATACTAAAAATAGATCAATAGATATGCATGTCAGTAATATTAGGTTTAAAATCAATGATGATACAAAAGAACCTCGTTATATTAAATCAGTATGGGGGATAGGGTACAAATTTATCAATAATAATTAAAAACAATTTTTACCTCGATTACAATTACATTATAACTTCTACTATTCATTATGGATGTATTTTTTATACAATCTACCCATCTTAACACCATGCATATAATCAATTAATGAGCTTCTCTAAGCTAATTTTCCCATATAAGTTTACAATTGTAAAGAAAATGTCAATAAATATTTCGTATAGAACTTGACAATATATTGATATTATTTAAAGTCAAATTTAAAGGATAAACTATGAAATCTGTTATAAAGATTGCAATCTTTTCAATATCTAGTCTTATATTGATTGGTCTTATTAGCTCTGTTTTTACCTAGTATAGAAATATAATGTTGGGATTTAAAAAATCTTATATATTTATGACAGAAAAAAAGAAGAACTTTTTTTGTGTACATGATATATTGAAATATTGTAAAAAAAATAATCTGGAGAGTAATAAATTATAATGACAACTAAATATTATTTTATTTTAGCTTGCGCACTTGTCCTCTTTTGGACCTTGTTATCTGGACACACCAGTGTGCTTTTACTGAGTCTAGGTCTTGCCTCTATAGTTCTAGTAACCTGGCTGGTTAGCCGTATGGATCGTAACGATAATGCTCCTATTCGCATGTTGTTTTCCATGAAGTTTCTTTCTTATCTTGCATGGCTTTTTTGGCAGGTTATTATTACGAACATTGATGTTGCGAAACGTATCTGGAACCCTTCACTACCAATTAAACCAGCTTCTCGTAAGATTAAAATAAGTATTAAAGACCCCTTAATCAAAACTATTTATGCTAATTCAATAACCTTAACACCAGGTACAGTAACAACTGAGATAGGTGAAGATTATTTTATTGTTCATGCATTAAATGCTGAGGGTCTTGATGAATTAGAAGATGGTGAAATGCAAAAACGCCTTTCTTGCTTAGAGGAGAGAAAATGATTGCTGCTGCTATAGTTGCTTTGCTAATTACTCTAGCTTTGACATTAACTCGTGCCTTCTTAGGGCCAAGTATTTATGATCAAATACTTGCTGTTAACTCTTTTGGTACTAAAACCGTTCTGTTAATTGTTGTTGCTGGACATGCATTAAACTGGTTCAGTTATGTGGATATTGCATTAATGTATGCACTGGTGAACTTTGTTGGAACCCTTGCTGTAATGCGTTTTTTTGAACAATACAAACCAGAAGGAGAACAATCATGATGATTATTAGCTTATTAAGCGATATTTGTTTACTTCTTGGTGGTATTCTTACCCTAACAGGTGCACTTGGACTATTAAGACTTCCTAGTTTTTATACACGACTGCATGCAGCAAGTGTTACTGAGTCATTAGCAGCTCCTTTATTGATTATTGGAATTATCTTAGATACAGGATTTACACTTGATTCTGCCAAACTAATACTAATAATTGTAATTATGGTAGTTTCTAATCCAACTATTACTCATGCTTTATGTCGTGCTGCTGCCCATGGTGGGTACACACCAGATATGCAAAACAAAGAGAAAAGTCAAACGCAAACAGATACTTGTGCTAAGGAGTCAAAGTGATAGAGAATCTTCACCTACTAATTAATGTTTCTTTATTGGCTTTTTTAGTACTAATTGTTTTTGCTGCTATTAATACAAACAATTTGTTTGTAGCTACCATGCTTTTTGGTATTTTTAGTTTTGTTACAGCCTTGTTATTTCTTGATCTAGATGCTGTTGATGTTGCCTTTACTGAAGCTGCTGTTGGTGCTGGGTTTACTACTGTACTAATGTTATCTGCTTTACGATTAACTGGAGCATTTGAGAATGTCAAACATAGACATTCAGTATTGGGATTATTGATTGTAGTACTTACTGGTGCTGCACTAATCTATGGTACAGCTGATTTTCCAAGTATGGGCGATGCAAATGCTGCAGTACACCTAAATCTTGCCCCTGAATTTATCCAACTAACACAAGAAAAAATTGATATTCCTAATGTTGTTACTGCTGTGTTGGCAAGTTTCCGAGGTTATGATACTTTTGGTGAAACAGTAGTTGTATTTAGTGCAGGAGTTGCCGTATTATTACTACTTGGAATGGGTCATGTTGAACCTAAACAAGAACCTGAACAAAACATTGTTTTATGGATAGTAGTTAAACCTTTTATTGCATTAATCTTAATTTTTGGACTTTATGTACAATTTCATGGTGATTTTGGTGCTGGAGGTGGTTTTCAAGCTGGGGTAATATTTGCAAGTGGTTTTATTCTATATAGCTTGGTTTTTGGTGAAAGTTACGCAAGGAAAGTTATTCCTTCTAGTATTTTACCAAGATTTGCAGCACTAGGTGTAATAATTTACGGTGTAACAGGATTAGCAAGTCTTCTAGGAGACAAACCTTTTCTTGATTATAATGCATTATCTTCAAATCCAGTAAGTGGCCAACATATAGGTATACTACTGGTTGAAGCTGGCGTTGGGTTAGCAGTATTTGCAACAGTACTACTAATTTTTTATTCTTTTTCTGGAGTGAATCATAATGAATGAGTTATTAGGACATTTTAATTACTGGATAGTGATTTTTCTAATGATGATGGGATTATATATTGTAATTGCATCATCTAATCTAATTAAAAAGTTAATTGGTCTTGGTGTTTTTCAAGCATCGGTGTTTATCTTATATATCACCTTTGGAAAGATAAAAGATGGTAGCCCTCCAATTATAACTGAGAATGTTGAAATATATTCTAACCCTTTGCCTCATGTACTTATCTTGACAGCAATTGTGGTTGGTGTTGCAACAACATCAGTTGGACTGGCACTAATTGTGCGTATTAAAGAAGCATATGGAAGTACAGATGAAGATGATATTCATGATATGGATGATAATGATGATTTTGACATTAAAAACAGGAGTATAACTTGAATCAAATGACACACTTACCTGTTCTTGTTGTTGTAGCACCCTTGCTTGCAGCTGCATTAATTGTCTTAATTAATAATCGAAAAGGTGCTTGGGTAATTACCCTTTTGACATCACTTTTTTGTTTTTATGCATCTGTAAACTTGTTACAAATAGTACAAGAAGTAGGTGCAATTAGTTATAAACTTGGTGGCTGGGATGCTCCACTTGGAATTGAACTTCGCATTGATGCACTAAGTTCCTTGATGTTAATAATTCTTTCTGGTTCTGCAACACTTGTTAGTTTTTATGCACTAAAAAGTGTTGAAAAAGAAATTGCACAGGGAAAACAAGTTCTGTTTTATTCTGCATTTTTATTAGTAATGGCAGGACTTATTGGTATTAGTATTACTGGTGATGCCTTCAATGTTTTTGTCTTTTTAGAGATATCTTCACTTTCTTCTTATGCAATAATAAGTATGGGAAAAGACCGTCGAGCTTTACACGCTTCATACCAGTACCTTATCATGGGAACAATTGGAGCGACTTTTATTCTTATTGGTATTGGTTTTATGTATGTAATGACAGGTACCCTAAATATGAATGATCTAGCGCTACGTTTACCAGCAGTTGCTGATACAAATGCTATACGTGCAGCATTTGCGTTTATAACAATTGGTGTTGGTATAAAAGCTGCAATGCTACCTTTACACCAATGGTTACCTAATGCTTATGCTTATAGCCCATCTGTAGTTTCAACATTTCTTGCAGCAACTGCAACTAAAGTAGCTGTTTATGTAATGATTCGTTTTCAATTAACTATCTTTGGAATAGAGTTTTCTCTTCTTGATATGCCGTTTGATAAAATTTTAATGATCCTTGGTACATTAGGTGTCTTAGGAGGTTCAATTTATGCAATTTTCCAAAGTAATGTGAAACGAATGTTAGCATACTCAAGTATTGCACAAATTGGTTATATCTTATTAGCTATTGGATTAGCTAGTCATGATGGTTTCACTGCAGCATTACTGCACATTTTTAATCATGCTTTAATTAAAGGAACTCTGTTTATGGCACTTGGAATTATTTTCTTCCGTTTTGCCTCAGTCGAACTATCTTCAATGTCAGGTATTGCTAAAACCATGCCATTAACTATGGCTGCTTTTACAATAGGAGGGCTTAGTTTAATAGGAGTTCCTGGAACTGCAGGTTTTGTTAGTAAATGGTACCTTGTTACTGCCTTACTTGATGCTTCTTTATGGCCATTGGCACTGTTAATACTTGTAGCTTCAATACTAACGCTGATTTATGTAGGTCGTGTTATTGAAGTTGCTTATTTTAGGCAGGCTCCCCAAGTAGTCGAACAGCAGCAGATACCTAAAACGATGCTAATTGCTTTATGGGTATTTACTTTAAGTAATATTTATTTTGGTTTAAACACTGATTTAAGTATGGGAATCTCTACACTTGCTGTAGATCAGTTAATAGGGAGTAGACCATGAGCATTGAATTACTTTACATTTTAGTATTGCTTATACCATTACTAACAGCTGCTGGTGTACTTATATGCCATAAAAACCCTAATATACGTGAATCTGTTACTCTTTTAGGAGGAGTATCTTTACTTTTTGTGGTTGTTAAACTAGCGTTTAATTATGATTTTGAACAAACAGTAACACTTACTTTACTTGAACCATTTCCTGGCTTGTCTCTGGCATTACGTCTTGAACCACTTGGATTGATATTTACACTAGTGGCTGGATTTTTATGGCCAGTAACATCTCTTTATGCTATTGGTTATATGCGATCACATCATGAAAAAAATCAAACGCGTTTTTATACTGCTTTTGCAATCTCTATTTTTGCTACTATGGCAATAGCTTTATCCGCAAATCTATTAACGCTATTTATAGCATATGAGTTGTTAACACTTTTCACTCTGCCATTAGTTACTCATGCAGGAACTGATGCTGCACGTCGTGCAGGTTGGACTTATTTAGGTATTTTAATGACAACATCAATTGGATTTTTGTTATTAGCTATTATTTGGACATACTCTTTGACAGGAACGCTTGAATTTACTCCTGGTGGTATACTTGCTGGAAAAGCTGAACCTGCTATTTTGGGTGGTTTATTATTGTTATTTGTTTTTGGTACAGGAAAAGCGGCATTAATGCCATTTCATCGTTGGTTACCAGCAGCAATGGTAGCACCGACACCTGTTTCTTCATTACTACACGCGGTAGCTGTAGTTAAAGCTGGTGTTTTTACTATTATGAAAGTTTCTGTTTATATTTTTGGTATTGACTTAATTGGCTCACTTGATAGTGCTTACTGGCTTTCACTTTTAGCTGGATTTACAATTCTTTGTGCATCTATTATTGCCATGACTAAAGATAACTTAAAAGCTAGATTGGCTTATTCAACTATTAGTCAGTTATCATATATAATTCTAGCAGCTATGTTAGGTGTTGCTACTGGTGTATACGCAGGTAGTTTACATATTGCTATGCATGCATTTGCAAAAATCACTCTGTTTTTCTGTGCTGGTGCAATCTTAGTAAGTGCTCATAAAACTTCTGTTTCTGAATTAAATGGAATAGGACGTGCTATGCCTTTAACCATGCTAGCATTTTTGCTTGCATCACTTTCTATTGTTGGTTTACCACCATTGGGTGGTAGTTGGAGTAAATGGTTATTGCTTCAAGCAACTATGGAAGCACATAATATGGTCTTATTAATTGTATTATTAGTAAGTTCATTAATGAACCTATTTTATTTAGTGGAAATACCAATAAGAGGATTTTTTGCAAAACCTATTGATCCTAGCTATAACAATGGCATAAAAGAAGCACCAACATTTAGTTTGATTGCAATTTTAATTACTACAACGGGATGCCTCGCATTGTTTTTCCTGGTTAATCCCGCTTGGAATCTTGTGGAGCAAATATTACGATGATGAATAAAAAATACTTATTTGATAACCCTAAAAATGTAAAGATACTAATAAGATCTCTTTACGCTTGTTGTTTTATTCTTTTTGCTTTGGATCTAGTTATTCATAGACATACTTATCACCCATGGGAATCGTTTATAGGCTTTTATGCTATATATGGGTGTCTTGCCTGTGTGGTATTAGTAATGATAGCACGTGAATTACGAAAAGTAGTTATGCGCTCTGAAGATTATTATGACATTAAAGATGAAAATAATAATCAACTTATAGAAAAAGAAAAAAAGATAGAAGACTTGATGAAAACAGGAGAAAAAGTTGATGGATAGTTTATTACCAATTTTACCATTTTTTATTGCAGCCATTCTAACACTTTTTACTCGTGGTAGCTTACGTGCTGCCATTATGATTGCGGCACCAATTATTGCTGCTTTCGGTATTTATAGCCTTGATGTTGGACATACACTTAATGCCACTATAATGGGCCTTGATTTAGCACCAATAAGAATGGACCGCTTATCTATGCTATTTGCATATCTGTTTTGTATTGCTGCATTATTAGGTAACATTTATGCCTTATATCATAAAGACACTATGCAACACTTTGCCGCTCAAGGTTATGCTGCTAGTGCTATTGGTGCTGTTTTAGCTGGAGATATGCTGACTTTATTCATTTATTGGGAATTAATGGCTTTAACATCATCAGTATTAATTTTTGCGAGACGAAGTGACGCATCATTATATGCTGGGATTCGTTATTTAGCAATACAGATTTTATCTGGTTTATTGCTTTTAGCTGGAATTGTAATTTATTACCAGTCAGTAGGAAATCTTGATTTTAATCATATTGGATTAGATGCTCCTGGTGCTTGGTTCTTCTTTTTAGCCTTTGGTATTAAGAGTGCTTTTCCATTCTTACATAACTGGCTAACTGATGCTTATCCAGAGGCAACTTCTAGTGGAACAGTGTTCTTAAGTTCATTTACTACAAAAGTTGCTGTATACGCATTAGCTCGTTCATTTGCAGGTGAGGAAATACTTATTTATATTGGTGCGGTAATGGCCTTTTTCCCTATTTATTATGCTGTAATTGAAAATGATTTAAGAAGAGTATTAACGTATAGTCTTATCAATCAGGTAGGATTTATGGTAGTTGGTATTGGTATTGGGACACAATTAGCCTTAAATGGTGCAGTTGCACATGCTTTTGCTGATGTAATCTTTAAGGGATTATTGATGATGAGTATGGGAGCAGTATTATTTAGAACTGGCGAAATGCGTGGTTCTGAATTGGGTGGTCTTTATAAACGAATGCCAAAAACAGCCTTCTTTTGTATAATTGGTGCTGCTTCAATATCAGCCTTTCCATTATTTAGTGGATTTGTTAGTAAATCTATTATTGTTACTGCTGTTTTACAAGAAGGTTATTATGGCGTTTGGTTAATATTATTATTTGCAGCTGCTGGTGTATTCCATCATGCTGGTATTAAAATTCCATTTTTTGCATTTTTTGCACATGATTCGAAACATATCCAAACGACAAAAGAAGCTCCTAAGAATATGTTATGGGCAATGGCTTTAAGTGCAGTGTTATGTGTACTTATTGGTGTTTTCCCACAAACTTTTTATTCTATGTTACCATGGCCAATGGACTACACAGTTTATGATACAACACATGTACTAACACAACTGCAACTGCTTTTCTTCTCTGCACTTGCATTTGTTTGGTTGAAGTTAGCTAATATTTACCCTCCTGAACTAAAATCAGTGAATCTTGATGCTGAGTGGATATACCGTAAATTATTTCCAAAAGCTATTTATGGGATAAGCAATGTTTGGTGTGGATTTTACAGTAAGTTTCAGTTCCAAACAGAAAAGTTACTAGAAACTGCTCAGTCCTCTACTATTCAATTCTTTGGGGCAGATGGATTTCTGTCTAATTTCCGTTCAATAGGTGGTATGGTTATGTGGGTGGCAGTAATATTGTCTACTTCACTGTTTTTATATTATATATAATATAAAAACAGGGCATAGCTTAATTATAACTCTAAATTGTTTAGAGTTATAATCTTTCACTTAATCACAAAAACTCTTTATGCCAGAAACTCAAAGCAACTGTATACTTTCGATTAAAAATGTCTAAATTGTAGTAGGAACTAAGTTTAGAAGATTGGTATTAATTAGGTTGAACATTATAAAAATATTGAATCAATTTAATTGTAAGGGAAGTGTCAAAACAATATACCTTGTAAACTTAACAAAATATAAATATTATGTTATAAGTAGTCCCCGAAATGCCGAACTTTTATTTAAACAACTAGAAAAAAAAAGAATTGTTGCCATATTAGCTAATGAACTTGTGTCAAATAAAATCATTTCAAAATTAAATTTTTCACCTGATATCTTTCAATCACATTTGAATAAAAATGTACCGTTATCTGTATATTGGTCAAACAAGTTTCTGTTGGGTCATCCAGATTTTTTACATCAATTTAATAGTTCCATTGTTCAATGTAGATAAACAAGAATAAGGAATAATATGTAAGGTATGATAAGAAAAATTAGATATATTGGATTTAGGAAGCTTGAGAGTAATATTATAACAAAGTAAACTCCTCGAACTAATATTCTTGCACTATGGCAAGTGTTAGAAATTTTTAATCAACTCTTGTTATTCAAATTAGAGACACTAGTACTTACTTTTGAATAACCAAAGCTAAAAGTAAATTGTTGATTTGGCTTTGGCTGGACTATATTGTAATATATCGGAGTTTGAGTTGACTCAATATTTAGTGAATGGCATATTATACGGCATATTCAAAATATTTAAGAATAATAAAGTATTGTTAATTAGGTGTTTCTAATGGCTAGTTCGATTCCGGGTGCCTCCTCCAATTCCCAATCAATTTCATTTAACTTCAATCAAAAAATGACTTCTTTTAAATATATTATTATCTAAATAAATTTGAACAATAATTAAAGTTACCTATCCCTTTATTTCTAAAAAGTTTTATCAAAAAATATGGTGGAAGATGTATTACTAGTGAGGAAGAAATACTAATTTAGGTTACTCTTTTGCTTTATTTAAAATGATAAATATAGAAGCCTATACTAAATCAATAAAAACAGCAATCCAAGCATAAAATAAACAATATTAGTTTTAGCCAGAAACTTGTTATTTTGTACTTGGATTCACTATTTAAGGATTATAATTATAATAATATTTTGTCAAGTTTAAAAGGTGTATTTTCTTGACATTTTCCTTACACATTAACTTGAGCAAAAATGTCCCCTCCCTTTTTCTTATCCTTATTAATTGAAGCAAAAGTTACTAGTTTAAAAAAACAAATTTCAAAATTAAATGATGAAGTTAAAGTGAAACTTGATGAGAAGAATAGTGTTAGTAAAGAAGTCAACATGCTTAAAAATGACATATCTCTTTATTCTCCAACAAAACATTTAATTGATGTTGGTTTTTATGATGAACCGAAATATCTTTTTGAAACAAGTGAGCGATTTAAAATAGAAATAAAAAATATTAGAGAACAACAAAAGATATGATAAAAAATGGATTATCAATAAGTCTACCAGATAAAATTACAATTATTGAAGATGCTATGGTTTCAAAAAAGGTATTGAAGGGACAAATTAAAATAATGCTAAAAGCATTTAATATAGAAACTGATTTATTATTTGATTCTCTAAATCCAAGTAGTTTCATTAATACAATGGAAAGAATAGGAAAAATAGCAACTGAAATTGAAGAACAAAGAATAATTAAAGAACAAATGAGAGAAGAACAAAGAGCCATACGTGAATACGAAAAAGCCTTATCAAAGGCAAAAAAAGAAGAAGAAATGTATCAAGATGCATTGGAAAAAGCAAAGAATGAATTAGAAATAGCTAATGATAATGAAAAAGAACAATTGATTACAAAAGTCGAACTACTAGAAGATAAATCCAAGAAAAGAATTTTTTGATGTTTCTTTAAATGAAATCAAAAATGTTGTAGAGGATGAACATGGTGAGATTGAATTTTCGATGCTTGCAGAGGCTATTGAATTTAGAGAAACTTTACTAATAACGAACCAAACACAAAAGTATGCCTAATAGATAACCTTTTTGGTATGATGCAAACTTCATAATGTGTAACAAAAGTTTGAGCTTAGTTCGATTCTGAATTCTTAAAAAGTTCTATGAAGCTTTAGGAATAGAAGATGAAGTTTTTTGTTAAATGTGTAGATAGTTTATATAGTTGACAAAATGACAACAAAAAGGTTATAATTACAAATATGAGAGTTATTTCAAAAAGAACACTAAAAGAGTTTTACGAACAATCAAAATATAATGATAGTAAAGATTCTTTGGAATCTTGGCATAAAGAAGCTATTAATTCTAATTGGAATAATCCAAATGAAATAAAACAGCAGTATAAAAATGCTAGTATCGTTGGAAATAACAGAGTTGTATTTAATATACATGGAAATAAGTACAGATTAATAGTAAAAATAAACTATTCTGCAAAAATCGTTTTAATACGTTTTCTAGGAACTCATAAAGAGTATGATAACGTAGATGCAAAAGAGGTATGAGATGAGTATAAAACCTATTAGAACAGAACAAGATTATAATAATACTTTAAATAGAATTGATGAACTTATGGATTCAGTTCCAAATACATCTGAATTTGATGAATTAGATGTATTAGCTACATTGGTTGAAGCCTATGAAGAACAACATTATAAAATAGATACTCCAGACCCTATCAGTGCAATATTATTTAGAATGGAACAAGAGGGTTTAAAACAAAAAGATTTAATACCTATACTAGGTGATAAATCAATCGTATCAAGAGTTTTAAAAGGACAAAGAAAATTAACGACTGAAATGATAAAAAATCTACATGAACAGTTGAAAATACCCTTTGAAAGTCTATTTGGAAAGTTAAGTTACTCATAAAAATATAGGGACACTTTTCTTTATAGTTACATCAGTTAAATTTTTACTAAGATAAAGTCCTTAGGTTAGGATATACTAATTAATTGTTATGTAGAGGGTGCCCCCCCCAATTCCCAATCTCAATCAATTTAACTTCAAACAAGCAAAATATAATTTTTTTAATCAAATTACTTCCAAGTTGGTTTGGCTAAAATTAAACTCACCTGTCACCTTTATTCCCTTTATTTAGCTCGTTTCCTTCCCTGATTCAAAATTAGTACTTAACAGTTTATGTTAGATAAGATTGTGGCTAATATAAAAAAATAAAAATTACAGGACCTAACAAAATGACACCTGAACAGATATATTTTCTTACTTTAGGACTATTAAATCTAGTAGTAGCATTAGCTGGATCCAGGATAGAAGATTTAGATGGTAAACCTGCTTCCATTCACTTTTTAACTTTAGGATTTCTTGCATTTTCATTGAGTTGGTTTTTATATGCATTTGAAATAGGCACTTTTTTACAAATAGTCTCTGCAATCTTATCATTGATATTTATTTGGGGAATTGTAATATTTAGTTTTAAGCGTTGTGAAAAAAGAGTACCTTGGTTTTTTATCATCAGTGGATTTCTTTTACACTCTTCTATTCAAAGTTATTTAACTTATGAAAATAATTTCACCGCTGTTTTACACTTAAGTGGTGT
>Ga0105358_10001174_pt1 | contig 13866 bp, 11 predicted proteins | sample GOMGulsemesocosm_5_FD_83509 | JGI IMG/M metagenome (GOLD analysis project Ga0105358, IMG submission 83509) | Methane-oxidizing microbial communities from mesocosms in the Gulf of Mexico - GOM15C Gulf of Mexico | ecosystem: Environmental > Aquatic > Marine > Cold seeps | place: Gulf of Mexico... | reverse complement strand
GTTTCTATCTCGTTACAAGTTCAGGCAAGCTTCACCCTTCCTTCCGGAAAAGTCGAAATACGTTTGTTTAAAGCAGGCATATATCTAAAAAATAATTTTACTTTTATAAATGGGATGCGCAAAGCCAGCCATGCTGATGCCCATCAAATCATCTATGATAAAAAAGCACTTGTATCAACGATGTCATTGGAAGAGGGCGTCTTAGAAACAACTGAAAAAGTATTAAGCTCTTATGCTCCGGTTTTACCAAGTTTAGGCTATGCATTCAGTGGGGATGTTCAACCTTTAAGAATTCATAATGGCCCCCAAGGGTTTTACCTGCTTTCTGTAATTTTGACCGAAGGAACCGGCACTTGGGCAGAAAGTTTTAATGATACAATCATATATAGTTTACAGTTTGTTCTAATTATTGCGATCCTTGTTACTTTTTTACTACGATTTTTGGCGCAAAACTCCCTTTCAAACTTGTTGAAATATGCGGTAAACATACAAAAAGGTCAGGAAGAAACCGTTTATCGACCAGGCAGAATTAAAGAATTTAATGAAGTGGGCTCGGTCATTGAAAATATGGTTGAACATCTGTCTGAACAAGCAAATTATATCACCAGGTTGGTTGATGCTGCAAACTCTCCCATTATTTCTTGGGCTCAGGATGGAGAGCTTAACATTTACAATGAAGCGGCTTGTGACCTACTCGGACCTATTCAAAAAGGTACAACCATTCAATCTTTTTTAAGTGAAAATAAAGATGTAAAAGCGTTACAAGCCGTCGAGGATTCTTTCTTGGGAATATCGACAAAAAGCATTGAAACAAAAATAAGTGTTTATGGAAAAGTTAAATTCTTATTATGGAGCGTTGCGCCTTTATTAGATACATCAAGCAAAGTAATCGGCGGCATAGCTCAAGGCCAAGACATTACACAAATGCGTGCCGTCAAAAAAAGGTTAATGTTGTCCGCACAAGTTTTTGATAGTACAGCAGATGCTATTTTAATCACCGACAAGAATGGTATAATTGTTGATGTGAATAGCGCATTTACTGACATTACGGGTTTCGATCGATCAGAAGTCATTGGTCGTAACCCAAATATGATGAAATCAGATCGTCATTCAAAAGAATTCTACATAGATATGTGGAAAACACTTGAAGAAAAAGGTATTTGGCGTGGTGAAATTTGGGACAAAAAGAAAAGCGGTGTCGAGTTTCCTAAGTTACTATCCATAAGCGCAGCCAGAAACGATGAAGGTACCTTACTTAATTATGTTGCGGTTTTTTCTGATATATCAAGTAAGAAAGAAGATGAAGAGAAGCTAGAACGTTTGGCTCATTTTGACCCCTTAACAGGTTTGCCAAATAGGATCTTGTTTCAAGATCGCCTCTATAGGTCACTTGTACGTGCGAAACGTGATAAGGACAACTTGGCCATCTTATTTGTTGATCTGGATCGCTTTAAGCAAGTTAATGATACATTCGGCCATAGGGTTGGTGACTTACTTTTAACAGAAGTTTCAAAACGTCTGCTTCATAGTGTACGAGAAATTGATACGGTTGCACGATTGAGTGGTGATGAGTTTACTGTCATTCTGACTGACATATCTTCAACTGAAGGTGTTGAATTAATTGCTTCTCGTATCGTCAAATCGATTGGCGCGCCTTATTTCTTTGAAGGGCATGAGCTTTTTGTTTCAGCTAGTGTCGGTATTTCGATGTATCCAATAGATGGCGATACAAGCGTTAATCTGCTTAAACATGCTGATGTAGCCATGTATCATGCCAAGGAAAAAGGTCGTAATAACTACCAATTTTTTGATGCGCGTATGAATGAGTTCACCCAATCACAAATGTCTTTGGCAAATCAATTACGAATTGCTTTAAATCGCAACCTTATTTCCCCTCATTTCCAACTAAAGGTGGATACCGAGACAGGTAAACCTGTAGGCCTTGAAGCCTTAGCGCGTTGGACAAATGATGAAGGACATCCCGTTTCACCTGCCCAGTTCATCCCTGTTGCAGAAGAACACGGGTTGGTGGTTAAGCTTGGCATGGCCATATTACGCCAATCCTGCGAACAGGCGCGCAGATGGCAAGACATGCAGTTTGATTTTGGTAGTATTGCCATCAATCTGTCAGCACAACAATTTCGAGATAAAAATATTATTACTGATATTAAAGACCTAATGGAAGATTTTCATTTAAAACCAAAGCATTTAGAAATTGAAGTTACAGAAAATATGATGATGGATGATGTTGAAGGTGCAATTGATATTTTAAATAGTTTTAAAGAAATGGGACTAAAAATTTCAATTGATGATTTTGGAACGGGTTATTCATCGCTAAGCTATCTTAAGCGCTTTCCAGTGGATACGTTAAAAATCGACCGATCATTTGTATGTGAATTAACGCCTGAAAACGATGATGCCGCAATTGTCTCTGCTATCGTATCATTGGCCCATACCCTTAATATTAATGTGGTTGCCGAAGGTGTTGAAACAATCGAACAAAGCGATTATTTACGCAGCATCGGCTGTAATATCGTTCAAGGGTTTTTATATGCCAAACCTTGTTCAGGTGGAGAGATTCCTCTAGTTTGGGATAGTGTTGTTACAAAATATAATACTTAAAATCCGCACTGTCATAAAACTGAAATATAAAAAATATATGGTGTCAAAAATATTGAAAAATAAATACATCCATTTAGAAGGGTTTCAGCTTCGTGCTTTTTCGCAAAAAAATGGCAGATAAAGAAGTTGTCGTACCGCAAGAACTGATAAAAGAAAATATTAGTCAAGTCGACCAAGTTCTTGCTGCTTTAAAAGACCCGATTATTGTTTTAGACAAAAATCGTATGGTTCGACATGCCAATCAGTCTGCATTGGATCTTTTTGGTAAATCGATTGTTAATAGAAGTTTAGTTCAATGTATACGTCAACCTCATGTTGTCGATGCCGTTGAAGATGTTTTTAACACCCGGACAAACTGGCAAGGTGAAGTCAGTTTTTCGGGTACAGTTCAACGTCACTTGTCGCTAAAAATTTCTATAAAAGGCGAGGGGGAGGGCGTGATCATTGTTGTTGAAGATACAACAACGATGAAAAAAACTGAAGAAATGCGTTCTGACTTCGTTGCGAATGTTAGCCATGAATTACGGTCCCCTTTGTCTGCTATTTTGGGTTTTATTGAAACTCTACAAGGACCTGCAAAGGACGATACACAAGCCAGAGAACGTTTTTTGAAGATTATGGTTCAAGAAGCAAATAGAATGGCACGTTTGATAGATGACTTATTGTCATTGTCGCGTGTGGAAATACAGGAACATGTGGTCCCTGATGATAATGTTAATATCATCCTTATTTTAAAAAATATTGTTGATATTCTAAGTGTCAAATCAGCCAAATCAAATATGGCATTGAAATTAGATTGCGACGTGGAAGATTTATTCATTCAAGGCGATGCTGATCAAATTACCCAAGTTTTCCAAAATTTGGTTGATAATGCCATAAAATATGGCAAGCCGGGCACGCCAGTTGAAATTACGTGTCATGAAGTAGAAAATTCTTCAGGCAAAAAAGGACGTGATGTTATCGTTGAAGTCCGTGATTTTGGTGAAGGCATTAGCCAAGAACACTTACCCAGATTGACTGAAAGGTTTTATCGTGTAGATAAAGCCCGCTCTCGTGGCTTAGGCGGTACAGGCCTTGGATTAGCCATTGCTAAACACATTGTTCAACGCCACCGCGGACGCATTAACGTAGAAAGCAAAGTTGGTTTCGGAACTATATTTCGAGTCAAATTACCAATTAAACGCTAAATTCTTCTCGGGCGTCATCAAACTGTAACACTTCTGTCATAAAACGGTATCGTATGAAAATTATGGTGCAGTTATCAACGAAGGGTACATATTTGTCTCTTCCATTTTAACATAGTTTTGATTTGTATTCTTTCAGGAGATACTTCCTTATGAGCATTAAGAAGACGCTGGCTGTTGCAGCCTTAACAACTGTTGTGATGGCAACTGCTGCACAAGCGCGCGATCAAATTCGTATCGTTGGGTCATCGACCGTATATCCTTTTGCAACTTCAGTTGCAGAAACATTCGGCAAAAGCACTAAATTCAAAACACCAGTTATTGAATCTACTGGTTCTGGCGGTGGTTTTAAATTGTTTTGTGCTGGCGTTGGTGAAGAACACCCTGACATCACAAATGCTTCACGCGCTGTTAAAAAATCTGAAATCGAACGTTGCGCAAAAAATGGCATCAAAGATATCACAGAAGTTAAAGTTGGCTATGACGGTATCGTTCTTGCAAACTCTAAAAAAGGCGCTCAACTGAACGTCACACGTAGACAAATTTTCCTCGCGATTGCTAAAGACGTGCCAAACGCTGAAGGTAAACTTGTACCGAACCCACACAAAACGTGGAAAGATGTTGATGCATCTTTACCTAACGTAAAAATCGAAGTTTTGGGCCCACCACCAACATCTGGTACACGCGATGCATTCGCTGAACTTGCGCTTGAAGGTGGTTGTAAAACATTCCCAGAAATCAAAGCTTTGAAAAAGAAAGACAAAAAGAGATATAAAGCTATTTGTCATTCAGTTCGTGAAGATGGCGGCTATATCGATGCTGGCGAAAACGACAACTTGATCATTCAAAAATTGAACGCAAATCCTGACGCTTTCGGTGTATTTGGTTTCTCTTTCCTTGATCAAAACTCTGACGTTGTTCAAGGTTCAATCATCGATGGCAAAGCTGTTTCTTTCGAAGCAATCGCTGACGGTTCTTACCCAGTATCACGTCCTTTGTTCTTCTATGTGAAAAATGCACATGTTGGTCAAGTTCCTGGAATGTTGGAATATTTGGCTGAATTCACAAATAACAAAGCATGGGGCGATGAAGGTTATTTAACTGACAAAGGCTTGATCCCAATGCCAGTTGCAGAACGCGCTAAATACAAAGCTGCTGTAAAAGCACTTGGTAGCGTTGGTAGCTAATATACGTATGTAGTAAAGCGGTGGTTTAGAGCCACCGCTTTTCGCTTTATTGTAATAAAGGTTTTGAACATAACAATGCAAATAACAATCTTTATATCAACCGTACTGTTACTAACCTTAATGGGTTACTACATGGGACGTTCTCGGGCGGTTAAAGCCGTAAACGGAAATGTACCACGGTTGCATTCATTGCCACGACACTATGGCTACTATGTTGCCATTTGGTGCGGACTACCTGCTTTTGTTGTTTGTTTTTTATGGTTATCTTTTGAAACGCAAATAATAAATTCATTGATACTTAGCGGTCTTTCAAATGTTACCTCTGATTTATCAAGCGCAGCGATTGCTCGTATCCTAAGTGATATTAAATTCCTTGCTGTAAATGCATCAGGAAACTCCGCTTCAAACCCAGAAATGGTACGTGCTGCGGAACGTTATAACGACTTACACCAACTTGGTACTGCTGGCTTAGCCATAAGTATTCTTGTTGTTGCCATGCTCGGCCTGTTGTTTGGCAGACGCGCTGTGACAGAAAAATTAAAAGCACGTAATATTGTTGAAAAAGCCATTGGCTATGTTTTATTAGCCTCTTCAATCGTTGCGATTTTAACGACGATTGGTATCGTAGCTTCTTTATTATTTGAAGCGATACGTTTCTTTGGCATGGTTTCGTTTACGGATTTTCTGTTTGGGTTACAATGGAGCCCACAAATAGCATTACGTGAAGATCAAGTTGCCAGCCAAGGTTCGTTTGGTGCTGTTCCGATCTTTGCCGGTACAATGTTGATTTCCTTTATTGCGATGTGTGTCGCTGTCCCTGTTGGTCTGATGTCAGCAATCTATATGTCAGAATATGCAACCCCTCGGGTTCGTGCCTTGGGTAAACCGGTTCTGGAAATTCTTGCAGGTGTTCCAACTGTAGTTTACGGTTTCTTTGCAGCCTTAGTCGTTGCGCCGACCATTCGCAATTTTGGTGATAGTTTAGGCATTGAAGTGGCATCAGAAAGCGCATTGGCTGCTGGTCTTGTCATGGGTGTCATGATTATCCCATTTGTATCATCTCTTTCTGATGATGTGATCCGCGCCGTTCCACAATCTCTTCGAGATGGCTCTTATGCATTAGGTGGTACAAAATCAGAAACGGTCATTAACGTTGTTTTCCCTGCTGCACTTCCCGGTATTGTCGGTGCTGTTATGCTGGCCGTGTCGCGTGCGATTGGTGAAACAATGATTGTTGTTATGGCCGCAGGCCTTTCCGCAAACCTTACAGCCAACCCTTTACACGCTGTGACCACAGCAACGGTTCAAATGGTTACGTTGTTGGTTGGTGACCAGGAATTTGACAGTCCTAAAACCTTGGCAGCCTTCGCCCTTGGTTTGGTTCTATTTTGTGTGACTTTATGTCTTAATGTTATCGCCCTTCGTGTCGTTGCTAAATACAGAGAAAAATATGACTGAGTTAAAGCAATCTATGCAAATTGCACATGCGCGTTTAAAAAAACGTCGTGCAGCAGAAGCACGTTTCAAATATTTTGGTGTCGCAGCTCTATCATTCGCTTTTTTATGCGTAGCGACTTTATTCACCAACATTATTTCAAATGGCTATTCAGGCTTTCAACAAACTTATGTCGAAATTGACATTACGTTTGATGAAGCTGTTATTGATCCATCAGGACAACGCGATTCAGCTGTCATTCATTCTGCTGATTATAAAGCACTTATCAAGGCAAGCATGCGTAATAAGTTTCCTGATGTAAGCAAACGAAGAGAACTACGTGACCTTTATGGCTTTGTCAGTTCTGGTGCGATTTACGAATTAAGGGACATGGTTATCAACGACCCTTCTTTGATTGGTAAGACACAAAAGATTTGGGTCATGGCTTCTGATGAAGTTGATATGTTGATTAAAGACGTTTTTAAACGATCCGAACCTGAAAGCACACGGCCAGTATCAAATCAAGAAATATCTTGGATTGAGGCTTTTGAAGGGGAAAAACGTATTGAAAAACGTTTCAACATAAACTTCTTCCAGGCAGGGGACTCTCGCGAACCAGAACAAGCTGGTATTCGTGGTGCATTGGTTGGTTCAGCCTTAACCATGCTTGTCACCTTGGCGCTTTCATTCCCTTGTGGGGTAATGGCTGCAATTTATTTAGAAGAGTTTGCTCCTAAAAACAAATTTACCTATTTAGTTGAAGTCAACATTAACAACCTCGCGGCTGTGCCATCTATTGTGTTTGGTTTGTTGGGTTTGGCAATTTTCTTAAATCTCTTTGGGATGCCTCGTTCTGCACCCGTTGCTGGTGGCGTTGTTCTTGCGCTTATGACTTTGCCAACCATTATTATTGCCTCACGTGCCGCACTTAAAGCTGTACCACCTTCTATTATGGAAGCGGCAATCGGGGTTGGGGCTTCTAAAATGCAAGCCGTTTTCCACCATCAATTGCCCTTGGCGATGCCTGGTATTTTAACTGGGACAATCATTGGCATGGCGCAAGCGTTAGGTGAAACAGCACCTTTGTTGATGATTGGTATGGTTGCCTTTATCGCAGATGTTCCAGGAACACCAGTAGATCCAGCAACGGTTTTACCTGTCCAAGTCTATTTATGGGCCGATAGTCCAGAACGTGCATTTGTTGAAAAAACTTCAGCTGCAATTATGGTTCTATTAGCATTTTTGATCACAATGAATGCGTTAGCTGTTATGCTACGCAAGAAATTAGAGAAACGTTGGTAACAATGGATATGAAAACGATTAATATGGACGCTAATTCTTCTGTAATTGATAAAACCGGTGATGTTTCTTTAAGCACAGTAAGTTCACTGAACATCCCAGCAGTTGATGTTAAAATTGCTGCAAAAGATGTTCGTGTTCGTTACGGCTCGAAAGAAGCTTTGTTTGGTATTAATTTGGATATACCAAAAAGCAAAGTGACTTCTTTTATTGGACCATCTGGTTGTGGTAAATCAACATTTTTGCGCTGTATCAACCGCATGAATGATACGATTGACAGTTGTGTTGTAAGAGGCGCCATTGAAATGGACGGTGTTGATGTTCTCAACAAGTCTGTGGATACAGTTTTATTGCGGGCCAAAATTGGAATGGTTTTTCAAAAACCGAACCCATTTCCAAAATCAATTTATGATAATGTGGCCTATGGCCCTCGACTTCATGGTCTTGCGTCTAACAAAGATGAGCTTGATCAAATTGTTATTTCCAGCCTTGAAAAAGTGGGTCTAATTAAAGAAGTTAAGGACCGACTTAATGAAGCTGGGACAGGTCTTTCTGGTGGCCAACAACAACGCCTATGTATTGCACGTGCAATTGCTGTTAATCCAGAAGTTCTCTTAATGGATGAACCTTGTTCTGCCCTTGATCCAATTGCAACTGCAAAAATTGAGGAATTGATTGACGAATTACGTGGTGCTTACACGATTGTTATCGTTACTCACTCTATGCAACAAGCGGCGCGTGTTTCACAGAATACGGCTTTTTTCCACCTTGGAAATCTTGTTGAATATGGCGAAACAGAGCAAATTTTCACATCACCCATTGATGAACGCACCAAAGGCTACATCACCGGACGTTTCGGATAAGGACGAGTTATGAGTAACGCTGAACATACTGTAAAATCTTACGATTCAGAATTAAGTGACCTTGATAATGCCATACTACGCATGGGGGGGATCACTGAATCTATGCTGTCTCATGCATCTGAAGCATTGGTGAAACGCGACCCAACATTAGCAGCAAATATCATTCATGATGATTTTAAAGTCGATGCACTAGAACATGAAATTAATGCGAGTGTGAACCGCTTATTAGCATTGCGCCAACCTATGGCTGATGATTTACGCGCAGTTATTTCTGCTCTTAAAATTTCATCTGATTTAGAACGTATTGGTGATTTATCAAAAAACATTGCTAAACGTACCATCACATTATCTAATTCATCACCTATTGGTGCCGTGCATACAATTGCGCGTATGGCATCGTTGGTGCAGTCTATGGTTCATAATGTGCTTAATGCATTCTTGGAACGTGACGAACAAAAAGCAAATGAAGTCCGCGCACAGGATGAGGCTGTTGATCAGCTTCACACCAGCTTATTTCGTGAGCTTTTAACATATATGATGGAAGACCCACGTAACATTACCTCTTGTACACATTTGTTGTTTATCGCAAAAAATGTAGAACGGGCAGGTGATCACGCAACGAACATAGCAGAAAGCGTACTTTTTCTTGTAACGGGTGTTATACCAGAAAATGACCGTCCAAAAGATGATGCTGCTAACTTCGAAAGATTAGAATCTGAAAAGGATTAATCAGATGAACCCTCTTGTTTTGGTCGTTGAAGACGAACCGCCACTCGCAGAACTCGTTCGTTACAACCTAGAAAAAGAAGACTTTCGGACACTAACAGTTGGTGACGGAGAAGAAGCTATGCTGTTGGTAGAAGAGGAAGAACCAGATCTTATAATATTAGATTGGATGCTTCCTGGGCTATCAGGTATTGAAGTTTGTCGACGTCTACGTGAAAGAAAAAAAACACGTGCAATACCGATCATTATGTTAACAGCGCGCGGTGAAGAAAGTGACCGGATCCGTGGTCTTGATAGCGGCGCTGATGATTATATCGTTAAACCGTTTTCTCCTAATGAATTAGTCGCACGGGCAAAGGCTGTTTTACGGCGCTCTAGCCCAACGTTGACTGAAGAAAAATTGAATTATGAAGACATAACAATGGATTTAAGCGAACACAAAGTTGTTCGTGACGAAACATCTGTTCATCTTGGCCCAACGGAATTTCGTTTATTACGTGTTCTAATGGAGCGCCCAGGACGTGTTTTTTCAAGAGAGCAATTATTGGACAAAGTATGGGGGCGCGATATTCACGTCGAAGTCCGTACCGTTGATGTTCATATCCGCCGTTTAAGAAAAGCACTTAGCGTAAATGAAAAACCTGATTTCATCCGCACGGTTCGTGCTGCTGGTTATTCAATTGACGCAACGGTATAACTAAAATGACCCAGTTCTGCTATTGCGGGACTGGGTATTTTAATGCATAGTCCCTGAGCTTATTCTTATGTAACGCTTGGATATCTATATGAAACCTAATGATTTTTTACAGGCACTTTGTGTTGTTGTCATTTGGGGTTTCAATTTTGTTGCCATCAAATTATCCGTAACGGAAATACCTCCCATCACGTTAATTGTTCTACGATTTTCTTTGACGGCAGTTATACTTATTCCATTATTCAGAATAACAAGAATACAGTTATTACAAATATTACCTGTTTCACTTGTCCTCGGAGTTGGTCATTTCGGCCTTTTGTACATTGGTTTACGTGGGGCCGATGCTGCAACTTCTGCATTGCTGATCCAGCTTGGCGTTCCTTTCAGCTCAATCCTTGCCGCAATTTTCTTTGCAGATAAATTGGGGTGGAAGCGTAGCATTGGCATGGGGATGGCTTTTTGTGGTGCTGCCTTTTTAGCAGGCGAGCCCCAAGGTGGTGCTATAATTTCAATCATAGCATTGGTCGTTTCTGCTTTTTGTTGGGCATGGGCGAATATATTGATCAAAAAATTACAAGGTATTCATCCTTTAGCAGTTATCGGGTGGATGGGCCTGATAACAACACCTTTTATAGCTATGCTTTCTTATGTAATGGAAACTGGACAGGTTGATGCTGTCTTATCTGCTTCACCAATTGCTTGGATGACATTAGCCTATACAATAATAGGGTCTTCAATTCTTGCTTATTCACTATGGTATAGCTTGATCAGCCGACTTGACGTGAACCAAGTCGTTCCTTTCACCTTATTGGCACCCATGATTGGTGTTGGTGCCGGGGTTCTGATTTTAGGTGAGACATTATCGGTTTATAAAATAATCGGAGGGTTGATGACCATTGTGGGTGTGTTTATTATTCAGATGAGATTAGCGAAAAGAGCCCGCAAGTAAAGCCATTGGAAAACGTAATGCAAAGCATACTCGATAACGAAAGCCTGATCCGTATATCAGTATTCTTAGGCGTTTTTCTTATAATGGCTTGCTTAGAAGCCTTGAAACCTCGCAGGTCACCTTCCTTTGAAAGAAAAAAGAGATGGTTCGCAAATTTTGGAATTTTAATTTTAAGTGCTGTGTTGGCGCGCCTCATTTTGCCTTGGGTGCCCATTAGTATTGCATTATTTGCAGAAGAAAATATGCTTGGCCTATTCAATTATATAGATTTTTCAAGCATTACTTCTGTGATTTTAGGGATATTTATCCTCGATCTTTTGATTTATTTACAGCATGTCGTGATGCATAAATTACCCATATTATGGCGGCTACATCGCCTTCATCATGCTGACCTTGATTATGATGTGACGACAGGTATAAGATTTCATCCCATAGAGATCATTTTATCCTTATTATATAAAATGGTGATTATTCTTGTCTTGGGCCTCGATCCTGTGAGTGTCGTAATTTTCGAAGTAATTTTGAATGGTATGGCCATGTTCAATCATGCCAATTATAAATTACCAGATCGCTTGGATCGTGTTTTAAGGTTATTTGTCATTACACCCGATGTTCATCGTATTCATCATTCATCTATTGAAGATGAAACCAACAGTAATTATGGCTTTAATATTTGTTGGTGGGATCGTTTATTCGGCACTTATAGGGCTCAACCTAAATTAGGACATGAACAAATGGAAATCGGATTGTCATATTTTAGGGACCCAACTCAGTTAAAACTATCCAAAATGCTGGTTCAACCTTTTAAATCTAGAACTAAATGATTGTAACTTTTACAGATTTTGGTTTGACTGGGCCTTATCTTGGTCAAATGAAAGCTCGAATTTTCGAGCATGCTCCCAATGAAACCATCATTGATTTAATGGTTGATGTACCTGCTTTTAATATCAAAGCGGCAAGTGTTTTATTAAATGCATTCCATAAAGAGTTCCCAAAAGGCACCGTTTTTCTTTGTGTTGTTGACCCCGGTGTTGGTAGTGATCGAAAACCAATATGCGTTAAATCACATGATAAATGGTTTGTTGGGCCAGATAATGGGCTTTTTGCACATATTGTTAAAAATAGTCAGGATATTGAACTATATGAAATTTTATGGCGCCCAAAAAAATTATCTAAATCGTTTCATGGACGAGATTTATTCGCCCCTATAGCAGCCAAACTTACCTTGAATGAAACATTTGAACAAAAATCAATCAAACCTTCAAACCTTGTAACTTTAAATGAGCAGTACACCAATGAAATTATATATATAGATCATTATGGGAATTGCTGGTCTAGCCTTAGGTCAGAGCAAATCAATGAAAAAATTGTATTTAATATCAATAATACCCATATTTCTTATGCACCTGTGTTTGCGGACACAGTTAAAGGTCATGCGTTTTGGTATATAAACTCTTCTGGCTTTGTCGAATTCGCAGTAAATCAAGGAAATGCGCAAGAAAAGCTAAAACTAGAAATTGGAAACCCTCTTCAATTCACTTTAGAATGAAACAAAGGTTGTTCTGAATAAGTAAATCTGTACAAATGAATATATGTTTTCATACTTATCTGTATGTATAATGTAATAGAGAATGAAAGAATTTATTTTAGATGTCTTTTGCTGTTAAATTTTGGGGTGTACGCGGCTCTATCGCTTGCCCATCACCTGAACATATCGAATATGGCGGCAACACCAGTTGCATTGAAATTAGGGCTGGCGAATACCGTCTTATTCTTGATTCTGGTACAGGTATTCGTAACTTAGGGCAAGACTTCCTAAAATCTAGTTATAAGCACTCTCATCTTCTGTTAACCCATACTCATTGGGATCATATCAATGGGTTTCCATTCTTTACCCCCGCTTATGTGCCCGGTAACTCACTTCACGTTATGGCAGGTCATTTAACGGATATGGGTGGAATTCGTCATGTGCTTTCCAGCCAGATGGCAAACCCGACATTTCCCGTACCTATGGAAATTATGCAAGCCGATTTAACGTTTCAAGATTTTCGTAGTGGTGATGATTTTACTATCGCTGCAGGAATTGAAATTAAAACGGCTGCCTTAAACCACCCGAATGGTGCGACGGGTTATCGCATTGAATATGGCGGCCGCGCAATATGTTATGTGACAGATACCGAACATGTCCCTAATGAGCCTGACCAGAATGTGCTTGCCCTCATTGAGGGTGCCGATTTGGTGATATATGATACAACATATGATGATGAAGAATTCAAAGCTCGTATCGGATGGGGGCATTCCACATGGCAAGAAGCCATACGCCTTTGTAAAGCGGCCAATGTTAAACGTTTAGCGCTATTTCATCATGACCCAGATCATACTGATGAAAAAATGAGAGTTATAGAAGGCTTGGCTATAGAATCTTGGCCGCATTGTTTTGCCGCAAAAGATAATATGGTTGTCGACGTCTAGGTTTATTCTTTTTCTTCAGCTGCTGCTGGTTCTGACACTTCAGGTTCTTTTACTTTTTCTGCCGGACTGACAGCTGAACCAGGTTCTTCATTTTCATCAAAATCTCTTGCAATCGATGTAAGCGGAACATATTTGGGCGGTGAATATGCAAATGGTTTTTGATGTATTCTTAAGACCACACGCCGATTTATGGCCGTATTTGCGGGGATAGGGGTTCCATCCTCTGCACTATTAGGTTCTTTTGGTCTGGTTGACGCATAAGATAGGACGCGCATGCGCTTTATTGCCGTTCCGTTTTCAGCCATGACGCTTAATACCGAAGCCGCGCGTGCAGCACCTAAAACCCAATTTGATGGGAATTGTACTGTGTTGATCGGGTCATCATCTGTGTGGCCTTCTATATCCATATTAAAGACGGCGTATTGTGGGCTGTTT
>Ga0105358_10001173_pt1 | contig 13869 bp, 15 predicted proteins | sample GOMGulsemesocosm_5_FD_83509 | JGI IMG/M metagenome (GOLD analysis project Ga0105358, IMG submission 83509) | Methane-oxidizing microbial communities from mesocosms in the Gulf of Mexico - GOM15C Gulf of Mexico | ecosystem: Environmental > Aquatic > Marine > Cold seeps | place: Gulf of Mexico... | reverse complement strand
CAGTTGGCGTATTTGTTTTCGATGGCGCGAAACAGCTGAAAAAAATCAAAGTCTTCAGTCAGTTTTAAATAAGTGGGTTTGCCGGGCAAATCAATCTTCGGCAGGGGCTTTGCAATCATGCGGTTAACCTTTGTGTTCACGGCGACACTGCGCCAATTTATCTTTTAAGCGTAAATAACTGTCCGTTTGCATAGCCTTAGAGCCACGCGTGACAGTCGCGATGCCTACCCCTAGCTGAGCTGATACTTCACGCTGTGCCACCTTGTCTTCAAGCGCGTTGAAAATTTTAAGGCGCTTATCGACTTCCTGTTGTTCTTTATCGGTCAGGATCATTTCGATAGCAGCACGCATTTCATCTGGATCAGTGATATCGCAGAGGAGTTTGAGTAGTTGTTGGTTTATGTTTGTATTCATGTACTAGTACGATAGTGCATTTTAATAGGAAGGTAAAGAGCGAAGCTGCAATTAATTGCGAGAGTTTGTGTGATTTTGTAATTTCCAAACTGTACTTGTATTGAGTACAGAAAAGTTTGCACAGCGATTGAGTAGTTGTTTACGATTTATCCCTATTAACATCAATAATAACTCCGCTTAATCGTATGTTCTATTCCCTTGATAGTGGCATCCCAATTTTATCTGTGGACATAATTACCATGAAAAAACTGCTCACTGCCTTGGTTTTTATTATTACTTCAATGTTTGCATCTGCCGAACCTATTCGGGTGGTATTGCTCAATCCAGGTGGAAGTCACTGGTTTTGGAAAATGATGATTAATCACATGCAGGCCGCCGCCGAAGATTTGGATATGCAATTAGAAGTGATTACTTCCAATTGGGAGCATTATTTAACTGTTAGACAAGCAAAAGAAGTGGTCAATCGAAAAAATCCTCCCGATTACATAATAACGGGTAATGAAAAGAGTAATGCTGGGAACATTATCAAACTTGCTGATGGAGCAGGTGTAAAGGTATTTCTTTTTAGTAACGGCTTTGTGTATGCCAAAGATGTTGAAGCTTATGGTAGGCCCAGGGGAAAATATAAGTATTGGATTGGCGAAATGATTCCCAATAATTTTTCTGCAGGCTATCAGATGGGAAAGGTGCTTATCGATCAGGCGTTATCAGCCAATTTAATAGCACAGGATGGCAAGGTGCATATCGGAGCAATCGCTGGAACTTATGCCACCCACGCATCAGTCGAGCGAATTAGAGGATTAAAAGCGGTAGTGGAAGAATACGCTGATAAAGTCGAGTTGCTGCAAGTGATTCCTGGGGATTGGACAGCACAGAGAGGGGAAAAAGCCGCCATGGGCCTATTTCGCCGCTATCCTGAAATTGGCGTTATCTGGGGAGCTAATGATACCACTGCGCTTGGTGCTATGCGCGCCGCGGTTTCAATCGGTAAAACACCTGGAAAAGATGTACTGTTTGGCGGCTGTTGTTGGTATGCACCAGCTATTCAAAAAATTCTTTCAGGGGAGTTGAGTACTTCTGCTGGTGGACATTTTATGGAAGCCGGCTGGACGATGGTTTTATTGTACGATTACCATCATGGGATAGACTTTATAGCGGAATCTATTGAAACTTTTATGTATTCTATCGATAGCAGTAATGTCGAAGAATACTCTAAGGCATTTGCTAAACATGAATGGAACAAAATTGATTTCAGGAAGTTTTCTAAAGTTCACAACCCCTCTCTTAGAAAGTATGATTTTAGCTTGAATGTGGTCCTTCAACAGCTTGAAGAAATCACTGGAGAGCAATAGCAAAGGTACCTCTCTCACAGGCTATCCAAAGCAAAAACCACCCACTTGGGATCGGATTGGATATACCTTAAGTAAATCGTAAGCGCCTAACCAACCACAAACTATTCAACCTAGGACAGCGACCACTAGACTAAGCCCTTTTATAAAGAGCAGCGTATTTCGAAACAACCAACTGTCCTGTGAAAGCTTAGAAGTCCACACCGCTAATACAAGTGCAATTTGGAACTGACAAGAGTTTATCATTTACAGTTGAACTGGCATTGAGTACAGAAAAGTTAGTATTGTTCACTGCAGTTAAATGCTGACGTTAGGCAGGCATAGTTAATACTACATACAACGTTTGATTAATATCATGTTGTCAGACAACATGATATTAATGTATTGTATATAAAATCTTATTTTGGAGTGTTAAGCATGTCTGTAGTGAGCAAATCTAGACACGGGGGTCAAATTCTCGTCGATCAACTGGCCATTCAAGGATGTACAAGAGTATTTCTGGTACCTGGAGAAAGCTATCTACCGGTGCTTGATGGTTTGCATGACTCGGATGAAATTGAAGTAATAGTTTGTCGTCAAGAAGGTGGCGCTGCGATCATGGCAGAAGCCCATGGTAAACTTACCAATGAGACGGGTGTTTGCATGGTGACACGCGGGCCAGGGGCAACAAATGCCTCATGTGGTGTCCATATTGCGCACCAAGATTCTACTCCTATGATACTGTTCATCGGTCAAGTAGATCGCAATTCCATTGATAGAGAAGGGTTTCAGGAAGTTGATTATCGACAAATGTTTGCCCCGCTTGCCAAGTGGGTGGCGCAGATTAATGATATTGAACGTATTCCTGAATATATAAGTAGAGCCTATCATGTGGCGAATAGCGGCCGACCAGGGCCGGTGGTTTTAGCTTTACCCGAAAATGTTCTTTTCGATCGAGCAGCAGTTGTCGATGCAAAACCGGCAGTCAATGTTGAGGCGAAAGCGACAATTGAAGATGTTGAGTCTATGCTGCAATCGCTCTATTTAGCCGAAAGGCCTTTAGTTATAGTGGGCGGTGGGGGATGGACTGAACAGGCGACTAAAGACTTAGCGATGTTTGCTGAAAAAACAGGAGTGCCAGTCGCTACTTCGCTCCGCTGCCAAGACTATTTAAATAATGCAGATAGTCACTATGTGGGAGACGTAGGCATTGGTATTAATCCCAACCTCGCAGAAAATATAAAGAAAGCAGACTTAATTATCTTAATTGGTTCAAGAATGGGCGAGATGACCAGTAGTGGCTATACACTACTTGAAGTACCTAACCCTAAGCAGCAACTAATACATATTTTTTCTGCTTCAGAAGAATTAGGTAGTGTATATCGCCCGGACATAGCAATTAATGCTAGTCAAAAATCTCTGTTGAGCCAGCTCACCACTATGCCTTTACAATTAACGGGTCGATGGGTCCAGTGGACAAAGGCATTAAGACTAAACTACTTGCAGTATAGCAAGGCGGTATCAATGCCAGGGGATGCCAACTTCTCAAAAATCGTCAGTGACTTATCTGATCATCTTCCCAGTAACTCAATCATTACAAACGGTGCTGGAAACTATTGTGCTTTTGTCCATCGCTTTTACTCTTTTAAAGACTATAGCACACAGTTAGCACCGACCTCTGGCTCAATGGGTTACGGAGTACCCGCGGCGATTGCTGCCAAATTGGAGAGGCCAGATGTTCCTGTTGTATGCTTTGCTGGAGACGGTTGTTTCTTAATGCACGGCCAGGAGTTGGCAACCGCTGCTCAATATAATGCTGCTATCATCGTTGTGGTGGTAAACAACGGGATGTACGGTACCATTCGAATGCATCAGGAGCGTACTTATCCTGAGCGAGTGGTAGGAACAGATTTACAAAACCCTGATTTTGCTGCGCTCGCTCGAGCGTATGGCGGCTATGCTGAAATCATTGATAAAACCGAAGACTTTACAGAAGCTTTTAATCGGGCTCGAGATCAAAGCTGTTTTTCGCTAATAGAATTGAGAGTAGATCCTGAAGCGCTAACGGCAAATGCATCACTGAGTAAGATTATAGAAAGTTCTATTAAAAAATTATCCGTGATTGCAGATAGTTAGTGCAACAGTGACTGTGCAGCGGCGCTTGCAGATATAAGCGCCGTTTATCGCGCCTAACTCAAATAGGCATGCTCACCAGGACTTGTCGGTAGTTAGCTAAAAGAAATACCATTGGACTTTTTGTTAAAATCGCCAGCATTAGTGGGGAAAGCCATAGTCAAGCAGTGACGTTAAACACTGCAAACATACTAAGGCTACTGGGTCTGTCTATGGAGATTTTCAGCACGCTGTGCCAATAAACAGTTTATTGACAGGTGATTGGGCTGGGTTGGCGTAAGGAGTAATTCGCGGCATCGATAAATTCTTAAGCAGGCAGAGAAGGTATTAGCAGGGCGCTCATAGCCCAGCAAAGGACATTCCAGGTTGCATAAAGAATCTGGCTTCACACAGTAATAGTGCCTTTCTCCACTCCTTGAATAGCGTTAAACGTCTCTTTCGTCAGCGCGTGCCAGTAAGCGTTCTGTTGATTTATCAAAATGGCTTCTTGTTGCAAGACGAGAAGACTCGGCATTAGCTTGCAGTATTTGTTCATGGATACTGGTTAGCTCACTGCGGATCAGATTCACATCAGTTGCCATTAAATTCTTTATCGCTACAGATCGCAGGTTTTCATTTAAGCGTGTATCTATCATTCTAATAATTTCAAGAAAGTGTATATTTCCGGATGCTTTGGCGATAGCTAGATAAAAAGAACGAATATTATCCAAAAGCGCTTCTGTTATTTCATAGGATGAGGGGTCTGGGCTTTTTAAAATGCTTTCATGCAAATCAGCCAGTGCTGATAAATCTTCACTGGTGCGATTTTGCGCTGCTAGGGCGGCTGAGTCAGAAAGGTTACTGGTTTGTAACTGTAATACCATTGCCAGTTCTTTCCGCTTTTTAAAACAAGAACTACCAATTCTAAAAACTGACTTTTGATCAGGGCCAGTAACAAAAGCACCTACTCCCTGTTTTGACTGTATCAGGCCTTCAAACTTAAGTTGCGAGATCGCCTCTCTTACGACGGTTCTGGCTACTCCGAATGCCAGAGATAGCTTTTGTTCGGTAGGGATCTTATCGCCAGCTTTTAAGATTCCAGAATTAATGTCTTCGGAAAGTTTTTCTGCAATTTCATCGGGTAATCTACGTGGTCTGGCAATTTTTTCATAGATTTGAGTCATAGCTTTTGCTCTTTGAAAGTCGAATGGAGCAGCGAGATCAACCGATGAAAGGCCTTTGTTTTATAGGCGTTTTCAATTAAGCAATTGATATATAAGCGTTCCATGAATTAGGTTTGTTGTTAAAAGTATATTGATATTAATGATTTAGGGATATATTAACATACATCGAGAAATTAGTAACAAAAACATGTTGTCAGACAACCTGTTCTTGATGTAATGTACTGAGACTAAGTTGAAATTTGACAAAATAATGCTGAGGTAGTTAGTAGATGAAAGACAATCGCAAAGTAGGTTTTGTGGGGCTAGGGGGTATGGGCAGAGGTCTTGTTAAACATCTTTGTCTGAACGATATGCCTGTTTATGTTGCTGATACTCGCACAGAATCCGTTACAGATGTCGTGGAAAATTTTGGAGCGATTGCCTGCCCTGATCTTAAAGAGATGAGCCAAAAAGTCGATGTGCTGATGTATTGCGTTAGTACAGCTGAAGATATTGAGGGGCTGGTGTTAGGCGAGCAAGGGATCCTAAGGTATTTATCGGAAGGACAAATTGTTGTTGATCACACAACAACAAATCCGGCCACGGTAGCAAAACTGCACACTGCTATCACTAAACAGGGTGCTAAATACGCCGAAGCACCGATGACTAGGACTCCCATTCATGCAGATCAAGGCTGTGTAAATGTATTGTTTGGAGGTGATAGTGATCTGTTAGAGAATCTACGGCCGCTATTTGATTGTTATGCTGAAAATATTTTTCACATTGGAGAAACCGGTCATGCAATTAAGCTCAAGTTGATTCACAACTATATCGCATTCGCCAACGTTGCTTCTTGGTGTGAAGGATTTGCACTTGCTGCTAAGGAAGGTTTGGATATGAGCAAGGTGATCGATATCATTTCTGCAGCTGGTGGAAGAAGTGGCATGATGGATCTTTATGGTGAGTCGACGTTAAAGAGAGATTTTCAGCCTTTAATGACACTCAGTAATGCCCAGAAAGATGTTAAATATTATGCTCAATGGCTTGAAAGTGCCGGTTTGCCCGGGTTTATGGCTGAATCAGTTCATCAAACTTATGCAATGGCGTCAATCATGGGGCACGGTGACGAAGGATGTACCGCAGTCATAAAATATTATGAAACTCTAACCGGAGTGGAAGCAAAATTACCCGAAGAAAAATAACTTAAATGATGGCTAGGAATTTACTTAATTATAGTTGTCTTACAACCTGATAAATAAACATAAAAAATAGTTGGGAGAAAATGATGAAGTATATGAAAAATTTAACAAAAGCGATTATCGTTGCGGGTGCTGTAGTAAGCCCATTACTGGTGGCCAATCAGGCCAGTGCAGAGACAGTGCTTAAACTTTCTCACTTTGGAGCCAAAACCCACCCATCACATATTGCAGCGCTGCAACTGGCAGAGCAAGTGAGTCTTCGTACAGATGGCGAGTTGACCATTAAGATATATCCGGCAAATGCACTAGGCTCTCCTCCAGAACAATTGGAGCAGACGATACTCGGTGCTATTGATATGAACTTGCCTACTCAAGGGGCTTTGGATAAATACGAAAAAGCATTTGCAACAGTCATGAGTCCATTTGCCTTTCGCGACTACAAACACGCACATGCGGTGCTCGATGGCCCATTCAATGATTGGATTGCTCCTAAATTAGAGAAAAAAGGGCTTGTCCTAATGTCTAATTGGGAATATGGCTTTCGCAATATTACCAACAATAAGCGCCCAATTAATGCTCCAGCAGACTTAGAAGGTATTAAGTTACGTACTCCACCAGAGATTCAGTTGGTGGCTGCAATGGAAGCTGCGGGTGCATCTGCTACGCAAATCGCCTTTCCTGAGCTACCAATGGCATTAAATTCAGGCGTGGTAGATGGTCAAGAAAACCCAATTAGTGTCATTTATCACTATAAGCTGTTTGAAATTCAAGAGCACTTAGCGCTAACACGTCACTCATATAACAGCATGGTTAATGTGATTAATAAGTCTTCTTTTGATCGCCTTAGTAAAGAGCACCAAGCCATTCTCATGGAGGAAAGTAAGTCTGCTGGTCAGCTAATGAGGAAATTGGTCTCTGAACAAGAAAGTGACAATCTTGCCGCTATGAAGAAAGCGGGATTGAAAATCACAGAGCCGGATCTGGCTGCCTTTAAAGCAAAGATGACCCCCGCTTATGAGCGCATTGCAGAGTATGCCGGTAAAGAGAACATGGATAAGTTCTTATCAATCATTAAATAATTAAATGCTTGTCTGGGCTCTATTCTATAGAGCCCATTATTACATAATCGGTAAGAGTAACTGTCATGCTTCCCCTCGCTATAATATTTGGATTAGTACTATTAATTTTCTTAGGTTTACCTATAGCAATCAGTTTAGGCTTTACAGCGGTTACGACCTACTTGGCACTTGATATGTCATTTTTGTTGCAAATGTTGCCCCAGCGCATGTACTCAGCAACCACTTCTTTTACGCTCCTGGCTATCCCGTTTTTTATATTGGCGGGTAGTTTAATGAACACAGGGGGGATAACAGAGAGGATTTTTCGTTTCGCCGGCGCTTTGGTCGGGCACATAAGAGGGGGGCTGGGGCAAGTTAACATAGTCGCTAGCCTTATATTCTCTGGCATGTCAGGTTCCGCTGTTGCCGACGCGGCCGGTTTAGGGCAAGTGGAACTGAAAGCTATGAATGATAAAGGCTATGACCCAGTATTCTCCGCAGCAGTAACTGCGGCATCTTCTACCATTGGTCCGGTTTTTCCACCCAGTATACCGTTCGTCATTTACAGCAGTATTACCGGAGTATCCGTTATACAACTATTTTTAGCGGGTGTGCTTCCCGGGTTGTTAATGGCTCTAATGCTGATGGTCGCTGTTTATGTCGTGTCTGTTGTCAGAAAATATCCCAAAGAACCGAGAGCTTCCCTTAAAGAAATTGTTATATCAGCTAAAGAGTCGGTTTTACCGCTACTCACGCCGGTGATCATTATTGCCGGAATTATGGGAGGTGGGTTTACCCCTACTGAAGCAGGGGCAATCGCTTGTATCTACGCGGCTTTTTTAGGGCTGTATGTCTATAAAGAAATTGCCGTCGCAGATCTGATTCCTATCTTGTGGGAAACGCTCAGACATACACTCAGAGTCATGTTTGTCATTGCTGCTGCCGGTTTCTTTGGCTGGCTACTTATTCAGCAAAATGTTCCTGATAAGTTAGTTGAATTATTACTGACTATAAGTGACAACAAGTACATCACCCTTGGCATTATCGTCGCCATTCTTCTGGTACTTGGCATGTTTCTCGAAGGCATAGCCATTATCGTGATTGCGGTTCCGCTGTTTATGCCTGTGGTCACTAGTTTAGAAATAGATATGGTGCAATTTGGAGTGATTATGATAATGACTTCTATGCTCGGGCTTTTAACCCCGCCAGTCGGTATGGTTTTATTTGCTGTATCCAGTGCGTCAGGTGTATCCATAGGCGTTTTGTCAAAAGAGCTGTGGCCTTATTTTATTGGCATCTTTGTGGTGCTGATGATGGTGACTTACATGCCATCGATTTCAACATTTCTTCCAAATATGATGATGGGAGGTTGATAATGAAAATATTAAATTATATTGAAAATCACGTGTTTAGAGTTTTATCGGGTGTTTCAATTGTCGCTCTCTTGTCAATATTGTTGCTGATTTTGATCAACGTATTTGGGCGTTACTTTGAGCTCTATACACTCAGCTGGATAAATGAAGTTATTGAAATTATTTTTTCCTGGATGGTCTTTATGGGGGCAGCGGCACTTTGGATGAAACATGATCATTTTCGTGTGGACTATTTAAGCAAGAAGCTTGCTCATACCAAGCTAGGGTGGTTCTTAGATGTCTTTATTGTGTCAGCTTGTTTATTTTTCTTGGTGATATTGACATGGCAAGGATTGATGTTGACGGTAAAAGCGGGAGCGATAACACCCGTTTTGGAAATTCCCACTTTGGTTAGTTATGCCAGTATTCCGCTGTCGGGTCTGATTATGTCTTTTTATAGTATGCGTGATTTGCACGCATTGTTTACGGGTGGCGAGATTGATTGTGAAGCTCTCGTTATTGATGATGTTTAATAATAGAAGAAGGTTAATACAATGATTTATGATGTTCGTACATATACTTGTCGTCCAGGTACCATTAATAAGCATCTTGCGCTGTATGAAGAATTTGGCCGCGATGTGCAGTTTAAGCACTTAGGTGATCCGCTGGCGTATTTGATTACAGAAACAGGTGCGTTGAATTCCTATATGCATATTTGGGTATATGACAGCGTAGAAGATCGCTCTGCTAAGCGAAAACAAATGCAAATCGATCCAGACTGGAAGAAGTTTTTGAGCATCAGCTCTGAAGCAGCCTATTTAGTCAGCCAAGAGAATAGAATGATGACCCCGGCTTCCTTTGCTACAGCGAAAAGATAGTTAGTGTTCGAGCAAGTCGCTTGCTGTTACCAAGCATATTTGTACTAGTTCAGTCTGAATTTGATCTTCTCCCACTTATCAAAGTGATGGATTAATTTAGGTTTGAGCTAGTGCTAATAAGTGTATAAATAAAGCCACTGTGCAGACCTTTTCTTTGTTTTATTGATCAATAGACTGAGAATAGCCATAAATTTTGGCCTGTTCTAGTATGAAATATACCCGCAGAACCCCGTGGTAGCTTTTGCACGTATAAAACAGTTGTACCTGGAATAGGGCTGTTATGCAGATTATGTTTCAACGTTGTTAATACCATGTGGTATTTTGGCATGGGTCGGGAAATTGCAGGCAGTGTTGCTGAAGTTCATAGGTCTCTGATTCTGCTAATAGCTAGAGAATTTAGCTATAACAATCGAGCTACTTGGCTGTGGACTTCATGATTAGCCGGAACTCCAACCCCGTATGTTTTTCTGTTCTTGTTTCGTAGCGATTGGGAAATAGCTCAAAGAAATCAGAGAGTTTGGTTAATTTATAATTTCGAGTATCAAAGTCTGGTTGTACGCGTTTTATATAGGCGCCGACTTCTCCTAATTTTGCCCAGCCGTTTTCATCGCGATAGTTTTGCCACGCATTGTGCATGATTCTCCACAGATCTTTATTGGCTTCGCCATTTTGCTGGCTGCCATCCATGCTTGCTAATTTTAAATCACTTTCCGGCATCTCTTCATTGTTTTCTAAATTTTCAATAGCGACAAAATTATCACAGGCATTCCTAAAGGAGATTGGAGTTTTATATTGACCTACACCTATGACCTGTATTTCAGACTCTCTCAGTCTGGCCGCTAAACTGGTAAAGTCACTATCGCTGGACACCAGTGCAAATACATCAAAGCGATCACGATATAACAGATCCATGGCATCTATTATCATCAGCGAATCCGTGGAATTCTTTCCAGTGGTATAGGCAAACTGTTGCCGAGGTTGAATGGCTAATGCATTCAGAGGTCTGCGCCAATATTTCAAATTCTCGCTGGAAAAATCGCCGTAGGCTCTTTTAATAACAATTTGTCCAAAACTTGAAAGCTCTTGCATGATCATGGGTAGTTTAGAGTGAGGAGTATTATCTGAGTCAATCAATACGGCAATTTTCTTGTTATTTGTGTCATTCAACATGGACACTCCTTTAAATCGATGACATGAGACCAAAAGGTTGCTTAACTGATAAATATGGCAGAGAGAGATACCCCTAACAGGTAGTTGCATTTTCTATTGAGTGTATTTTTTTAAGTACTTTAAGGCTGCACCCGATGCAATTATTTTCGCCATAGCTGCGTTAAACTGATCTCTCTGGGCGGCAAAATCGGACTTCCTTGACAGCGTAATATAGGATTTCTTTTTAACATCATCAAAGCGATAGGCTTTTCTGAAGTGGCCTTGTAACTGGTGTTTAGCGATTAGATAATCGGCTACCGCCTCATCCATGATAAAAGCCTGCACTCTTTTATTATCCAGTAGCATAAGCTGCTGTAATTCTTCAGCGACGCTATAGCGGCGAAAGTTTGTCTCTTCATCAAACTTTATCGCGTACTTTGTGCCTTTTACCACGGCTATAGAAGCTAAATTGTAGAGGTCTTGAAACTGATTAATTTGTGTCGGGTCAGCTTGATTGACATAAATGAGTTTGTCGCTGGTTTTATATTCGGGCTCTAAGTAGTGTAAAAATAATTCGCGCTCTGGACGTTTTAACAAAGTCCCCATCAAATCGGCTTTGCCCTCTTTCATCAATCGCAGGCAGCGTGTGCGCGAGCAGGGGATAGTGGTTAGCTCAAGATGCAACAACTGGGCTAAATCTCTGGCGATATCAACGACCACACCGGATGCATTCATCTCTTGATCAACAATAGCCCAAGGTGGCCAGTTCATGACAGCCAACTTGATTTCCCGAGCGTTTGCCTGCCCTGAAAAAGCCGTGCACAGCAGCAGATAAAGAAGGATTGGTTTTAGGTTGTATCTCACTTTTTTATATGCCTTTTTAATAAATACCTATAATCAATATAAAAAGCTTGGGGAATAAATGCAAGTTTCAGAAGACTTAATCTATTATGCTCGCGCTGCTCAAAGCTCAAAGCTCAAAGCTCAAAGCTCAAAGCTCAAAGCTCAAAGCTCAAAGCTCAAAGCCTACTGCTTTATTGTATTCACTACACTGCCGACCTTTTCAATCGTCACTGAAATCTCATCCCCATCACGTAGTGCCTGCGTACGCCCAGGCGTACCCATATAAATCAGATCTCCAGGCTGTAAGGTGAAATATTGGCTGAGATAACTGACCACTTTGGCCGGTTTATGGATCATAAATTGGGTATTTTCACGCTGTACTATTCTGCCATTGAGTGTGGTGGTGAGCAGCAGGTTATTGTAATCCACGCCTTTGGCAATCACCGGACTAATGGGGCCAAAACCATCGCTGGCTTTGGCGCGCATCCATTGCAGATCACTGCTCTGCCAGTTGCGCTCAGTTATATCGTTACCTGTGGTCACGCCAAAAATTACTGCTTGGGCCTCTGCCTCTGTGACATTTTTTGCTCGCTTACCGATCACCAATACAAGTTCTCCTTCAAAATGCACATTGGTGGCATCTGCGGGTAAGTGAATGACTTCACCCGATAGAATCAGCGCAGTTGGCAGTTTTAAGAAAAGCGGAGGAGGAGCGTTAGTAGGCGATGACATATGACTGGCAAAATTCATACCCACAGCAAATATCTTCTGTGGGTCTGTGGGTAACATTAGCTTAACGCTGCTAAGAGGTATAGGCTGACCACGGGCCGTCAGTGTGCCAAACAATTCTCCTGCCAGTGGCTGAATCTGTTGATCAATAATCTCACCGTAATTAACCTGCTGCTGGAATTGATAACGGACAATATGTTGCACTTGTGCTTGGCAAATTGAAGATATTATTAGCATCCATCCCAGCATAATTGCTCTCATCAGTTAGCTCCTTTATCGGTAAACACGGATCGGCAGTGACCGTATGTGAATGATTTATCATCTGAGCCCTTCGTTTATAAAGCAAGGAGGGCTAAAGGCTACAGCTTATTAAATAGGCTGTCTTAGATATTTACTGTGATTGTAAAAGATTTGAATTAGAAATGAGAACAAGTATTTTATGAACATAAAATGAACTAGTTAAAAGAATAGATAAGTATTCGCCTCTTTTTCTTTGGAAGATAGAACAGCCTAATCAGGCTTTTGACGCCCTCACGTACAGATCTTTGCTATCGGTTGCGCGCTACACTTTAAGTCTTTCAATATGTCAATCTAGATCATTATGTTGCCATTCAATTAAGTGACTCATTTAGTTTGATTTTTAAGGTTAAAGTTGATTGTGAGATGATGGAGATTACATGAAAGGTCATCATTGCATTTTCTGAAACCAAGTCATAAACACTGCAGTAATCGGTGAATATAATTTATTGATTGTCTGCTTGTCATATTTAAGCGCCATTGAGGCAGGTTTTTGCGCATTAAGCATCATTAACTTTATTCAGAACAATACGGCTCAGAGGCCGCTTCTGAGCCCTGTCGATCGAATGACATTAGGTCTTGGAATTTGGAATATGCACTATGCACTATGTAGGCACGCTGCCTCCACCCTGCATTTAAAGAGAGCAAACCCGCCCGAACGATACTGCCGCTAGGTTGGGCGGGGACGAATTTGCCTTTATTACTCTAGGTGCTTCACAAATAAGCGGCATTGAGAAACGGCTCACTGACTTCATTGAAAATATCTCGAATAGCAACCCACTAGAACAACATCAGACTCAAATTGGGGCAAGTATCGGTATTGTATTTTATCCGATTGATGCAACCCATGGTGATGAATTAATAGCCAAGGCAGATGCGGCACTCTACCAGGCAAAGGCGTCGGGTAGGGGTGTTTACCGCATTTACGATAAGCGCCATCATCAATCATCCCAGTAGAGCACTTCAGTTCAACTGTTGCTCTTATCTATAGTGTAGTGTGTAATTGCTAGATAATAGTAACCCAATGGCTGGAGTCTGTTACCACTCCGTCCAATTCTTTGTTGAATAGTGATGTGTAGTGGCGTGGGAAATTCTGCTGCCGCCAAAGATAATGTGACCTAATCTCCTTTCCAGCTAGTTGGCTGGAGTGATAAAAGTGTATATAGGGGGATTGCTAAGCAGCAAGATATTAAACAGGGAAACTACTTTTAGCTTCTTGGTCACTTAGGGAAGTAGCGAATAAGTCCCTAGATGTTCCCTGTGGATAACTAAGCGGTCAAATCCGCGGAAGAATGCGAAGTGAATGGCGAGTCCTTTACAAGCGTTCTGACAAAGGAGTTGGCCGCT
>Ga0105358_10001172_pt1 | contig 13876 bp, 15 predicted proteins | sample GOMGulsemesocosm_5_FD_83509 | JGI IMG/M metagenome (GOLD analysis project Ga0105358, IMG submission 83509) | Methane-oxidizing microbial communities from mesocosms in the Gulf of Mexico - GOM15C Gulf of Mexico | ecosystem: Environmental > Aquatic > Marine > Cold seeps | place: Gulf of Mexico... | reverse complement strand
CCAAGCCTAGCAGCCACAGTTGCAGTAGCTACACCATGTTGCCCTGCTCCAGTTTCGGCAATAATACGCGTCTTACCCATGCGTTTTGCAAGTAGCGCCTGACCAATTGTATTGTTGATTTTATGTGCACCGGTGTGGTTCAAGTCTTCCCGTTTTAAATAGATCTGCGCACCGCCGGTTTCTCGGCTCAAACGTTCTGCATGGTAGATAGGTGATGGTCGTCCCACATAGTCATGTAAATCCGCATCTAACTCAGCAAGAAACTCTGGGTCTTGCATAAACTTAGCATAAGCATCGTTAAGTTCCTCAATAGACTCCATCAGTGTTTCAGCGACAAAAAGGCCACCATATGGCCCAAAATGGCCGCGTTCGTCTGGTAAATTGTAATCTGACACTGTTGACTGCTTTTTATTACTCGTTGGCACGTTTTACCTCATGCATAAATTGTTTTATTAATTGGTGATCTTTGACACCCTTGTTTTTTTCAACACCGCTACTAACATCGACTGCATATAAATGTGTGCTTTTAACGGCACTATAAACATTTTGAATAGTTAAGCCACCAGCCAATATGATTGGTAAATCACATTGTTTAGGTATTAAGCCCCAATTGAACGCCTGCCCAGTTCCACCATACTGAGTAGTGTCAAAAGCATCCAGTAATAGGCCGGATGCCGAACTATAATGCTCAGCAAGCACGTTAAGGTTAGTCGAATCACGCATTCTAATCGCTTTTAAATAAGGCTTGTTGAAAGAAGAGCAAAAAGCTTCATCTTCATCTCCATGAAACTGCAAAACATCAATAGAAAGCTTCTCCAAAACAGTATTTATATAATTAGAATTTGCATTAACAAATAAAGCTACTTTATTGATAAATGGCGGTATATCATTAAAAATAGAAATGGCAGGCTCTATGTCTAAAAAACGTGGGCTTTTATCATAAAAAACGAAACCTAATGCATCAGCACCATAGTTAACGGCAGCTAAAGCATCATCACTATTCGTTATTCCACAAATTTTTACACGTGTTCTTAAAGACATTTTCTATTAAAGTGTTTGTTTAGTTTCTATTACATCAACAAAAGGAGCAAAAGCGTCCAATATATCTAAGCCGTATTCCTTAGGATAATACACCCCTTTAAAGTACAAGCCATTTGGTAGCGCTGTAACGCCTGCTTGCTTTCGATCTTTTGCATGCAAAGCATGCCGTACAAATTCAGGCTCTTCCTCACCTTTACCAACAGCTAATAATGTGCCGACAATATTTCTTACCATATGATGTAAAAAGGCATTTGCAATGATATCAATGATAATTTTATCATCAGAACGCTTAATAACAATCGAATGGATTTGTTTAATCGGTGATTTTGCTTGGCAAGCTTGCGCTCTGAACGAAGTGAAATCATGTGTTCCGTGTAAAAAATTAGCCCCTAACTGCATTAAAGATTCATCTAGCGGTTGAAAGATGGTTGTCACATGATGCCTGCTTAAGGCTGATTTAACCCAGCGATTAAGAATCTCATAGCGATAATAACGTGCTACTGCTGAAAAACGTGCATGGAAATTCTCAGGCACCGGTTTTATCCAAACGATTCGGATGTCATCAGGTAAATTTGTATTGGTACCCAATACCCATTGATGTGGCTCCCTTTCTTTTTCAGTCTCAAAGTGAATAACCTGTTCAAACGCGTGAACACCCGCATCTGTTCGACCCGCACAAGTGACAGAAACAGGATGAGTGGCTAAAATGGACAGCGCCAATTCAACTTTTTCTTGAACAGTCTCGCGAGTATTTTTTTGACGTTGCCAACCATGATATCGGCTGCCGTCATATTCAACCCCTAAAGCAAACTTCATAAAATTATGACGTTTAACAACGGCGTGCGTTAGACATAAGGTTTTTCATATCTCGCACGGCCATATCTAAACCACTCATAACAGCCCGTGCAATAATTGAATGACCAATATTGAGTTCTATTATTTCTGGAATTTTAGCGATGCTCTCTACATTATGGTAATGCAAGCCATGTCCTGCATTGACTTGTAGGCCCAGACTGTCTGCGTAAGCAGCTGCCTCAACTAGTCTGTTGTATTCATTCACTTGTTCGGACTCGCTTTTAGCATCTGCATAACAGCCCGTATGTAATTCAAGCATAGTGGCACCAGCCGCTTTTACAGCATCAATTTGCTCTTTGGCAGGGTCAATAAATGGAGAAATTAGAATTCCGGCTGTGGTTAAGGTTGAGCAGGCTTCTTCTAAACGTCTAAAATTTCCAGCTACGTCTAAACCACCTTCCGTCGTTAACTCCTCTCTTTTTTCAGGTACTAAACAGCATGACGCTGGTTTAACATTGCATGCGATATCAATCATTTCGTTGGTGACCGCAAGCTCAAGGTTTAAACGCGTATGAATATTAGAAACAATATCACGCACATCTTGATCCTTAATATGACGCCTGTCCTCTCGCAAATGGATGGTTATACCATCGGCACCTGCTCGTTCTGCGATAAAAGCAGCATCAAGTGGCGATGGATAATCAGTACCACGTGCATTCCTTAATGTAGCAACGTGGTCAATATTTACACCTAAGAGGATAGTATTTTTATACATAATCACTAAATTGAAAGTTAAACAAATAAATCACGACTCTTAAGTATTTTACCATCCAATTGAATATCAATTAACCGTCTCATGAGCCGCTTTGCTTGTTTAAGCTCGGTTTTATTTTGTAGATTATTATTGTTTAAATTAATCAAGGTGCCTCCTGAAATCGCATCCGGGTGCCTTTGATCATTTACAACTTTAGGACCCTGCCCTGGGTAATAAATGTAATATTGATTGCGTGTAATTGGCAGTTTGTTATCCATTTCATACTCAAGAATAAGCCCATAACCAATCTCATCAAACAATATCTTTTCAAATTCTCTAAGGTGTACTTCTAAGTGCTCACCTGTCGACAGTCGAACAATAATTTCTTTAAAAGCATCGAATAAACCTGGATGTGCGTCATGCTTATGAAGCAAACTTAAGATCAACTCGTTAACATAAAAACCGCAATATAAAGAACGCCCTTTCAGTTGAGTTATATTTGAAGAGTCATCGGTAGAGGTCAGTGTTTTCAGGTCACTTTTACCAACCCAAGATAACGATAGTGCTTTGAAAGGTTGCAATAAAGAGCCATGTTTAGAACTTTTGGTTTTTGACCCTTTAGACAGAATGGATATAACACCGTAATCCCGTGTAAATACTTGATGAATCAAGCTGTTTTCTTTAAATGCTTGACTCTTTAAAATAAAGCCAACTTGATGCTCAACTCGATTCATCTAGATTGTTGTTTAGTAGTGTGCGATACCGACAGTTATTCAATACCTCGATAACCTAAACTGATGAGCTCTCGCTCGCTATCGGACCAATTCTTTTTAACTTTAACCCACAAATTCAGATAAACCTTTGATTCAAGCATTTTTTCTATATCTAAACGGGCTTGCATGCCAATTTCTTTAAGGCCTGCACCTTTGTCACCTATGACTATATTTTTCTGCCCTTCTCTCTCCACCCAAATAACCGCATAAATTCGTGTGATTTTCTCTTCGACCTTGAATTGATCAATGCTAATACTAAGAGAGTGAGGGATTTCTTGACCTAAACGCCGTATTAGTTTTTCTCGAATAATTTCAGTTGCCATAAAGCGTTCAGAACTATCGGTGACCTGATCTTCGGGAAACATAAGATCACCTTCAGGCAAGAGTTTTAAAAGCAATTCTTCAAATTCTTCAAGTTGTTTACCTGTTAACGCAGAAATAGGAATAATGGATTTGAAGTCATGCTCAAGGCTGATCTTTTGAATGAATGGCAATAAACTTTCTTTGTCGTTGATTCTATCGATTTTATTAATCGCTAATACAACTGGAGCACCTTCATTTTGTAGCTTTTCAAGAATAGAAATATCGAGATCATCCCATTGCATATCGTCTTTAACCCAAACAATAACATCTACGCCCATAAGGCTCGTATCTGCAGTTTTATTTAGATATTTATTCAACGCTTTTTTTCCACCTAAGTGCATGCCGGGGGTATCGACATAAACGACTTGCGAATCTTCCGTTGTCTTAATTCCTAAAATTCGGTGACGTGTTGTCTGAGGCCGTCTTGAGGTAATACTTATTTTTTGCCCCAATATATTATTTAAAAGGGTTGATTTACCTGCATTTGGGGCGCCAATAAGTGCGACAAAGCCACTTTTAAATGATTTATTAGCCATTAATGTAAGCCCTCCAAAATTTTTAATGCAGCCTTTTGTTCAGCTTTTTTTCGAGAACTTGCGGTTGCATAAACGGATTCATCGACACTTTCAACTTGGCATTCAACTTTAAAGTGCTGATTATGATCTAAACCCGTGGTCGAAATAACAGTGTATTTAGGCACTGCTATACCACGTGCTTGTAAATATTCTTGTAATTGAGTTTTAGGATCTTTCGTAGCAGTATCTAATGTTAAGGAATCCAGCTGTTCTTTGAAAATATCTAGAACCCAACATTTAGCTTCATCAAGCCCTTTGTCTTTATATATGGCACCTATCAAGGCTTCTACAGCATCAGATAAAATCGAAGCGCGGTGTTTTCCACCACTTTTCATTTCACCTTGCCCAAGAACTAATTCATCACTTAACTTAAGTTTTTTTGCAATAGCAGCCAAAGAATCTCTGTTAACTAGATGTGCTCGTAGGCGACTCATAATACCTTCATCCACATCAGGAAAACGTGTATAAATCTCATCTGCTACAACAAAGCCTAAAATAGAATCGCCTAAGAACTCTAACCGTTCATTATTGCTTCTGCCTATACTTCGGTGCGTTAATGCCTGCTCCAATAAAGCATGATCATCGAATTTAGCATCGATTTTTTTCTGCAGCCTTTTTATATCAAAACTCAAGTGGATCTCTCTTACTAACTTAAAGTAACGGGTTAAAGAGGTACTTCCATTTGATCGCTAAATGACAAAACAATATCCACATTACCGATATAGTCTTTGCGCACCTCATATTCAACTTTCATCGTAATATCACTCATTGAACGGTTAATTTTGGCATCTTTAGCATTAATGCTAGTCACTTGGTTCATTGCCAATTTCTTTTCAAATAATGACCTTACTTGCCCTACGCTCATTCTTTTTATTGACGGGTCGGTTTCTATCGCTTCTATTGAAGTTTTTACAGCCAAGTGCTCCATATACACAGGAAATATCTTCAAAATACTTAATGTAAAAATACCAATTAACGCTAAAACTAAAATCAGTCCGACAAGGGTAAACCCGTTTTGTTTTGGTGAATTCATACTATGCTCTCCTTTCATAATTAATTCTTAATTTATTGTAGAACCTAATCTTTTCCAGTCTATTCCATTATGACTTGAATCCCAGTTCATCCAGATCATAAACGCTTTACCGACTATATTCTCTTCAGGAACGGTTCCCCAATAGCGGCTGTCGTTACTGTTATCTCGGTTGTCACCCATCATAAAGTAATGCCCTTCGGGAACAATTATCTCGCCTTCAATCGATGGGCGTTCTTGCATGATGAGTATATCGTGTTCTTGTGATGGCAGTAGCTCATGCTGTAATAAAGCATTCGTCATATTCTCTCCCTGACCTACACCTTTGTATAAGCCAAGAGGTTGATGTGTGACTCTTTGTCCATTGATATAGACATGTTTATCAAAGTAGCCAACTCTATCACCAGGTAACGCAATAACCCGTTTAATATAATCCAATGAAGGGTTTTTTGGATATCGGAAAACCATAATATCGCCACGTTCGGGCTTATCAATTTCAATTATTTTGGTGTTAACAACAGGCAACCTTATACCGTAAGAAAACTTGTTAACCAAAATGAAGTCGCCAATTAAAAGCGTTGGCATCATTGAGCTTGAAGGGATTCTAAAGGGTTCTACAATAAACGAGCGCAAAACCAAAACGAATAAGAGCACCGGAAAAAACGACTTTGAATACTCGACAATCAGCGGTTCTTTAGATCCAGGTGTTATTTTTTTTGACCGTTGCGTCAGCCAATAAATAGCCGCAATAATTCCTGTTATCAGCGTTGCAAGCGTTAGAGCCGCAGAAAAGTCAAAATGCATCAGTCGCTTCCTAACTTAAGAACCGCTAGAAAAGCGTCTTGTGGTATATCAACGTTACCGACTTGCTTCATACGTTTTTTTCCTGCTTTTTGCTTTTCTAATAATTTACGTTTACGAGAAATATCACCACCATAACATTTTGCAGTTACATTTTTTCTCAGTGCTTTAACTGAGGAACGAGCAATAATTTTAGCTCCGATGGCTGCTTGGATAGCAATTTCAAACATTTGACGGGGAATTAGCTCTTTCATCTTATCAACCAGTTCACGACCACGGTTCTGACTTATATCTCGGTGGACAATAAGAGATAACGCATCGACTCTGTCGCCATTAATGAGCACATCAAGTTTAACCAAAGGTTCTGCTTGAAAACGTTTAAACTCATATTCAAACGATGCGTAACCACGACTGACTGACTTCAAACGGTCAAAAAAGTCCAGCACCACTTCACTCATTGGCATTTCATAGCTGAGTGAAACTTGCTTGCCCATGTATTGCATTTTTGTTTGCACGCCACGTTTATCAATGCATAAAGTAATAACATTTCCCAAAAATTCCTGAGGAACAAGTATATGAGCTTCAATAATGGGCTCACGAATTTCAGCAACAGTTGAAATATCCGGTAGTTTTGCAGGGTTATCAACTTCAAGAGTATCACCATTATGTAATAACACCTCATAAACCACAGTAGGCGCAGTGGTAATCAGGTCAAGATCATATTCACGTTCCAGCCTCTCTTGAATGATCTCCATATGCAGCATGCCTAAAAACCCACAGCGGAACCCAAAGCCCAACGCATCGGATGTTTCAGGTTCATAATTCAAAGAAGCATCGTTGAGCTTTAACTTATTTAATGCTTCTCGTAGGTTTTCATAATCATTGGAACTTGAAGGGAACAAACCAGCAAATACACGCGCTTGAACCGTTTTAAAACCAGGCAAGGAACTTTCTGCAGAGTTGTTAGCAAAAGTTATTGTATCACCAACAGGTGCCCCATAAATATCCTTGATGCCGGCGACCATAAAGCCAACATCGCCTGGATACAAAGCATCAAGAACTTCTCTTTTAGGTGTGAAGACACCCACTTGGTCCACCAAATGGATATCATTTGATGACATCATTTTAATTTTCTGTTTCTTTTTTATCGTGCCATTAACGACACGAATTAAAGAAACAACACCCAAGTAATTATCAAACCAAGAGTCAATAATAAGGGCTTGTAATGGTGCATCTGCATCACCTATCGGAGCAGGCACACGCTTTACTATTTCTTCTAGAACTAACTCAACTCCAAGTCCAGTTTTAGCACTAATTTGAGGTGCCTCAATAGCTTCAATGCCAATAATCTCTTCGACTTCTTCAGCGACACGTTCTGGCTCCGCTGAAGGTAAATCAATTTTATTTAATATTGGCAGCACTTCTAGCCCTAACTCAATGGCGGTATAGCAGTTGGCTACACTTTGCGCCTCAACCCCTTGAGCTGCATCAACAACCAATAAAGCACCCTCGCAAGCTGCTAAAGAGCGAGACACTTCATACGAAAAGTCTACGTGCCCAGGCGTATCAATAAAATTAAGCCGGTATGTTTTCCCATCGTCGGCGTTGTAATGAAGAGTGACACTTTGTGCCTTAATGGTAATGCCTCGTTCACGCTCAATATCCATTGAGTCAAGGACCTGCTCTTCCATTTCTCGTTCGCTCAAGCCGCCACAAATATGAATTAAGCGGTCGGCAAGTGTGGACTTCCCGTGATCAATATGGGCAATTATAGAAAAATTTCTCGTTAAACTGATATCAGGCACTTTTTTACTCGTCAATCGTGGTCATAGACCGTAAATTTCGTTAAATCGCATATAAAGCACATCCGATTCACTTAGCTAAAAACGCCTCAAGTGAGGCGTTTAGTTTTACTGCCTGTATTGTACCTATTATTTTTTCAAAGCGAGGAAAATTGGGTTCCCTTGACGATTAATTAATACTGATATAAATTTACCATCTTTGATTCTATTCGCTAATTTTATAATATGTTGGGTATTTTTTACATCATGTCCATCCATTTGCATAATCACATCGCCCGAACGAATCCCTGCTTTTGACGCGGCCCCATTGCCAACAACTTCAACTATAACGCCGTACTGTTTAATTCCCAGTTCACTACGCATTTGTTTAGTTAAATCTTTTACTGACATTCCTAGGATGCTGTTTGCTTTTGGTTCAGCTTGTATGTTTGCTAATGTTTTTTCGTCATCTGGAAGGTTTTCTAGCTTCACAGTTAATATTTTAGTTTTTTTATTACGGATGACTTTTACACGCGCATTATTTGCAATATTTGCTGATCCAACTAAAGGGGGCAAAGATGAGGAACGACTAATGCTCTCACCATTGAAGGCCACAATAACGTCACCAACTTGGATACCTGCTTTTTCTGCAGGGCTATCAGGAATAACTTGAGCAACTAGAGCACCATGTGGTTTCTTCATCTCAAATGACTCCGCTAATTCGCGGGTAATATCTTGAATACGAACACCTAACCAGCCTCGTATAACATGCCCAGATGTCTTAAGCTGATTACTGACATTTAAGGCGACATCGATCGGTATCGCAAAGGATAGCCCCATAAAACCACCTGAACGGCTATAAATTTGCGAATTTATGCCGACGACCTCACCCTTTAAATTAAATAAAGGGCCGCCTGAATTTCCTGGGTTGATAGCCACATCAGTTTGAATGAAAGGCACATAATTTTCCTTGGGTAGGCTTCTTCCTTTAGCACTTACGATTCCTGCTGTAACAGAACTATCAAAACCAAATGGTGAACCAATCGCAAACACCCATTCACCAACCTTAAGTGACTTAGACGAACCAAACTTAACGACAGGAAGGTTTTTCGCCTCCACCTTAAGCAAGGCAACATCTGTGCGTTGATCACTTCCAATTAGTTTAGCTTTTAATTCTCTACGGTCTTGTAATCGGACGAAGATTTCATCAGCGTTTTTAACAACATGATGATTGGTCAACAAAAACCCATCGTGCGAAATAATAAATCCGGAACCTAATGAACGAGTTTCTTGTTGGCGTGGCCTTTGCCCCTGACCGCCAAAAAAATGTTTTAACAAATCGCCATACGGTTGATTTTCTGGAAATTCAAAACCTTCCGGCAAAGCACTTTGTCGCTGTGCCTTTTGCGTCGTGCTAATATTTACGACAGCATTACTGTTTTCTTCTACAAGGGCAGTGAAGTCAGGCAAACTGCTTGCGCTAACGTTAGCAAACAAACTCCATAACAAAACTGCAAAAATAATATGTCGACCACAGCGCTTATACATAAAATATCCCTTCTATAACGGTTTTAAATAAATGGAGTCTCTTCAACTTTTTTCAAGATAACTGGGTTGATTTTTTGTGGTTCAAAAAAATTTTCAATTAAGAATTTTACTAAATAATAGCAACCGCCAAACCCAGTGAGCGCAAATGTTATGGTCAGAAATTCATTATGTAAATTAAACTGTTCAGCCAAGTATTGCCCTAATACCGCAAATAAAAAAAGCGCGCATAGCGGTACAAAATAAATTAAACCCGTAAGCCCCAGAAATAACTTTTCGCTGATCCCAACTACCACTTCATCACCTGGCTTTAGTGGAAGTTCTGACTGCATTTTAAGCTCAATTTCTTTGGCGCCAAAAAACTTTGACAATATTGATGTTGAGCACGAGGCTTTTTCGTTACATTGGTGGCAGCTAGAATGTTGGCTGGTTAACACACTAATCCAATTATGCTTTACCGATTGCACAACAGCTGTTTCTTCAATCATCGTTGTTCCCAAATATTATATTAAGTCCCACTTTTTCTAGTATCTCATAAGGCAGCTGACCCTCAACACTAATTATTCTTTTATTGGCTATCGGTTTAAACACGTGAAAAGCATCTAACTGTTGCCCTCTTGTAAGTTTGGCTTCATGCCAATGGTGACCAAGATATATACCTATCTTTGCGAACCCATCGGTTAATAAAATCAATTTATAGAACAGAGCACCTTTATCATCATAAACAGATTGCATTGAAGAAACTGTAAAATTAGACGGCAACCATTGAAGTGTAACTTGCCCAGTTTTAGAGTTATTCTTATGATAATAATGAGATGCTTGAGTATTCTCTACGTTAACAGCTTGAGGGAGAGTACGTTCAGCAGCATGATTTAATGTCAATGACGTAAATACCATTCGTTCAATTAATTCACCCGTCTCATTTAAGGTGTCTACTCTTAAAATAATATAGTTTCGTACGTCGACCCAATAAATATAACTGTATCGATCATTATTCTTTGAAATAACAGACAATCTAGCAGTCTGAATCCCAGCTACTTGGTCGTAGTTTTTACTAATAAACAAGTCATACGACTCTAAGCTTTTTGCTAAGTGCTCGTTTAAATATCTTAATGAATTAAAGTAGACTTTATTGTGGTGAACACTTAGACCATGAGCAGTTTGATAAACCTCCTTGTCATTCAATACACTGATCAACCTCGCGTGCTCTCCATTATCATTGAAGGTGATATGCTCAAGCTCTCCTTCACGCTTAATATTAATGGATTCCATTCCAGAGGGACGTATATACAAGGCACTCGCCTCATAGGATTGAATTTGGAAATTGCTAACGACTTTACTTAAAAGGCTTTCAGCCGTTTCTTCTATTGCTACTACAAGTGATGGGAACGTCAGTATTACAAGTAACACTAAACATAAAGTACGCGGGAGCTTCTTGTGTAACTCAATATTAAAGCGGCTTTGTCTATTCGGTGGCTTGGATAACGCTTTAACGATACTAACTACCTTTCAAAGGTGACGAATTGAGGACGCAGAGTATTTTCATTTTCTATAAACTCTTCATCTAGTTGCTCTTCAAGGGCTAACATTTCTTCTTGTTCTGCCTCTATAGATGCAACTGTGTGATGTTGCGGTGACGAATAGTTAAAAAGACCGACATCAAAAATGATAACTGCAAAGATAGCAAACGATGCGGCTAATGCAGCAGCCACATACTTTTTGTTCTCAGGTTTTTTGCGTCTAGGAGCTAAAACGGTTGGCTCAATAACAAGTGCTGCTTGAACACGCTTTAAAAATGACTCTTCATGTACGACAACGTCTTCATTTAATGCATCACGAATAAGCGCATATCGATCAAACTTCTCTCTCAATCCTTGATTGCTCTCTATCGCTCCTAATAACTCATTAGCTTCTAGTGAACTTAATTCATTATCGAGTAACGATGATATCTGTTCTTTATGTGTGTCATTCATTGCTTATTCCTATCAATTTTAATTGAGTAAGGGTTCCAAAATTTTATCTACCGCTTCTCGTGCCCTAAATATACGTGACCTTACCGTACCAACTGGACACCCCATTTTCTGTGCGATTTCTTCATAACTCATGCCATCAAGTTCCCGGTATCTAATCGCCTTTTTCAACTCTTCAGGCAAACCTTCTATTGCATGCTGAATTGTTTCTCTAATTTCTTCACTTAATAATAAGTGTTCAGGCGTGTCAGCCTCTTTAAGCCTAAATGCTCCTTCATAGTTCTCAGCCTCGCTTGCTTCCACCACATGATCAGACGATCTTCTTGCTCTGGAAACAAGGTAGTTCTTTGCCGTATTAACCGCTATACGATACAACCACGTATAAAAAGCACTTTCACCTCTAAAACTCGGCAATGCTTTATAGGCTTTAATAAATGCTTCTTGAGCAACGTCCTGTGCTTCACTTGCATCACGTACATATCTACCGACTAATTGGATAATACGTTGCTGATATTTAATAACTAACTTATCAAATGCCTTTTTATTCCCCTCTTTAACAAGGGATATTAATAGCTGGTCATCTTGATCAGACATATCTATTCTCACAAACCTGAGCAAATAACCGTAACTCTTGCCTTAAAGACAACAGTAGCAAAGGGTAGTTCAATTGTTTAGAAGAAAAAGTCAATTTATTAATTAATCCGTGTAAAGTAACAAAGTTTTTCTATTATGACCTTTTAGAGCAAGTCTAATCAAATAAATTAATATGGCCGATAATACGCTTTCTTATGACGTTATCATTATAGGTAGTGGTGCGGCTGGGCTTGGGCTTGCACTCTCCCTCCCAGACCACCTTCGAATTGCAGTTTTATCAAAACTAAGTATGTCTGAAGGTAGTACCTATTATGCTCAAGGAGGCATTTCTGCCGTTTTAGATGACGCTGACTCACTCGACTCCCACCGAATAGATACAACAAGAGCCGGTGCTGGCTTATGTCATGATGACATTGTCGAATTGGTTGTTTCAAATGGCAAGGCTAGCATTGATTGGTTGATGGCTAATAATGTCGAATTTTCTACCCACAAAAAAACACAATCAAAGAGTAAGCTCCACTTAACGAAAGAAGGTGGACACTCATATAGAAGGGTCGTACACGCTGATGATTCAACCGGCCGAGCAGTTCAAATAGCCCTTAATGGCCAGGTGGTTAATAAATCCAATATAAAAATATTTGAACATCATAATGTTATTGACCTAGTCACAAATACTGATAAAACGTCAGGTAAAAAGAAGGTGGCTGGTTGTTATGTTTTAGATACTAAAAAAGATGTTGTGTTTAGCATGAAAGCCCCATGTATCACGCTTGCGACTGGCGGCGCTAGTAAAGTTTATTTGTACACCAGCAACCCCGATGTTTCTACAGGTGATGGCATTGCTATGGCATGGCGTGCTGGTTGTAGGGTGGCAAATATGGAATTTATGCAGTTTCACCCTACTTGCTTATTTCATCCTGAAGCTAAGTCTTTCTTAATCAGCGAAGCCGTTAGGGGAGAAGGTGGGCTTTTGTTATTACCGGACGGTACACGCTTTATGCCAAGTTTTGATAAACGTGCAGAGTTAGCTCCTCGTGATATTGTCGCACGTGCTATCGATCATGAAATGAAACGGCTAGGTATCTCCTCTGTGTTTTTAGATATTAGTCATCGGACTGCAAAGTTCACAAAATCACATTTCCCAATGCTCCATGAAAGGTGCCTTAATTTTGGTTTTGATATGACTAAAGACCCTTTGCCTGTTGTGCCTGCCGCTCACTATACCTGCGGTGGTGTCATGACCGATAAAAACGGGTTGACCGATATCACGGGCTTATATGCTATTGGAGAAACCGCCTTTACGGGCTTGCATGGCGCTAATAGAATGGCTAGTAATTCTATTCTTGAATGCTTAGTTTTCGCAAAACAAGCAAGTATAGATATTACTAAATTCTTAAAAAGTTCTAAAAAACTGCCTAATATAAAAGCTTGGGACGATTCAAAAGTAATTAATTCAGATGAGGCGATTGTGGTCTCCCATAACTGGGCTGAGTTACGCCAGTTTATGTGGGACTACGTTGGTATCGTTAGGACAACTAAGAGGCTACAGCGTGCAAAAAACCGTATAGCATTATTAAAACGCGAGATAGAAGAGTACTACGGTAAATTCCATGTAACAAGCGACTTTCTTGAGTTGAGAAACCTTGTCACTGCTGCAGAGTTGATTATTGATAGCGCACTACTTCGCAAAGAAAGCCGTGGCTTACACTACACATTGGACTACCCCAAGCTAGATGATATGCATTTTAAAAAAGACACTATTCTTAAACCTTAACTTGTAGAAGTTGGTTCTTATACACCCTTAGAGCAACATGTAATTTTCTGCCCTCTTCCACTGTCATCGAGTCATTGCCT
>Ga0105358_10001171_pt1 | contig 13880 bp, 19 predicted proteins | sample GOMGulsemesocosm_5_FD_83509 | JGI IMG/M metagenome (GOLD analysis project Ga0105358, IMG submission 83509) | Methane-oxidizing microbial communities from mesocosms in the Gulf of Mexico - GOM15C Gulf of Mexico | ecosystem: Environmental > Aquatic > Marine > Cold seeps | place: Gulf of Mexico... | reverse complement strand
GTTGAGTTTATCATTCAATAAAAATAGTGGTAAAGGTACATAATGACTAAGGTTGAGGATTCAATTGTTGCTTTGAAGGAGATTGTGAAGATTTCATTAATTATTCAGAAGGTTTAATTATAGAAAAAATGTAAGGGAGGGAGAACCCCACCCTCTACATATTATTTAAAAAGTAGCAAATCTAGATAATGACTGAGTCGTAACAAAATTACCGTCTTTATCATATTTTGATACTTCTGTACCTTGTACAGGGTTAGCATTATCAAATCTCCATTGCTCTGTTGTTGAGTCTGAACCAGCAACTTCATAGTGAATTTTTGTCTCAAGATTACCACTATTGATATACCAATTGTCTCCTTTTCCTCCCCATGGAACTCCAGCAATACTTACACCAGCACAGGTAACATAACCATTAACACCTACTTCTAGTGGTGCATCAAAGTAACATGCTGATGGACCATCTGTTTTATCAGTGATAATCATCAGTTTATTATAAAAAGTCTCTGCGATTAATCATCAATATTATTCTCTTTCAGTTATAATTTCACATATTATATATTAAGGAAAATTATGAATACAATAGAAGTAAGATCACCATATGATGGGAAAATTGTAGGAGAAGTACCTTTTAATACAAGAGATGAAGTAGAAGATGCTATTGATTTAGCTCTTAATACATTTGAAAATAATAAAATACCTAAATATAAAAGGCTTGAGATTTTAGAAAATGTAGTAAAAATTATGAGTTCCCAAGTTGAAGAGCTTACAATTTTATGTGCAAGTGAAGGTGGAAAGCCATATATTGATTCAAAAGTAGAAATCCAAAGGGCAATTAATGGAGTTAAATTAGCAATTGAACATTTAGGAGCTTACGAAGGTAAAGAAGTTGCTATGGGACATACTCAAAGCTCTGCTAATAGAATGGCCTATACTTTTAAAGAACCCATTGGTGTAGTTGCAGCTATTTCCGCATTTAATCATCCTTTTAACCTTGCAGTTCATCAAGTTATACCAGCTATTGCAGTTGGGTGTTCAGTGATAATTAAACCAGCAAGTTCAACTCCAATGTCTGCTATAAGATTAATTGAGATTTTAAAAGAAGCAGGATTGCCAAATGGGTGGGCACAAGCACTTGTTTGTAATAAAGAAGATGCAGAACTTCTAGCAAGTAGTCCTAAGCTAAACTTCTTAACATTTATAGGTTCAGGAAAAGTAGGGTGGCATTTAAATTCAAAAGTTGCAATGGGTACGAGAGTTGCATTAGAGCATGGAGGAGTAGCCCCAGTTATTGTAGAAGCTGATGCAAATATAAATGAACTAATTCCAGATTTATTAAAAGGTGGATTCTATCATGCTGGTCAAGTTTGTGTATCAGTTCAAAGAGTATATGTTCATGAATCAATAGTTGAAAATGTAGCAAGAAAACTTAGCATATCTGCTTCAAAATTAATTATAGGAAATCAACTAGATAGCAAAACTCAAGTAGGGCCTTTAATTAATGAAAATGAAGTTAATAGAGTAGAAGAGTGGATAGATGAAGCAGTAGAAGAAGGAGCAAAGGTATTAACAGGAGGAAAGAAAATTACTAATACTTGTTATGAACCAACTGTTCTTTTAAATCCAAGTGATGATTCTAAGGTGTCAAAGTTAGAAGTATTTGCACCTCTTGTTTGTATATATTCATATTCTAATATAGATGAAGCAATAAAAAGAGCAAACTCTTTAGATGTATCATTTCAAGCTGCTATATTTACAAAAAATTTAGACAATGCTTTAAAAGCTGTAAAAGAGTTAAATGCAACAGCTGTTATGGTAAATGACCATACAGCATTTAGAGTGGATTGGATGCCTTTTGGTGGAGCTAAACAATCAGGTTTAGGACTTGGTGGAATAATAAACTCTATGGATGAAATGAGTAAGGAAAAATTAATGGTTATAAAGTCAAAGGTGTTATAGTGAGTGAATTAATGAATACATGGGAAGATTTTTTTAAAGAAGAAGAATCAAAAGATTATTATAAAAGTTTAATGGAGAGTATAGATAAAGCATATGATGTAAGTACAGTTTTCCCTCCCAAAGATAAAATTTTTAATGCTTTTAATTTAACACCATTCTCTGATTTAAAAGTTGTACTTTTAGGTCAAGATCCTTATCATTCAGCGGGACAAGCACAAGGTTTAGCTTTTTCAACTCCAAGTAGGGTAAAAAACCCACCTTCAATGAGAAATATATTAAAAGAGATTGAATCAGATTTAAGTAGAAAATCAATATGTGAAGATGGAGATTTAAACCCTTGGGCAAAAGATGGTGTATTACTTATAAATGCAATTTTAACAGTAGAAGAAGCAAAAGCTAAATCTCATCATAAATTAGGTTGGGAAAAGTTTAGTGATAATTTAATAAAGTTTATATCATCTAATACTAAAGGTATTGTTTTTATATTATGGGGAGGAAGTGCTATTAAAAAAGAGAAAATTATTGATACAAAGGTCCATCATATTTTAAAAGGTGTACATCCTAGTCCCTTATCATCTTATAGAGGTTTTTTTGGATGTAAGCATTTCTCAAAAGTAAATGATATTTTAAAGAAAATTGGAAAAGATGAGGTTACTTGGTAAAAATTAGGAGAAAATACTTTTAATTCTTTTCTTAACTTTTGTGAGACTTAGTTTAATTGATGCATATTTCATTACTTTAGCAGCATTTTTCCATCTAGTTTTTTCATAACATGGCGTAGGGCAAGTTCTACATCTAGGTTTTATATCATGTTGACATTCATTTAAACGTTCAAAAGAGTAAGTAATTGCATTATGACACTCTTTACATAAAGATAAATTAATAGTAAACTTTTTATCTTTATATTCTAGATTTATCGTTTTTTCTATTTGATTTTGATGTTTATCTTTACAATAAAGTTCGAAGAATTTTTTTAGCGTATTGATTTCTATTTCGAATTTTTCAGTTGTCATAGTAAAATAATACCTTTATTTTAATATTTAAGGCAAAAATTGTCTTATTTAAATTTGTTTTTAATATTTTTACATAAAATACACTTATATACATTGATTTTAATCAATATATAGAAGAGAGTAAATATGGAAATAAATGTATTAGAAGATTATTATTTTTTCAGCTTTTTGGAAAAAGATGATTTATTAAGATTAAAAGAAATATCAATAAAGAAACGTTACAACAAAAATGAAATACTATTTTACAAAGGAGATCATCCAAAGTTTTTACACTTGTTAATAAAAGGTGTTGTAAAACTATATACGCATGATCATAAAGATAATGAAGTAATTATTCACAATCTAATGGCTCCATCCTTAATAGCAGAAATTGCAAATTATAATGAAGCAAAGTTTCCAGCAAATTGTGCTTTTGAAACAGATGCAGAAGTACTACTGATTGATTATAAAAAATTTAAAGCAGAGTTTTTATTAAAACCAGAAATTGTAATGTTTTTTATTAAATCTTTAACAACAAAAATTAAAGCGTTAGAAAGTTTCATATCATATAATATTAGTTCAAATAGTAGTGAAAAAATTGCTAAGTTCTTATTGGATAATGAGTCTATTCTAATTAATCTTAAGCAAGTAAAGATTGCTCAAATATTAAATATTACTCCTGAAACATTTTCAAGAAAAATTTCTAAGTTAAAGAAAGATAGAATAATAGAAAATGAAAAAGGTTATATTAAAATTTTAGATCATGATAATTTAAAATATTTGGTAAATGACTAAAGAAAGAAGATTAATCTTCTTTCTTTAGTTTAAATAATAGTCCATAAATATTTGTTTTATGGATTTTATCTACTTGCATAAATATAAATGCAACAACAATAACATTTAAATGGATTAATGCTTCTGCAAATGGGAAAGATATAAAAATTAAACCAACTATTAAAATAAATAATGGTTTAGCAAATTTAATAAGCCCTTGTGTTTTTATAAGTTTTAATTTATACTCATTTTCATTGTTAGTAATAAAGACTTTATCTTCTTCACTCAAGTTATTAGTAAGTTTTAACTTTTCTAAACCTTTTATAACGTCCATATTTTTCTTATATTGTAGATATCTATAAAACAATACACCAATTAGTACTATTGATGCAAAGTTCGAGATTAATTGCAGTGGTATTTGGTTTAACATTTACTTCCTTTAAATCGTATAATTAAAAAAATTATTTTAGGATTTAAAATCACTAATCAATTTATCATTTATACTTTATTATTTCTTTATATTTAATATTTTATATTCTTTGGAAAAAGATTATCATAATTATATAAAAGATAACTTATTAAATACTCAAAACTCATGGTATTAGAAGTGGGATAAAGGAAATGTGAAAACTCTACATATTAAATGTTCAAATGTGAAGATTTATTAGTTTATGATGAAAATATATTTAATAGTAGAGTGTTCTTTTATTGTCCAAGTTGATAAAGCTAAAAAACGATAATTCACAATTTATACATGATTAAAAAATAATATAAAAAATATTTAATTCTAATTAGATATAATTAACTAAATTATTTAAGGGGAAAGAATGAAAAGAATTATTGTGTTACTAATGTTGAGTGTTTCATTTATGTTTGCAGCTGTAAATTTACAAACTGCATCAAAAGATGAGTTAATGAGTATTAAAGGTATTGGTCCAGTTAAAGCAGATCAAATAATGAAATACAGAAAATCAAATAAGATTTCTAGTGCAAATGATTTACAAAATATCAAAGGTTTTGGACCTGGGATTATTGCTAATGTAAAAGGAAACAAAACAGTTACAAAAGCTAAGATGGGTGAAAAAAAGCAAAAGTCTAGAATTGAAGATAAAAGAAAATCTAAAATTTCAAAATCTAAAGAATTTGGAATGTCTAAAAATGAGTTAAAAACAAAAAAACAAAAAATTAATAAAAAAGTAAAAGCAAAAAAAACTGATATAAAAACAAATGCTAAAACAAAGAAATCAGAAAAAAAAGCAAAGATGACTGAGAAAAATAAAAAGAAAGTAGATAAATAAGCTAAGAAACTGAAAAAAATATTAGATGCAACTAAATAATAAATCTTCGTAGACATTAGTCTACCTAGATTTTTTAATCAATTTGTGTTAATATCTCTTAAATATTTTAGGAGTACTACCTTTGAAAATATCTCCAAATGATCAATGTCCTTGTGGCTCATTAAAAAAATACAAAAAATGTTGTAAAGTTTTTCATGATGGGTCAAATTCAAAAACAGCAGAGCAATTAATGCGCTCAAGATTTACTGCATATATTCTAAATGATGCTGAATATATAATTAAAACAACGCATAGAGATAATCAAGACTATACTTCAAATATTGAAAGCTGGAAAAAAGATATTATAAACTTTAGTGATGATACAGATTTTGTTAAATTAGAAATATTTGAAAGTATTGAAGGGAAAGAAGAGAGTTTTGTAAAGTTTAGGGCAACTTTACAACAAGACAATTTAGATGCATCTTTTAATGAAAATAGTAGATTTCTAAAAATTGATAATAAGTGGTTATATGTTGATGGAACATTTACAGAATAAGGATAAAAATGAAGATATTATTTTCACCAAGTGAAGCAAAATATAAAGATGGTAATGATACTAAATTTACAAAAGAAAGTTTTATTTTTCCTGAACTATTTAAGTATAGAGAAGAGATGATAAATAAATACCAATCATTTATAAACAATACAAGTAATGATGAAATCGCAAAATTAATAGGTACTAAGAAACAAGATGTAATAGATTATTACTCAAGTGATATTTTTGAAAGAAATACTAAAAAAGTTATTCAAAGATATGATGGTGTTGCATATGATTATCTAAAATATGAAGAATTATCAAGCTTAGAAAAAAAATACATAGATGAAAATGTAGTGATATTTTCAAATTTATTTGGTCCAATGCTTGCAGGTGATATGGGTTTACCTGATTATAAACTAAAGCAAGGTGAAAAACTTAATAAGTTAGCTGTAGAAGTTTTTTATAAAGAACATTTTACTAAATCTTTAGATGAGTATCTAGAAGATGAGGATGTTTTAGACTTACGTGCAGGGTTTTACGAAAAGTTTTATAAAATGAGTAAACCATATACAACTATGAAATTTATAAAAGATGGGAAAGTTGTAAGTCATTGGGCTAAGGCCTATAGAGGTATAATCTTAAATAATATATCAAAAAATAATATCAAAACTATTGAAGAATTAATGAACTTAGAAGTTAATAATTTAAGTATAAGTGAAATAAAAGTACAAAAACTTAAAACAGAAATAGTTTATAATATTGTTTAATATGTGATAGTTTAGAAGGAAATATTTATGGCAAATATTTTAAAAAAAATAACAATTTTATATGTTGAAGCTGATGGAGTATTAAGAAAAGAATTAATTAATATTTTAGAATCTGTGTTAAAAAAAGTTTATCTTTCAACTAATGGATTAGAAGCCTTAGAGATATTTAAAAAACATAATAAATCAATTGATCTAGTCCTTTCAAGTGTTAATATCCCAGGTATGAATGGTGTAGACTTATTAAGAGAAGTAAGAACAATAGATAAAAAAATACCTTTCATAATTAATACTGTTGATATTAAAACAGAACTCTTACTCAAAGCTATAGAATATAATGTTTCAGAGTATGTGCCTAAATCAATAGATAATAAAGAGTTACTTTTAAAAATAGCTAATAGATGTCATGATAGATTTAGTTCAAGAAAAATGGCTGCTCAAGAAGAAGAAATAACAAGATATCTTGATACTTTAAATAAAGTTGCAATTGTTTCTAAGACGGATTTAAATGGGGATATTACTTACGTAAATGAAATATTCTGTGAAGTTGCTCAATATAAAAAATCTGAATTGATTGGAAAGCCCCATAATATTATTCGTCATCCTGATATGCCAAAGGCAGCATTTAAAGATATGTGGGCTACTATCCAAACTGGTAAAAGATGGCAAGGAAAAGTTAAAAATAAAGCAAAAGATGGAAGTGCATACTATGTAAATGCAACTATTTTCCCACAATATGATGAAACTGGTGAAAGTATTATTGGATACATTGCTATTAGATTCTTAACAACAGATGATGAAAATGAGAAAAGAGAATTTCAAAAGAAAGTAATTGTTAATTTACAAGATAGTAGAAAAAAACAATTAAAATTAGTAAATAAAAATAATAAGCTTGAGGAAAAACTCAAGAAATCGAATCAAAGAGTTAGTGAAATAGAAAGCTTTATTGTTAATCTTCAATCTTCTCTAAAAGATGCAGAGATAAAGAATATAAATAAAGAGAGACAAATTCATCATTATGAAAAACAAATGCATAATGTTGATGAAAAATATTTAGAAAATATGAAAAATAAAAGAAAAGAAGTTGCAGGACGACTTGATAATATTAATGATTTAAGACATGATAAAGATCTTTTAGTTAAAAAAAACAATGAACTTGTAAGAGGGATGGAAGAGTTAAAAACTAGTGTTTTAAATTCTAAATTAAAAGATGAAGACCAAAGAAAAAGAATTCGTGATTTAAGTGATATAATTCAAGACTTAGAAAGAAAGTTAAGTGCAGTAAAAGATTAAATTAAAAATAGCGCAATAAGGGATATAAGAGCAAATAGCGCACTATAAATAAATAAAAACTTTCCATATACTAATCCTGCAACTAAAGCACCTATAAATCCACCTAAACCATAAGCAACACCATACATAAATTGTTGAGCTAATTTTTTATTATCATAAAGGGTATATAGAAATATAATAACGGTACTATGATATAAACCAAAAGAGAATGCATGTAATCCTTGAGAGAAGAATGTTATACTTAAAGAATCTGGATATGCATACAGTAAAATCCATCTAAAAATTGTAATACCAACGCATATCTTTAATATATTTAAAAGATTCTTCTTAAGTAGTGGTGCTTGAAAATAAAGCATTAGTATTTCGCAGACTACACCAAAAGACCAAAGATAAGAAGTCATTTCTAAGCTTATTCCATGTTCTGTTTCATAAATAGTAAAGAAGTTATAAAAACCTCCAAAACTCATTTGCATAAAAAATAGGCTAAGCCAAAAAGGCCAATATTTGAAAAAAGAAAAACTTTCATCTTCAATACTTTTTACGTGGGCAATATCATTTTTCACTAACAGTAGTGCAAAAATTACTGTTAAAATATTTGCTGCTAAATAGTAATGTAATGCAATTTCCGGAGCACTTAAAAACTTTGCAAGTACAAAGGAAATCAACATAAAACCTATTGATCCAAATAATCTAGATTTTCCATATTTACTTGTACCTAAATTCTTAATTGCAGTTACATCTAAATAAGGAAGAATAAGTGATAAACAAACACCTAAAATTGCATTATTAATCATAAAAGCATAAAAGTTGTCAATAGTAAAATAGAAAAGTGAAGATGTTAATATTGATAAAAATAAGGCAGTTTTAAAGACAGTCAAATTTAATTCAATATGTTTTAAAAATAAAAAAGGTGTAGCAAATCTCATAAGAGGGGCAAGTGCAAAAATGATACCAATATCAAAAGCATTGTATCCAATATCATGAAGAACTTTTGGCATAAATATCACATATACACCAACAGCAGCAAAGTAAAAAAAGTAAAAGGCAGAGAGATTAAAGAATAACATTATTCGTGAATAATAATTGTATTAGAGACTATATCCTGAAATGTTTTTTTATCTTTTCTAATAAATGGTAAAAAGATTAAGAAAAATGAAACAACAGCAAATAGTGTTGCTACATATCTAATAAGTGACTGAAATAAAGATACTCTACCTTTACTTACTGTATCGACTATTTTTAGTTGATATGCTTTAAGGCCAGGAGTTTGACTTTTGATAAACCAAAAAAATATAATTAGTAAAAGATGAACAATAAGAATTATTGACCATCCTTTTATTCTATCTTCTGAAAAAGCTTCACCACTCCCCATAATAAAATATATTACAACATAAAATATAGGAGTAGTGATTAAGAAAGTATCAGTTAAAAAGGCTCTTAATCTTGAAGAGATAGAAGAAGATTGAATCTGGATAATTTCTTCTTTAATTGAAGGATCTTCTTTATGATTACTTTTATTTTGTTTAGTATCTCTCCATCTAGCCATTTAACTTAGTTACCTCTTGAACCAGGTTTATAAGCTTCACTTCCATCTTTACATAATGGGCACTCATCAGGTGAATACATTTCAAATGTAAAATCATCTAATGCAAAAAGTGGTTTATCTAATGGTAATTTACAGTTTTCTTTAGCTTCTAAAGAACTTCCCTCTCTAGAACAGAAACCTCTATTAGCAAGTGCAGCATATGCTACAATATTTCCACCATCAGCTTCTACTTGTTTAGCAGCTTCTAGCGCAGAACCACCCGTTGTAATAATATCTTCACAAATTACATAGTTTTCACCTTCTGCAACTTCAAAGCCTCTTCTAATAGTCATAATTCCATCAACACGTTCAGCGAAAATAAATCTTACATCAAGAGCAGTTGCAAGTGCAAATCCTGCAATTATTCCACCAAGTGCAGGTGAACAAACAGCATCAACTTTAATACCTGACTCTTTAATTTGTACAGCTAATGCTGCAGCTAATATCTTAGCCGTTTTAGGATCTTCTAAAACTTTCGCTGATTGTAAATAAAATCCAGAATGATTACCTGAACTTAATTTAAAGTGACCTTCTAATAATGCTTCTGCATCTTTGTATATTTGAGCTACATTCATGATTAAACCGTTAAAATTTCTTGTTCTTTTGCTTTAAAAGTTTGCTCGGCTTTTAAAACATAAGAATCAGTTATTTTTTGGATTTCATCTTGAGCTTTTTTACTCTCATCATCACTAATTTCTTTATCTTTATGTAAAACTTTGATTTTATCATTCGCAGCTTTTCTGATATTTCTGATTGCAACTTTTGCATTATCAGTCATAACTTTAGCACCCTTAGCACTTATTTTTCTTTGATCAACAGTCATTGGAGGAAAGAATAATTTAATTAAATCTCCGTCATTATTTGGATTAACACCTATGTTAGCGTTTTGAATAGCTTTTTCAATATCACCTAAAAGATTTTTTTCCCATGGGTTAACAACGATTGTTGTTGCATCCGCAGCTAAAACCGAACCTACTTGATTTAAATCAGTCATTGTTCCATAATAATCTACTTTTACTCCATCTAAAACAGAAGTAGTAACCTTCCCAGTTCTTAGTGTTTTATAATCTCTTTTTAAAGCCTCTAAAGACATTTCCATATGATCTTGTGTTTCAGCATTAATCTCTTCTAACATTAATTCTCCTTTATTTTATTAATAATTTACTTGAAATTTTATAGTAGTCAGTGCTTATCGCAACTCTATTTCGTACTAGCTTTAACTTTTTATTTAATTTGATGTCTATTATACCATTTTTAACTTTGATATCTTTCCATCCAAAGCCAGAAATATATAACTTTGCATTTTTTATTTCAGGATTTATTTTCACATTAATTCTCTTTAAAATACCGTTCTTTGGGTATTCTTTTGGATGAATCCATATAGCATCTAAAGTTTTATATTTTAGTTTTAGTTTTAAATTAACTTTTCCAACTAAAGCAATTCTATTTAAATCTAAAACATCACTTTTAAGATTAATATTTCCAACACTTTGATTTGCTATATAATCAAAATCAAATTTTGAGATAACATCCTTAACTCTTTTATCATATTCCCCATATGGATATACATATCCTTTAGGTTTAAAACCTAATTCAGATACAAAAATATCATATGATTTTTTTGTATCTGAATAAATTGCTTCATTAGATAAATGAGTTAAATGATTATGACCATATGAATGTAGAGCAATTTCTCCATATTTAGATGCTTCTTTAATCTGTTTCCAGGACATAAAATCACCATACTTATCTTCTGTTGCTTTTACATAAATAAATAATGTGAAGGGATAATTATATTTTTTAAATAATGGTAATCCATTTTCATAAAAACTTTTATAAGAATCATCAATATTAAAAGCAACCCATTTATCTGGTATTTCTTCTTTCTTCTTTAATTTTTGAACAATACTAGTCATTGGAACAACTTTATAGCCATTATCTTTTAAGTATTTAAATTCTTTGTTTAATTCTTTTAGTGTAGTATTTGTACTTTGATGTTTAGAGTCACCAAATCGGTGATAAACGAAAATATTTGCATCCGCAAATAAGTATAAGTGAGTGATGCAAAGAAGTAAGAAATATTTCATATTTCTTTTTCTTCTTTGAATTATTTAGCTGCTGGTACCGTTGGTACTGGTGCAGATGTTGGAGCTGAAGGAGCTGTTTGTCCCTTAGCAGAAATTGGAGTAGATGGAATTAATGTATCTGTTTTTACATTATCAATCGCACTCTCATTTCTTTGTTGATTATACATGTACCCTAAAACTACTGTATTAATTACAAAGATTAAACCTAATGCCATTGTTGCTTTAGTTAAAAAATTACCTGGTCCTTTAGCACCAAATAATGATTCATTACTTCCGCTATAAGCCCCAAGACCTATACTTGAACTCTTTTGAAGTAAAACTATTATCGTTAATAAAATTGCTAAAACAAATTGAACTACTAAAAGTGTAGATGTCATTATTTATTTCCTTTTTGAAAAATGGGATATATTTTATCTAAAACTTATTAAGAAAAAGTTAAAATGAATTTAATTAGAAATTAAACACAAAATAAAGAGTGAAATTGTCAATCAAAAATGAATTTTCTAAACATGCAAATGAATATAACAATCACAATATTATACAACAAATTATTGCTAAATCCTTAGTAAGAGAATTAAAATTCAAACCTAGAAGAATATTAGAATTAGGTTGTGGTTCAGGACAAGTATTTAATCATATTCCCTGGCCAATTGAGTTTTATAAAGCAATTGATTTTTCAGATGAAATGTGCCAACTTCATCCTAGAAATAGTAAGGTTGAAGTTAAATGCTTTGATTTTGATAGTGAAGAATTTTTTGATGAAATCAAAAATGATTCATATGATATTGTACTTTCATCTTCTGCCTTGCAGTGGTCAAAAGATTTAAATAAAATAGTAAAAAATCTTTCAAATATTACAAATGTAGTAAATGCAGTTTTATTTACTTCAAATACATTTAAAACAATTCAAACTATAACAAATGCAAAATCACCAATTTTAGATGAAAAAGAAATTAAAGAGGCTTTTTCTAATCATTTTAATTGTAAATTTGAAACTATTTTATATAAATTAGAATTTGAAAATAAAAAAGATTTATTTAATTATATAAAAAAATCTGGGGTAAGTGGTGGATCTAATAGTTTAGATTTCAAAAATGCAAGGAAACTATATAAAGAATATAATTTAAATTATTTAGAGTTTGAAGTTATATTTGTTAAAACAGTTTCTAAAGAATAAAGCTCATACCTAATATATTTAAAAGTTTCACTATCTTTTATTGATATTAGTTTACAAAACTCCTCTAGTACTCTAGCACTCTCTTGTGCTCTTTTAAAGTTGGCAATTAAGATTGAGTATAAGTTATCTCTATTTTGTTCACTTTTAAGAGATCCTCTTAGAACATCATTTTCAACATCTCGTGTTTCAAGCATTTGAGTATAAATATCTATTCTTGATAAGTGTCTAAGTTCTTTTAGTTTTAAAGCAGTTTGCTTATCATTATATATGTATCTAAAAATATCTTCAACTACACGAATTCCTTCACGTAATCTATTTAAGTTAGCATCTATAAGTCTAAGGTTATTTGATTCCATAATTAAGTATGTTTAAACCAACTCCGAAAGGAGTTAGTTTTAGTCGTCACTACTATTCATAATTCCTAAAATTTGTAATAATGATATAAACAAATTAAAGAAGTCTAAATATAAAGATAAAGCAGCTTCAACAGGTGAATCATACCCACCTTTGATAATTTGCTGTGTATCATATAATATGAATGCTGAAAATAATAATGCACTTATACTAGCAATTCCTAATTGCATTAATGATGATTGGATGAAGATATTTGAAATACCAGCAACAATTATTATAATTAGTGCAATCATTAAGAATTTACCCATTGAAGAGAAATCTCTTTTTGTTGTCATTGCAAACATTGAAATTCCACCAAATGCAACTGATGTCATTAAGAAAGCCTGTCCTACTATTGAAGCACCACCAGGCATTGCGAAAATTGATGCTAATAATGGAGCTATCATTAATCCTGTCATAAAAGTTAAAGCAAATAAAGCTAATAAATTAACTCCTGGTTTATGTTTAACTTTTGGTATTACAAACCATACCATTGCAATTACAGCTCCGAATAAAAGCCACTTAACTGGACCCATTAAAAAACCAACAATTTCAAGACCAATATATGACCCTGCCGTAGCAGCTAATAATGAACCAGCAAATAGTTGATAAGTAGCTCTTAGGAAACTCATCATCTGTGCTTGAGATGATTCTTGTGAATGTTCGTTTGTATTATTTGATAAATAATCTCTATTATACATGTGTATATCCTTTTATTATTGTTATATTATTGCGTAATTTTATTATGTTAGTCTTAATAACATCTTTAATAAGCATCTATATTTTATTACACATCATATACTAAGGTAAAAAGGTAAATGAAAAATTAACAAATATAATAAAATTGTTTATTAAAACCCATAAATTAGGTACTTAGACAATATTTATATTGTATTAAATAGTTTATCTAAAAGACTTTATAAATTTAAGCCAACATTAAGTTATACCTCTTGACAAAGGAGGAATTATCCCCTATAATTCCCGTCCAAAAACAGACGAACGATATCAAAGTTAATTGATAGAGGACCGATGAGATGGATGATC
>Ga0105358_10001166_pt1 | contig 13904 bp, 9 predicted proteins | sample GOMGulsemesocosm_5_FD_83509 | JGI IMG/M metagenome (GOLD analysis project Ga0105358, IMG submission 83509) | Methane-oxidizing microbial communities from mesocosms in the Gulf of Mexico - GOM15C Gulf of Mexico | ecosystem: Environmental > Aquatic > Marine > Cold seeps | place: Gulf of Mexico... | reverse complement strand
TATTTTCTCCCTGTAGCGATTAACAATGAGGGAACTCACTTGTTAGCCATCGACAATTTTAATCAAGACATTGCCGGATTGTTTAAGATGAATTTGTCTGATGGCTCGTACAAAAATATATTCACTGATGAAAAGGTTGATATTACTGATGTTGAAGTCACTAAAGATAGTAATAACATTTACGCATTGAGAGTTGACGACGGTTTTCCTGTTTATCTAATGACCAATCAATCATTTAAAGAAGCGCAAGTTTTTAAAAGCTTAGTCGGTGCTTTCCCCAATCAAGAAATGAACATCACCAGTAAAAGTAACGATGACAAATTGTTTATCGTTGCGGTTTCTTCTGATATCGAAGCAGGTAGATTTTATCTCTACGATAGCCAAGATAACCAGCTTTCAACTTTACTAAGCTATTTCCCGCAAATAAAACCAGGCCAACTCGCCTATAAAGATCCCTTTAGTTTTACTGCAACCGATGGTACACCAATTTCAGGCTATTTTACCAAAGCCAAATACCTAAAAGAAGGTGAAAAAGCTCCGTTAGTTGTTTTAGTGCATGGTGGACCACATTCAAGAGACTATTGGGGTTATTCATCACAAACTCAATATCTTGCTCTCAATGGTTACTCTGTGTTGGAAGTAAATTTTCGTGGTTCGACAGGCTTTGGTGTGAAGTTTAAAAAATCTGGCTACTTACAATGGGGGACAACAATTCAACAAGACATCAAAGAAGCCTATCAATGGGCAATTGACTCAGGTAAAGCCGAAAAAGGAAAATCTTGTATTATGGGTGCCAGTTTTGGCGCCTATTCTGCGATAACCAGTGTTATAAATTATCCTGATACCTACCAATGTGCTATTGCTAATGCTGGAGTTTATGATCTTGAGCTTATGTATGAAGAAAGCAATAAACCACAGAAGTTCTTTGGTGAAAGCGACCTTGAAAATAACATAGGGAAATATCACGGAAAATTAAAAGCAATGTCACCGGTTAATCATACTGATAAAATTGAAGTACCTCTTTTTCTTGCACACGCCAAGCAGGATAGAGGAGCACCGTTTGAACATGTGGAACGCTTAAAAGAAGCGTTAGATAAATCTAATAAAAAATACAATTGGTATGTAGTGGCGAATGAAAACAATGGATTTTATGTACCGGAAAATCAAAAGAAATACATGAAACAAGTGATCAGTTTTTTAGACCAACACTTATAATAGCGAATTTATAACGACTTTTATCAAGGAATAGCTAAGGTGTAAGCTGTTCCTTTTTTTCATTAATCCCTTAAAAATTTCAGGACAAACCTATTTCAAGACACTTATCCCAAGATAAAGATATAAAAAGTCCACCTATATCATCAACACCAACAAAATAGTCTGCCATAAAAGACACTAAGACAAGTCCAATCAAAACCTGCTGGTCAGAAACGAGTAAAAAACATCTAGCCATTATTGAACTACTCGAAACCAATCAAGTGATGTTGAAATATCAATTAAATACTTTATCAAAAAATATTAGTGGGTAACTTTACTTTCTTAACCTCTCTTAGCGTTTTTTGAAAACTAAGATAGTTTAAATTGACCAGTACAAGCAGGTTCTTTGTGCTTTAATAGTATTAAAAGCCAGCTAAGTTATTCGACGACAAATAGCTAGTTATCTTTTATTAAACACCACTTTTATTACGGGTAAAGTTATAGCCATCGCTTATACCCCGTAAAATGATGGCTAGTGAGCTTTACGACAGAAAGATGACTAACAGGTAAAACCAAGGTTCATTGCATCAAGCAACTTTAACCATAATCCACGTTTACCGTCGTTTCTATCAGCTTTTACTAAAGCATTTTGTGTATATTTCACACCAAACCAACGAAACGGCTCTGGCGCCCACGGCATTGGCTTTTTAGTTACAAATTGCATATTCAGAACATCCGTTGGCTGATAACCAAGTAGCTCTAATCCTATACGCGCACCAAAACGAGTCGCTCCTACACCCAGTCCTGTATATCCCACGGCCCAAGATAAACGCCCATTAAACGTAGCACCTGGTACCATGCAAAATCGAGTTGATGTTGCAATAATCCCACTCCATCGATGTGTAAACTTCAATCCAGCCAGTTGTGGAAATGTCTCAAAAAATTCCTTCGATAATTGCTCGAACTTATCCGGCATGTCCGCACAAGTTGCAAAATTGGTATTTTTGTTAAAATAATAGCGTACTGCACCTCCGCCCCCCCAAGTAATTCGATTGTCTTGAGTGAAACGATAATAGTGAAACATATTGGCGTGATTACCTAGTGCATGTCGGGATTTGTGCCATCCAATGGAATCAAGTTGTTCTTTATTTAAAGGTTCTGTAGCAATTTGATAATCCCAAACAGGAATCGTTGCGCGATTGACAGCCGAGATCGGGTTTTTATACGCATTGGTCGCCATAAGCACCTTTTTACTGATAATTACATGACCGAGGCAATGCGATTGCATTTTATCGTTACCTAAAGGTTTGCAGCTATCTAAAGGTGTATGTTCGAAAATACGCACTCCAAGATCAAGTAAGGCGCGCTTTAGCCCCCAGCACAGTCGTGCTGGATCAACAACGCCATCTTGACCATCACATCGCCATAAGCCAGCTAAATAAGTAGGCGAATTAACTTGTGCTTGCATTTCTTCTTGGTCAAACCAAACAACATTATCCCCTGCCGATTTTTCTTCGTTGTAGTCTTTGCGCATTTGCTCAACCGCGCCTTGATTAGTAGCAACTTCCGTTTCACCGACATTTTCATAACGGGCGTCAATATTATATCGTTCCAACGTTGCTAATAATTCGGCTAAGTTTTGTTTCCCCAAAGCATGCAATTTTTCAGCTTCTCCAGGGAAGTGATGATCCGTATTACTTTCACCGTGTGCAAGTGTTGAGTGTAAAAAACCACCATTACGACCTGATGAACCATCTGCAATAAAAGTTTTTTCAATTAATAAGATATCCAATTCAGGATTGTTCTCTTTGGCCTGTAAAGCGCCCCAGAGTCCCGTAAAACCACCACCAACGATAAGTAAATCGCAATTTTCATTTTTTGATAGTGCGGGTAAAACTTCAGGACGAACATCTACTTGATCGTGCCACAAAGGACAATATTTTGAATCTTTTAACGCTTCAATATTAGTTTGCATAACCTACTTCTCAATTTTAATTATCTAAACAGTGTTCACAAAGCATCGTTACTTTTTGATATACCAAGCCCAGGGTTCATCACTGGTGTATTCGGTAATTTGTTTGGTTTCTAGGTAATTATTTAGCCCCCACTCGCCTAGTTCCCTGCCGATCCCCGACTCTTTATATCCTCCCCACGGAGCTTCAACAAAAGTAGGCTGAGAACAATTAACCCAAATAATACCTGCTCTTAATGCTTTAGCAACGCGCTGACATCTTGCCTTATCTTCCGACATAACGGCAGCAGCTAAACCAAATCGCGAATTATTAGCCATTGTTATTGCTTGTTCTTCGGTTTTAAACGTTTTAACGCATACTACTGGACCAAAAATTTCTTCTTGCCATATCCAGCTTTCTTCTCTCATTCCGGTTAATACGGTTGGTTTAACGTAATAGCCTTTTTCTAGTGAATTTGGTCGACAACCACCGGTCGCTAGCATTGCACCGTCATCAACTCCTCGAGCTATAGCTGCTAGAACTTTGTCGTATTGGCTTGCATTAACTAATGGTCCTAACATTACACCCGGTATGTTCCCTGACCCGATAGTGATCTTTTCTGCTTCAGTCACTAATCGTTTGAGTAATTCTGGGTAAAGTTTCTCTGAGACCAATACACGAGATGTTGCCGAGCAAACTTGACCTTGATTCCAAAAAATACCAAACATTATCCATTCGACAGCTTTTTCAATATCAGTGTCTTCAAATATAAGTAGTGGCGACTTTCCTCCTAACTCTAAACTGATATTTTTAATACCATTAGCAGCCATACCCATTATTTTTGATCCCGTAGGAACAGACCCTGTAAAAGCTAACTTATCTATTAATGGGTGTTCAGCAAGAGCTTGACCAGCTTGATGACCTAAGCCTGTCACTATATTTAAAACACCCTTTGGTAATTTGGCTTCATCAACAATATCCGCTAGCGCTAAAGCGGTTAGTGGTGTTACTTCAGAAGGTTTCAACACCATTGTACAACCCGCTGCCAGAGCAGGAGCTACTTTCCATGCAGCCATTAACATGGGGAAGTTCCATGGAATAATTGCCCCTGCAACGCCTAAAGGTTCTTTTATAGCTTTTGACTGAAACCCTGATTCAGCCAGAGTGATATCCTGTTCTGAATTTTCATCAAGCTGCTCTGCAAGCCCAGCATAAAATTCGAAAGTACCTGCGGTATCTTCAATATCCCACTTTGCCTCAGGATAAGGCTTGCCGTTATCTAAAACCTCTAACTCAGCCAACTCATCAAGACGCTCGGTAATAATAGAGGCAATTCGTCTTAAGTATTTACCGCGCTCAGAACCTGACATTTTTGGCCAAGGCCCGTGATCAAATGCTTTACGGGCAGCTTTAACAGCACTATCAATATCTTTTTCATTTCCCGCTGGGATATGAGCTAAAACTTGTTCGTTTGCAGGATTAATAACCGTAATGTTTTCAGCGCTATTTGCTAGCTCCCACTTTCCGTCAATATAATGTTTCGCTCTCATATATCCTCCCGTAGACACTAGTTCAAGTATTTTATTATTTTTAAAATCATTCATATTGGATACATTCATGGCGCAATTTCTACAAAGTGTTTAACTAATGGGAGGCTTGCATGCCAACTACAACAGGTGCCAGCAGGTATAAAAAAAGCATCACTCGCTTTAAAGTTGTGCACTGTGCCATTGCTTTCAGTGAGCGTTAACGCACCACTTTTTAGGTATACAAACAGGTGATTATTTGTGTCAGTTTGTGCTAAGTCCATGGATTTATGTTGCTCAACCCCTGCCACAAATCTACCTTTAACATCTTGGTATTGAGCCTGTTTTTGCTCCCAGCAATGTTTATTAGCTTGAAACTTAATAACACCAATGTCTGAATTTACATCAGGAATGGTTTCCAAGGGATGTTCAGATATCACATAGAATTTTCGTAGATACCCACTTTGATGCCATTGACAATCATACCCTTTAGGAATAACAAAACTTTCACCCGCCAATACTGTTTCATGTTTGAGAGTACTGTTATTTTTAACTTCAACAGCACCTTCAATAATAGTCATGAATTCATCGCATGGGTAAGGACCGGCAACTTCGACCATATCAGTTGTATCCCAAACACCAATATAAAGCCCTATCTCATCATTTTCGTAAAAACTATGACTATGTTGAATCGGCAATTTTGATACAAACATATCCGGTGTCAGTTTATCTGCAACATCACCAAAACCGATGGGTTTTGCAGTTAATTTTATTATTTTGTTTTCTGACATTGTTTTCTCTTTAATCAATTAAATTAAATGGCAAATCGCTCTATTGCCACTCATTTAAAATTCCAATATTGCCTATTAAACAAGGAATTAATAGGCAGTAAAGTGATAACTATAACAATTTGATAATTGCCATTTAACTTGGAAAAGCGAATGATACGCCTTCACGAACACCACTTGATGGCCAGCGCTGTGTAATTGTTTTACGTTTCGTATAAAAACGAACACCATCAGGGCCGTATGCATGTAGATCACCAAACAATGAACGCTTCCAACCACCAAAACTGTGATAAGCAACAGGTACAGGTAGTGGTACATTAATACCCACCATACCCACTTGAATATTGTCTGAAAAATAGCGGGCGGCTTCACCATCACGAGTAAAAATGCAGGTACCGTTACCATATTCATGGTCGTTGATAAGCTTCATTGCTTCATCCATAGTTTTCACACGAACAACTTGTAATACAGGGCCAAAAATCTCTGCTTGATAGCTATGCATTTCAGCTGTCACGTTATCAATTAAGGTAGCACCGACAAAAAAGCCTTTTGAATAACCTTTTACTTGAGTTTCTCGACCGTCAACAACGATTTTAGCTCCTTGGTATTCTGCGCTATTAATATAACCAATAACTTTTTCCAAGTGTTGTTGAGTGATAACAGGGCCAAAGTCATTGCTCGGTTCATCATAAGCACCAACACTCAAACCTGCCATTGCCTTGGTCATTTTACTTACCAAAGCATCAGCAGCGTCATCACCGACTGCTACAGCAACAGATAACGCCATACATCGTTCACCAGAAGAACCAAAAGCAGCACCCAACAATTGATTAACTGCATTATCTATATCGGCGTCTGGCATAACGATCGCGTGATTTTTCGCTCCTCCGAGCGCTTGACAACGTTTACCATTTGCACTTGCGGTAGCATAAATATGTTCGGCAATAGGTGTTGAACCAACAAAGCTGACGGCTTTAATACGTTCATCAGAAAGTAATACATCAACCGCTTCTTTATCACCATTTACTACATTCATAACACCGTCAGGCAAACCGGCTTCTTTTAATAGCTGCGCAATATAAAGTGCAGAACTTGGATCACGTTCAGATGGCTTTAAGATAAACGTATTCCCACAAACAATTGCCAAGGGAAACATCCACATGGGTACCATTACAGGGAAGTTAAAAGGTGTTATTCCAGCGACAACACCTAGGGGTTGAAATTCACTCCATGAATCAATGTTAGGCCCCACATTTCGGCTATGTTCACCTTTTAATAATTCCGGAGCTGAACAAGCATACTCAACATTTTCAATACCTCGTTGTAATTCGCCTGCAGCATCATGACTTATTTTTCCGTGCTCTTGACCAATGAGCTTACAAATTTTATCGGCATTTTTTTCAAGCAATTCTTTAAAACGAAACATAACTCTTGCGCGTTTAATTGGTGGGGTGTTTCGCCATTCAGGAAAAGCAGCTTCTGCAGCTGAAATCGCTTGTTCAACCGTTTCTTTAGAAGCTAAGGCAACCTGCTTTTCTGCAGTACCTGTAGCAGGATTAAATACATCTTGAGTTCGTTTACTATCATTGCTTATTTCACCATTAATTAGGTGGCCTACTATATTCATCTTCTTTCCTTTGTATATGTTCTTAATAGAGTTTATTAAAATTGTTTCGTTAAATTATTGCTACAGTCTTTAGCCATCTAGTTCATTTAAAGAGTCACCTAAAGCGTTGATCAATAGTTCAATTTCAGAAATTTCTGTCGTGAAAGGTAAGCCAAGCTGTATCGTGTCACCACCGTAGCGAACGTAAAAACCTTTTTGCCACATTTTCATTGCGATTAAATAAGGTCGAAGTGCTGGTTCACCCGGCGCTGGTGCTATCGTTAATGCGCCAGCAAGACCATAATTTCTAATATCAAGAACATGTTTACACCCTTTTAAACTATGTAACATTTCTTGAAAGTGTGGAGCTATCTGTTTAACTCGTTGTGGTAAATTTTCTTTCGCTAAAATATCTAATGAAGCCAGACCCGCTGCACATGCAACAGGGTGAGCGGAATATGTATAGCCATGAGGTAATTCCAGCATATATTCAGGACCTGCAGTGTCCATAAACGTATCGTAGATTTCTTGTTTTGCAATAACAGCCCCCATTGGAATAACACCATTAGTAAGTTGCTTAGCAACTGTCATCATATCGGGCACCGCACCAAACTCCTCAGCACCTGTATTTGCCCCCATACGACCAAATGCAGTAATGACTTCATCAAAAATTAGCAATACGTTATGTTTTGTACAAATGTCTCGAAGGCGTTTTAGATAACCTACAGGAGGAGGAATAACACCAGCAGATCCCGCTAATGGCTCAACGATAACAGCAGCAACATTTGAAGCATCATAGAGTGCAATCATCTCCTCAAGTTCATCAGCTAAGTGCGCCCCTTGTTCAGGCATGCCTTGGCAAAACTTATTTTCAGCGAGCATAGTATGAGGCAGATGCCCAGCCTCTATACCTTGACCATAAATTGCCCTGTTGGGACCGATTCCACCGACACTAATGCCGCCAAAGTTAACCCCGTGGTACCCTTTCGCTCGTCCAATAAAGCGTGTTTTACTAGCCATTCCTTTTTTTCGCCAATAACCACGAGCCATTTTTAATGCGGTATCAACAGACTCTGATCCTGAACCTGTGAAAAATACACGATTCAACGTATCGGGCATTAGCTCGGTGATTCTATGTGCTAGTTCAAATGATTTGGCATGACCAAACTGAAATGCTGGAGAGTAATCTAACGTTTTAACCTGTTGGCTAACTGCCTCAGTAATTTCTCGACGGCTATGACCTGCTCCACAAGTCCATAAGCCAGAAAGCCCATCAAAAATCTTGCGCCCCTGATCATCGGTATAATAGTTTCCTTCTGCACTAACAATAAGACGAGGGTCTTTTTTGAATTGACGGTTAGCTGTGAAAGGCATCCAGTGAGCATCAAGTTGTGCTTGCGTTAACGGTATATGTTCAGAATGAGTAGTCATATGTTTCAACTGTGTTCGTTTGTCATTGACTTTATTATCCACGAACTGATAGGTTATTAAATACTTACTATTTAAACTTAAGTTAAGTATTTACTTAACTTTATATGCAAACAAAATATCATGAGCAAACTCAGTAAAAATTTATTACCCCGACAATTGGGTGACTCACATATTCGGCTATTACGTGTTTATAAGGTCGTTATAGAATCAGGAGGGTTTGCCGCCGCTGAAGTTGAACTAAATATTAGTCGACCAGCAATCAGCTTGGCGATTTCGGAACTTGAATCTTTATTGGTAATGAAGCTTTGCCATCGAGGGCGTTCTGGCTTTTCAATTACTGAGCAAGGCCAGCATGTTTATCAAGCTGCATTACAACTATTAACGAGTTTAGAGACTTTCAAAACACAAATAAACGCGATTAATACCGACCTCATTGGCGATTTTAATATTGGCATCACAGATAATCTTGTTACTATTCCACAAATGCGGATTACTAAAGCCTTAAGCGCTTTGAAACATCATGCACCTGAAGTAACCATTAATATTCGGATGATGCCTCCTAACGAAATTGAAACAGCTATTTTAGATGGGCACTTACATTTTGGCGTAGTTGCTAACTTACGAACATTACCTGGTCTTCATTATCAAGCACTTTATAAAGAAAAATCGTTACTTTATTGCAGCGACCAACACCCCTTGTTTAACCAAGAGGTTGATCAAATTAGTGATAACTCTCTGAGTCGATATGATGCAGTGATACCAAATTACCCGCAATCGGTAGAAATTAAACGACAACAAAAAATCCTTAAAGCAACAGCTACATCGACGGATAGAGAAGGAATTGCATTTTTGATTCTAACCGGTCGATTTATAGGTTTCTTACCAACACACTTTGCAGAGCGCTGGACATCTCAAGACAAGATGCGTCCTATTGAGGCACATAACCGTAGTTTCGATACTTTATTTTCAGCTATTACCCGTAAGGGTGCCCGCAGCAATTTAATATTGGAAGCTTATTTGGAAAAACTTAATCTTACTCAATAATAATGCCTAAAAAATAAATAAAAATACTGTACTTAAATATGCACTAGCTATTGAGTTTTATATTAGAGCAATGTGATAACAACACTTTTATCATTCAGTAGGAATACTAATTACCATAGTTCTCGTTCAAAGTATTAAACACTTTTGTAAAATATATTGTATGATATAAACCGCTAAGAATAAGGTCACCTAAACGTTCAAACAAAAAGGATTAACGATGTTTTATGAAGTAATTAAACCAAGAGTAGGTGAAACAGACGCATTGGGTCACATTAACAATACTGTATTCCCCCAGTGGTTTGAGGCAGCAAGAAATCCAATTTTTAAATTGTTTAGCCCTGATGCCGCACTTAACGTGACAGAATGGAATCTCATCTTAGCGAACATGACAATTGATTTTCATGTACCTTTGAAGTTTGGTAATGACGTTGAAATAAAAACCTATATCAGTCGTATTGGTACAAGCTCAATTGATATTTATCAGGAAGCTTGGCAAGCGAACACAAAGTTTGTTTCAGGTACTGCTGTAATGGTTTATTACGATTACGTTAACAAAAAATCTCAGCCTATTCCAAATCAATTCAAACAAAAAATGCATGTTCACCTTGCCACTATAAATAATTAATCGAAATAGCAGAATACTTTTAACTATTTCAGTATTCTGTTCTTTTAGGCAGCCAACATAATTGATTGAAGAAGTACCTTCATACTAAAACGTTCACCGCCAACACGCTAAGCTTTTAATAGCCAAAATTTCAGCAATCATTAAACTCCAAACACCTACGTTCGATATAACAAACACGCCACCAACACAGTTAACGCATTGTAAAAATTACACTTTAAGTCATAAACAGATTAACTCTTTCATGTTTTAGCACTACATTCAGATTAAATGTTAAATATTTTGCTCGACCAATGCCATTTTTATATGATAGTGTTTGTTAAAATGAACACTAAGTATTATTTAATGAACATACATGAAACATTCTAAATTACCATTTGTTGGCATTGTCTGTGATAAAGAAATAGTTGGACCACATGCTTTTCACATCGCTGGAGATAAATATATTCAGGCGATTGTGGACGGCAGCAATTGTATTCCATTATTGATCCCTGCAATTGCAGAGACCACTGCTTTTGATCAACTACTTGGCAGTTTAGATGGAATTTTACTTACCGGTGGCTATTCAATGGTTGATCCCTTGCTTTACCAGAATGAAGCAGCGGACCTTGAAACCAAACTTGATACAGCACGCGATGGCACCACAATGACATTGGCAAGAAAAGCAATTGACGCAGGTATACCAATATTAGGTATATGTAGAGGCTTTCAAGAAATAAATGTAGCACTAGGTGGAAGTCTTCATCAAAAATTACATGAGAATGGTCACTTTATTGAACATAGAGAAAACAACGAATTAACACTCGAACAACAATATTCAAGTAGTCACAAGATTAACCTGACGGAAAATGGATTGCTGGCCAAAATGTTGGGAGCAAATGCTATCAATGTTAATTCGTTACACACTCAGGGCATTGATAGGCTAGCTGATAACTTAACTATAGAGGCGTTGGCGGAAGATGGACTAGTAGAAGCATTTTCGGTTTCAGATGCCGTATCCTTTGCAATTGCAGTTCAATGGCACCCTGAGTGGCAGTTTAGAAATAATAATAACAGCGTAAATTTATTTAATGCCTTTGGTCAGGCATGTAAATCACGTCAAAAAATGAGAGATAATAATGGATAAGATAATAGCGTGGCTCAATAAAAACAATATCCAAGATGTACAATGCGTAACAGGCGACCACACCGGTTTATCACGAGGAAAAATCCTGCCAGTTAAAAGCTTTATTGCCGAGAAAGGTTTCAGAATTGCTGAAGGAATATTGTTACAAGCTGCTTGCGGGGATTTGATTAATGACGATGACCTCTTTTCTCTAATAGACCCAAGAGATCTCGACATGTTTCTTAAGCCTGACAGTAATGCCTGCTATGTATTACCATGGACTAAAAAACCTACTGCAGTGATCATTCACGACTGCTTTAACCAAGCCGGTGAAGCCATTGAGTTATCTCCTCGTAGCATTCTTAAAAAAGTTGTAGGCCTCTATCAAGCAAAAGGTTTGAAAGCCGTTGTAGCACCAGAAATGGAACTTTATTTAACCAAAACATCAGCCGATGCAAATCTGCCACTTGAACCACCCGTTGGCCTTTCAGGCAGACAAGAAGCAGGTAGACAATCATTTGGCATTGAGGCAATTTCAGATTTTGACCCTTTCATTAATGATGTTTACGACTGGGCTAAGAAACTAGGCCTTGATATTGATGCTGTGGTTCATGAAGAAGGCCCCGCCCAATTTGAATTTAACTTCAACCATGGCGATCCTATTTCATTAGCCGACCAAGTATTTATGTTTAAACGTATGGTAAAAGAAGCGGCTATTAAACATGGCTTTACCGCAACGTTTATGGCAAAACCCATCAGTGGTGAGCCGGGCAATGCCATGCATATTCACCAAAGTATTGTTGATAGCAATACCAATGAGAATATTTTCGCGAATGATGAAGGTAATACCAAGGCATTTGCTCATTATATTGGTGGATTACAGCGCTACACGCCTGAAGTTATGGCTATCTTTGCACCGAATGTAAATTCCTACCGCCGATTTGTCACAGGCATTGCGGCACCCGTTAATTTGCACTGGGGTGTTGAAAACAGAACGGTGGGTTTACGTATTCCAGATTCACCAAAACATGCTCGACGTGTTGAAAATAGATTACCTGGCGCTGACTCAAACCCATATTTAGCGATTGCAGCAACCTTGATTTGTGGCTATTTAGGCATGGTTGAAGAAATTGAGCCTTCAGCAGAAACCACAGAAAAAGCAAACAAAGAACGCAGTTCAAGTTTACCGTTAAATATTGATGCCGCCATCTCAGCTATGGAATCAAGCTCAGCATTGAAAAAATATTTAGGCAATGACTTTGTTAAAGGATTTACACAAACTCGTCTTGCCGACTATGAAAATTATAAAAATGTAATAAGCGCGTGGGAACGACGCTTTTTATTAACCGCAGTATAAGTAAGGCTCTATCATGACTAATAATACACAAACAGAATTTCAACGTAAAAATACCGCTCATCACTTCCAGCCATTTAGCGATAACAAAGAGCTCGCTGAAAAAGGGATTAAACTCATTTCTAAAGCGGAAGGTGTTTATATTTATGATGATCAAGGTAATAAGTTATTAGACGGTATGGCAGGTCTTTGGTGTGTAAATATTGGTTATGGTCGTCAAGAGCTAGTAGAAACAGCAAGTCAACAAATGTCAGAATTACCTTATTATAATTTGTTTTTTAAAACGACAACTGCCCCAGCAACTGACTTAGCCGCAAAAATTGCTTCATTAGCACCTGCGCATATGAATAAAGTATTTTTTACTGGTTCAGGCTCTGAAGCCAATGATACCAACTTTAGAATGGTCCGCCGCTATTGGGATTTAAAAGGTAAGCCAAACAAAAAGACCTTCATCAGTCGTAAAAATGCCTATCATGGCTCAACTGTAGCTGCTGCAAGTTTAGGTGGTATGGGGTATATGCACGAACAAGGTGACTTACCTATTGAAGGCATCACTCACATTGACCAACCTTACTGGTTTGCTGAAGGTGGTGATTTGTCAAAAGAAGCGTTTGGAATTCAAGCCGCACAATCTTTAGAAACAAGAATACAAGAGTTAGGTGAAGACAATATTGCCGCTTTTATCGCTGAACCTTTCCAAGGGGCGGGTGGCGTAATTACTCCTCCCGATAGCTACTGGCCAGAAATTAAAAAAATATTAGCTAAATACGATATTTTATTGATTGTTGATGAAGTTATTTCAGGTTTTGGTCGTACCGGCGAATGGTTTGCCAGTACATATTTTGATTTAAAACCTGACTTGATCACCATTGCAAAAGGTATGTCTTCTGGCTATTTACCTATTGGTGGTGTCATTGTTTCAGATAAAGTTGCTGATGTAGTGATAGAGAAAGGCGGTGATTTTAACCATGGCTATACTTATTCTGGTCACCCTGTTGCAGCAGCCGTTGCCCTTAAAAATATTGAACTATTAGAGTCTGAAGGCATTGTCGAGCGCGTTAAAAATGAAGTTTCGCCCTACTTACAAAAAAGATGGCAAGAACTTGCTGACCACCCTATTGTGGGTGAAGCACGAGGCTTAGGTATGGTAGCTGGTATTGAGCTAGTACGAGATAAAACAACCAATGAACGCATTGCGCCTGAAAGTGCTGCAGGTGGTGTTTGTCGTGATTTTTCTATGGCAAATGGACTGATCATGCGCCCATGTGGCGACACCATGATA
>Ga0105358_10001165_pt1 | contig 13906 bp, 15 predicted proteins | sample GOMGulsemesocosm_5_FD_83509 | JGI IMG/M metagenome (GOLD analysis project Ga0105358, IMG submission 83509) | Methane-oxidizing microbial communities from mesocosms in the Gulf of Mexico - GOM15C Gulf of Mexico | ecosystem: Environmental > Aquatic > Marine > Cold seeps | place: Gulf of Mexico... | reverse complement strand
TAACGCCATTATTACTAATGTAAAGCGCGTCGCTCAGTAAGCTATTAAAGCCACATTGCGCCGTCGTATCAAAGTGCCTAAAATCGCCTGTTTCAGGATCAAAGATAAAACCTTTATCCAGTAAAGCGCCATAAAAAGCCAAGTAGCGACCTTCTTGAAAATACGCTTCAATCGTTTCAGGTGCAAATGCTTGCCATTGTTCACGGGTAATAATTTTATCCGTTAAAGGAATAGCACCATTACCAGTTAACGCGACTAAACCGTCAGGGCTTGCGTAGAGCAAAGAACCGTTAACAATCACAGCCGAACGCTTACTAACACATGCTTGATTAGACTCTAGTTTTTGGCCAGACATTGAATCAGGCGAATTACCAGCAAAAACCCAAGGGTAGCCCTCAGTTAAAACAGCTAAAGAATTACCCATGGCCACCATAGCAACAATGTTATGTTCGGTAGTCATTTGGTAATTAGTAGGCCAAGCATAGCCAAGATAAGCAACACTAAAACAGACAGTATTCCCAGTAAAGCCAGTCATAATACCGTTTGCCATACTCGTCAACCCTGCCATATCACTAGGCGGCATTTCATAATCGTAAGTCTCCAATGAAGAGCCTAACGCATCACCAGCGATATTATCGACAAACGACAATTGGGCAATAGGTACTTCAGCAACCAATAAATAATCAGCTATGCCGCCGCCCGTTGTGGTGCGGTAGATTCGCCGGGTCGTTATGTTTGATGTATTCACGTTTGGCGGTGACAATGCTAACGTGACAAAAGTACCTATTTCTTCAGGATAAAGAAGTTCGATTTTTAATGATGCCTCGCCCGGTGGTCCTTCTTCACCTTGCCCAGTGACAAAGGTTTGCGTGTAATAACGCGTTTCATCATCATTAGGATCAACATCTATTACTGCCGACTCAGTAACGACACCGATAACAGCTACTTCTGGGGCTTGTACACCTAAGCGATAAGACACCGCCGGCATATTTATGCCGCTAAAAATAGCGTTATTTGTTACTTTAGGGTAGCCATCACCTGTAAAATAAACCCGTTGCCAAGGGTCATTGGCAACAGGACTGTTTACAGCGTCAATATCGGTATTCCATGCAAGCCAGTGCTGGTTTAAATACTTAAATATTGTTTTAGCGCCAATCTGGACGGTATCACCACTCAACAAAGGGCTTCGCAAAGGTGAAAGGTTGCCATGATAAAAATGACAACCTTTTGCAGTTTGCGCGGCTTCGTTTGGTAAGTGCCTAGGGTCGAGCTTTGGCCTCTCTCCTGAGAAAGATTTCAAAAATATTGCAGTCATATTGTATCTCTAAAGGTTATCTAAAAGTGAATGCTACTCGGTAGTCGGTAGACTCATTAATGATAGGGTTACCATTAGGGAAATCGGCTGTATACATAATAACTCTTCCGATCACAGTCTTTTTAGGCGGGTTAGGCACTGCGCCCAATGTAAATATGATCACACCACCATTTGCGTAAGAGATAAACCCGTCAGTAGATGAATATTCTACCCCTGCTATCTCAACACCCATTTTAGTGGTAGGTATGTTGAGAAAATCCATGGGAACACCCTTTAGTGAAACTTCGATTTTACTAGGGGCGTTTCTTCCTTTAAAAACGTCGATGTGTTCTATAACTACCATAAAATAACTCCTGTTATAAAGGGTATATTACACCGCGCTTAGCTCGCGAACGTGAGCGACTAATGCAGGGATAGTAACCGTATCACCCACTTCGTTAGTTACAATGCGGTCTGTCGCGTCTTGACAAATAATAACTTCACTTGTGATTGTATCGAGTATCAACAAAACCAGATCATCAGTGATTAATGCTGTGCTTGTTGGGTCGATTGATTTGCCGTTTACTGTTATTTTTAAATCATTAACGTCGGCGGCCAAGGTAACATCGGCGCTAGTCATAACAGCACTAGCAATAATTTTACCACTCGCTACTGCGTAGGTATCTGCTTTTAGCACGTTTTTCGCTAGAGCAAGTAAGTTTCCGTTGTTTTTTAAGTGTTGTGCGCCATTTAATTTAAAGTTGTAGCTTGAGAAGTTAGCCATTTTTATCGCCTTTTAGTGTAAGTGTTTGACAGTGTAAATAGGTGTTAGTTGTTTGATAGTGTAAAGAGGTGTTAGTATTTCTAGTGAAATTTGATTAGTGTCTATGGTTAATTTATCCGCTAAATTACTCACAATAACAGTGGCTAACTCAGCTTGCGTTAGTTGCTCCGCTATTGCTGCTGATACGGTTAAATCTATACTGACTTGCTGTGTTGTATATTGCGTTAGCTGCTCTAAAATCACCTCATTGGCAATGGCTGCAACATCAATGTTAGCGTTAATTGCTTGTGTTAATTGCTCCGTTTGAATGACTGAAACAAATATACCTGAGATTTCATCAACGGTGACGGTTATTGCTTCGGTTAGTTGCTCTGCTGTAATAGCGCTTATTGATAATGATTGCTCAATGTCAGTATTGATTACTTGAGTTAATTGTTCAGCAATAACCGCTTGTAGTTGCTGTAATTCAGTAGATAAAACAGCTTGTGCTTGCGTTTCTTGTTGAGTAATTACAACATTAACGTCTTGCGAGCCATCAGTTGTTACATTGACTGTAACCGCTTGCGCTAATTGCTGTGCTTGAACCGTAGTAATTAACTGAGTGTCATTAATATTGATTATTGCGCTTTGAACGAACTGTTCACCAACAACCGCTGTTAATTGGCTTATATTCGCTATAGCGTTGAGTGGATAATCGGATTTTTGCTCTGTGATTACTGTTGATATTTGGTTATCTAGTATTAAGTTTGATAATTGGGATTGGGTTAATGATTCAGCGATAATAGCATTTATATTATTTGACGCTGTTATTGTTACAAGTTCAGATTGGGTGACCTGTTCTGTCTGGGTGATTACCACTGACTGCTCTGGTATTGCACCACCAATAGCAAAACTTAACCCATTACCAATTATACCACCTTGAGTTAATCTTGAGGTATTATCAGCGGTTAAAAAGTCTAAATTTACAACTCCACCTTGAGTTAATCTTAGTGTTGTTGGTATTACGAAGGCCATGTTATGTACCTATCATTACTGCTGGACAAATATAAACGTCAGCGTTCGGTACAGCTAAATTAGCGTATACAACAACATTACCGTTAGTCACATTCGTTAGTTGTGCTGCGCTTAATGTAATGTCGACTTGATAAGCTTTAGTGTTTAAAGGTAGTGTGCCCAACCATGTTTCAGCACTTAACGCTAACTCTGTGCCTGTTGCTAAAATATCAGTATTTCTACTAGACACTACTTTACCTAGCGCTAATGACACATTGTCGTTATGTGATAACTCAATCCAAAAGTTAGCATCTGTTAGTGTGGCTACTGTGTCAGTATCTAGCAGTAGATTAACGCGATATGTTGTATCTGTTAGAGATAAGTTTTGTTCAGCCATTTCCAATAGTTTGTACTGTAATGCACCACTCAAGCCAGCGTTAGTGCTTGAATTCATTAATGCTGAATATTTGTTTGTAGCATCATATTTTGCGTGTAAGTATGCTAAAGTGTTTTCTGTTGTTTCTCCGTACCTACTTAACACATTAAACCTATAGTATTCATTAGCTGCACCACAGCCTATAGCTGTGTGTGTATTTCCATATGTTGCTCTACCACTGTATATTATAGGCACTCCCGAAGGAGTAAGGTTATTTATCAGCACACCTTGTGAGCCGGATTTGCCGTAGTCTGTGTATAAGGATTTTGAACCAAACGCCACCCCAGAAAAATCACAATTTTCTATTATGACTATATGGGCTCCTGTGGCAGCAAGCAATGCTTCGTAACTAACCACGTTAGCAACCACTACTGTACGCAAAAATTTGTAACTACCATCAAAATAAAACAGTACGCTACTGCCAATCACGTTTATGTAGCATCTGTCAAATACTGGTGTTCGCCCAAACCTTCCTTGACCTCCTGCCAATATTATATCACAGTGCACGTGCGTTAAATCACTATAGAAATCAGAACATTTAAGGATACAACCCTCTACATGTGCTCTACCTATAAATGTGTAGCTACTAGTGCCTGTTTGCTCAGTAAAGCCTTTTGTATAGACTTCTGTGCTTCTTGATACTGAATTTAATACACAGTCGTCAGGCATAGTTATCGAAGTCGCTACTAAATAATCCTGTAAGTGATCGCTAGCTCCGAGTAGCGTGTCGCCTGTAGTTGCGACTGCCGCAGCATCAGCTAAAGTAAGGTAGGCATTATTCCAATCAATATCATTAATCGCAGGAACGCCTATAGCCCCATTCCATATTCTTATAACAGCCATTACAGCACCGCCTGATAGTTATCTAAATTAGCTTTTGCACCTAATAAGCTACTAGCTTGTAATCTTAGGGCATCAACCCACGCTTGGTCTTTAGAGTGTATAGTCATTAGTTCAACATCAGATATTAGTTGTAAGTATGGTAGACCATTGTAGGTAATTGGGTCAGTAGCAGGTAATGTTAAAGCTTCATCTAATATAGCTTTTAATAACTCATTACGCGTATTCCATAACGAATCTACAAGAAAAGGATTAGAAGCTTTACGAATGGCATCTTTATATTGTTCTTGCTCTTGCTCTTTTTTAGATGCTAAAACTTGAGATTCTACCTCTGAGCCATTATTTGTTGGTTCATGGTTAAACATACCTACAATTTCAGTGTGAGTATTACCCAGTAAATCAGTTAGGGTTACTTCGTATCTACGTCTTACCTTGCCGTCAGGTAGTTGTGATTCTGTTTTGACTGTTATCATAATTGATCTCTCTTATATTTATTCGCATTTAATGGCGTCTCTAACAAATTCAGCTTTTTCAAAACCTAGACCAGTTAAAAACTCTTTAATATCTTTAATGTCTTGTTTGCCGAAGTTGTCCTCTAATTTACTAATCAACAACTCTATATTAGGGATACCATTTGTTACTGTTATTACTACTGAAGCGGTATAAGGTTCACCAAATGAATCAGTCTTTCTGCAAAATACTTGCTTTAGTTCAAAATTCCAGTTGCCTACTTGCTTATTACTATTCATCAATTAACCCCTGCATCCTTTCCCACCGATAAGCACGCAAGCAATGATCATCACCATCGCCACACAATTTAAGTATTGTATCTATGACTTTAGCTTGATACGCATAGCGAGGCTTTAAGCTCATGTATTGCCCAGTCCAGCCGCTAATAGTTCTACGGTAAGTGCCATGCGCTACTGTGCAAATCAATACATCAATAGCAAACCAAACTCTAAAGGAATATGCGCTTTTATTGATAAAAAACAATAGAGGTATAAACCATGTAGCTATAAGTAAACCTATAACTAGATAGGCAAATAAAGTACGTAGGACCTTGAATAGCATTGTCACTCCTTAAAAGTTGGATTTATGCGAAAAATTGTTGCCTAGCTAAACCGAAAGTTAAAAATATACTATCGAACTCAGCTTGATTATTTGCGATTAATCTCTCTCTACCTGTTTTTGTTTTTAGTTTTGGGTATAAAGGAAAAGGTGACTCTCCTAACGCTATTGATTTATCTATCATTGTTGATATTGCTGATAGTCCATTTTGATTACTTTCATTTAAGCTAATCATCTGACCTTGTATTTCGACGCCTAAAGCTTTTTGTTGTGATGTCGTTAATGGTGCCAGGATAAAACTACCAGACTCAATATCATAAACCTTACCGCGATACTTGAAGTTAGGGTCGAAATCAATTTCAATCCAATTTTCTAAGTCGGTAGGTACGGGGTGTACTTGGACGCTTCGTAACGTAGCTTTATCAACATAAGCTTTTTCAAAAACATCATCGTCCATTATCTTAGCTCCGTATTCATACCATAAATCCTATGTATTATTGAGTTCTCATCTATATCATACAATAATGTCCTCGACGCATCTGGTGACACCCTCCAAAAATTACCTGAAACTCCCGACCAAAGGATAAAGTCTCCAAAATCCGATAAAGAAATGTCTTGCTCTACTGCTGCAACAGGGTACATAACCGTCTCAATGTAATCATCATTATCATGCGATCCTGTTACAACAAGATAATCAAAATTAGTGTAAGCTTCTGAAAGAGATATATTGCCAGCAGTAAGGCCAGCGGCGTTGTAGTATAGCGAAGTAAAAATAGGTCGAACTCTAGTGCCTATTCCTAGGCTCAACCAATCTCTAATCGAGTTTCTATTAGAGCAAAACCTAATGCGAGCATCAGAAGTATTACTCCTAAATGCGATAGCACCAGACATTGTAGCTTGATCACCGTAATTAGAACGAAACAAGCGAGCATGTACATCACCTGATGAATTTCTAACCGCCACTTGGTTTGCTGTGTATGAGTCTTTTAGTGCGTGATAACCATCTACCATATCAGCGTTCAGGTTGGCTACTTTTGTTGTGTTACTTACGGTGAATGGCGCGTGACCTGCCCCGCTTGTGAATTGTGCTGCTATTTGTGTTGACTGAAAGCTACCTGCAACACCTGCACTAAAGTTGACAGCCCTAAAAACATAACTAGCCGTTGTTGCGCTAGCGAACGCGGCACTACCGCCACCCGTATTAATGGCGTTTAAGCATACTCCTGCGCCATAGTTTTGTAAGTGAATTGTAGCTTGTGTACTATTATTTCGACCTTGAAATGCGGGTCCGTTAAAAAAGCTATGACCAGACGACGCTACGGAGTTAGTATTGTTAATGGAATTATTAACGCCTAGTGTAAAAGTGGCGGTATTATCTCCGCTAGAGTAATGAGTCAGCCCACTTTGGTTTGTTATAGTTACATCTTGACCAGCGTTTGTAGCAGCAGTTCTAAACTCGCCTCCGGTTACAGTTCCCGTGGCTGTGATTGTCTGTGCAAACACACTCCCAACGTCAATTTTAGACGCGTCTAGCACTCCGGCTAAAATTGTACTGTCGCTTAAATTAAGAACATCGACACTTAAATACCAGTTGTAATCTCCGTGAATACCACTAGGCGTTTGGCTTAAATTATTATGCCTGACTCCTGTGTAAGTTCGCACTGGTGAGTTAGCGGTGTAAATAGCTCCTGCGGTTTTACTGTCTGAAAAAACAGTCCAAGAGTATTTTTGAGGTGCTGCGGCTCCTGTAGCGCCTTGAACACCCGTAGCACCCGTGTCACCAGTAGCACCTTTTATTAACGTCCAGGAATACTTAGTGTTATCAATAGAGTCTGCTAAGGTAAAATCAGTGTACTGCCCTATGTAGGTTTTATTTACACTATCACTAACGCTAAATCCAGTAGTACCAGTAGCATTAGTCGCATAAGCGATATGCAAATAGCTAGTTTGACCGTCAACTCCGTTGACACCAGCTATACCGTTAGCGCCATCAACACCATCACCGCCATCAGATCCTTTAACTAACTGCCACTTCCATAAATCACTATCACCAAGGGCGTCGGCAACCTCATAATCAACATAGGTTCCTATGTAAAGCTTACCTGTGGCGATCTGACTAAACCCTGTTCCTATGGCATCATCCGCATAAGCTACATGAAAGTAAGAACTGACACCTGTATCACCCTGGGAACCTTGAATACCTTGGAGGCCATCATCACCTTTTTCAGCAAAAATCTTAGGCGTAGACCATGCGCTACCCGTCCAAACTCCTGTATTTATATCATGGTTATACCTGCGCATAGCCACGTAAGTTGTTTTACCTTCCTCGTAAACTGGGTTGTCAGAATAACCTACAGGTACTATTTCGATAGCTCCATCATACGTTCCACCAGTCAAGGTAGGTATAGAACTCCCCGTAGTGACTGCTATAAAAACAAATGAAACATAATTACCGTTATTGCCGTCGTTATAATCTTGTCCTGCGCCTTTTAATGGTGACGTTCCATCAATACCATCCTTAACAATAACGGGTGAACCACCGCCATTGTCAATCGTGTAGGTTCCGTCGCCATTTTCTGTGACGGTTGGTGTTTTACCATCACTAATAACCACTGAGCCATTTAAGCCAGTAACCGTATAAGTCCCGTTACCATTATTGTTTACAGTAGCGCCTTGACCATCGACACCTTTAGGGATTTCTGACCAACTGTAATCACTGAAGCTTATTGAATCCGAGGTGTTGCTATCAGTATAAAGGCCAATAAACGTTTTACCTGTAGCTATTTGACTAAAGCCACCACCGTTTGCGTCGTCAGCGTATGCAATATGTAAGTAAGAGCTAACACCGTCAACAGCTACACCGTCTGCGCCTTTAAATAGCGCCCAATCGAATATATTTGGATCGGTAATATCAACCGTACTAACCGTTCGGTTCATAGCAAAACCAATGTAGCTTTTACCTACAGAGTTTAAACTTATACCTGAGCCATTAGCATCGTCTGCGTAAGCTTTCCACATATGAAACGCTGTGTTATCTATTACCTGGCCCATTAAAACATTCAGATCGGTGATTTTTTGCTGGTGCTGAGCGTTCATGTAGTTTGGCGTTGTTACTATATGCGTATTATTGTAACTATCGGTAATATTTTCTGTGGGGTTACTTGAGCTTAGCCAAACTCTTATTTCATCAAGTAATTGTTGTTTTTGATTAAATAGTAATGCGACTTCTCCTGCCACGTTTGATGCTACGGTTCCTGACGTACTTCGGATGATGGCGTAATTGATACCAGTAGCACTAGGACCTTCGAACTCACGATTTATATGTAGAGTCAAATCACTATCAACAACTAAAATTTCATACCATGTATGGTTATCAATAGTAAAAACATCACCAGCAGCCACGGTGATCAACGCACTATTCCAGTAAGTGCCGACACCAGTAATTAACTTACTGCCATTCACAACACTGACAGTACCAGTGCGATACCAAGAACCAAGCAAAGAACCGTTCGGCATTAATTATTCCTTAATTATTTCTTTTGACATAGACATGTCGGCTTGAGATTTTTCGCCAATTTGCGTTTTAAATGCGTTTTGGTGCATAAGGCTTTTATTCGGATTGGCCGCATACTCCGCATCTTTCATATAACAGCGATACATGATCCATTCGATAATCGCGTTTACATAAATATCATCAAGAGATACTAGAGCGTTCGCATCATTTTGAATTATCGTGATTACTGGTGGTGCTTTTGAATAAACAACGGTTAATTTAGTGGCGAGCACAACACCAGGGTAAAGATAAAATGCTTTAGGGTTTCGTTCATCGTAAATAAACAGTTCTGCTTCGATTGCAGTATTGCCGCCATACCAATTAGGGTAGTTATCATCTAGCACTGCGCGGTCGAACGGACCTCTTATTGCTCGGCCGTTTGCGTTTCGAGGTATATCAATTAATCGCAAAGCGTCATCAGGAAGTGATTGTTTAGTACCAGCGACACAAGAAAAATCGTCAACATCGCTAGTGAACGCATCAGGTCGTCGTAATACAATAGCGCGTTGACCATCGTTTAAGTAATCAAGTAATTCATCTTTAGGCCAACGAACAAAAGCTGTATCGTTTAGTAACCGATTGACGCGCAATAGTATTTCGTTTGATGTAATAAGTGGCATTAGAAAAAGTCTCTCTTAGATACAGGTTGAAACTGCCTTTCATCATTAGCAGCTACGCGAACACGAAACGCTTCACGATAACCTTTAATAAAATCTTGGCGGTAAAAATTACTCAATGCTATGTCCGTCCAAATTTGACCCGGCATAATTCTTAATAAAGCAGCAGCCCCAGCCGCTATTTCATCAGGCCAACGACTTAACAGGTTATCATCAACCTCTACACCATCCTGCATGGGTAATTTAGGCACAATTGAGTAAGTTACTTCCACTGAAGTAAAGCCATCTACTAGCACAATCTCATTGCTCGTATTAACCTTATAATCAACGCCTTTTTTAAGTTCTTTACCGTTTAAATCATCTATACCGTTAATCTCATGAACAAAATGATCATAACTAGGGAATAATTCAACGCTACCATCAAGCGCACGTTCAACAATTTCTGTTTGTTGAACATAACCCGACTCAAGGCAGAAATTGCGGTATGCTTTTTTTAGTTGATCAATCGCTTGCTGATCAAGCATTCCTGAACATTTTTCTCGCAATAAAGGTAATAACTCACTTAATTGTGCCATCTATTTATTCCTGTTCAGTCGCTTCAGGTGTTCCGTTTTTTTCACGTAAAGCATCACGAATAGCGAGGCGATATGGAGGTACGGGCTTTTTACGCGTGGTAATAACTAAATCTTCAGCTTCAACCAACGTATCTAACTGTTTAGAGCTGTACTTACCAATGTCAAGGGCTTCACCATCAACCAAAACGTCCATACTTTGTTCTATATCTGCCGAATCTCGCGCTTCTTTTTGCTTTTTAATCTCTGCCGCCAACGCTTTTGTTTTCGCTTCTTGTTTAGCAATAACATTTTCTGCATCTACTTCAAGCACCCATACACCAGGGTAATCAAGTAACTGCTCGGCAATATCACTTTCAACTTCAATAGGTTTGTGACGAGTAAAGATAAGACGTGATCCTGTAACGGTGTCTTTCTTTTTAGGTTTTTGGCCAATGTAAACAATACTAATTTTTGACATTTTATTTCTCCAATAAAAAGCCCAGGCGTTAACCCGGGCTTAAAAGTAAGTATCTAAGGCTTAGTAACCTTTAAAGCGATACTCAAGTTGAATAGTAACTTCACCTGTAGCAGCGGCGGTACCTGTATTAGTCAACACTAAATCACTAGGGCCATTGTCGCCGATGTACGTCGACTTAATTGGCTTAGAGCCAATATCTGCCGTAGTAGTAGTAACAGCTAACAATTGAGTTGCCGTTGATTCCGCATCAACCAGATCAACTTTAATGGCTGTATTAGCACCTAAATTAGCGGTGATATGACGAATACCTACGATTTGTGTGCCTATCGGTAATTTGTCGGCTAATACTTCTGTAACGTTAGCAGCTAAAGCAGCAAGCGAGACAGTAACGCTAAGTAACGATAAGTTACCCATTGCGCCTTTATAAAATGTTTCTTTCATGGGGTTTTCTCCAATTAAGTATGAACAGGGATAAGCCTAGGATTACCCCTATTCAAATACTTTTTAAAAATTAAGATTAAAGCGTTACGGCGGTATCAAGCACCATTGAACCGTAATCGTTTACGCGACCCGATTTAGAAGCAAATCGTACTTTCTTACAACCATTCATCCAAATGATTGCAGTTTCACGGCCATTACCTAAATCGGTTTTCTCAGTAACCATTGAGAAGTGAGCGCCAGAACTTGAACCACCGTAAGCGTTAGCCATAGCTTGACCACCAAGTAAGATAGCGCGATCAATATCCACACCTGCCGTTACCTGGGTAGTTGTTGCCGCATTGTTGTTTTGCGAAACAGTAACCGTATCACCCGCATAAAAACGAATAGGCTTACGGTATTGACGTACCAAGATGTTGCGCCACATAAGTACATCACCTTTAAATACAGGGTGACTGAAACCAGATCCACGTTTAATAGCTCTAGCTTGTAGCTCTATTAGTTTTTTCTCTGTCGCAGAGGCGTACAAATTTTTCCATTGGCGTGGAGTCACAAATAACAAGTAGAATGGTGATTCATTTGCCATTTGATCTGCTTCAAAAGAAATATGCTTTAATGGGTTGGCTTGTTCTTCTAAGATAAGCGCTAAATCATCTAGCTTATCTAGCGTCATAACATCAGCCGCATCAATTGTTTCTACGCTAGTCGCATCACCACCAAAAATATGACGGTCATACGTTGGAGCCATGATAGGGTTTACCAATGTTTCAGCAAAGACTTCATGATCATCAGTTGGGATAATCATACCATCGCCGGTGAAAGAACCACGCGCACCAGCGAGGTGATACATAGCAATTTCATCATTTAGATCATTGTAGTAATTACCAAGTAAAACTTTAGCAGTGCTTAATAAGTTATGCTTAGTGCGTTTTTGTGACATTTTACCGCCGCTATCAACACTTTTGCGACCTTGATCAATACTTAACTCAAAAGTGACTTTAGATAAATCTTCGCCACGTCCTTCAAGTTTTTTATCGCCCATTGTCGGCATACCGTTCAAATCATGGAATAAATCCATCTCTACGGTGTCACCGGCTTGGCTTGCTAAATCGTTGATCATAACGATTGGAGCGCCTTTTTCGGTCTGGTTTTTACCTTTGTTTTTATCTTTTGATGCAGATTGAGGGGTTTTGCCTGTCAACATGTTAACAAAAGAGTTCTGACGACGCGTGTGCAAGAATAAACCTACACCGAACGCTTTGGCAGCTTGTGCTTTAGTGATTGTACTCATAGTGTTTTCCTAAAGAAAATTCGACGCCCCTTCTAACAAACTTTCAATTTGCGCTTCTGTCATACTTTCCATTGATACGGCCATAGCGCCCGCATCTTGTTCGAGTAATCCAGCATTAGCGTTTAAATCGTTGGTTTGAAATCCGAGGTCTGTCGGGGTGTTTGGAATAGGAGCTTTTTGTTGTTGAGTTGGTTTCGCCGATGCCGCCGCTATTGGTTGTGCTACGGACACCGGCGCTTCATCACCAAACGCGCTCATTACGCGTTTTTCAACTTCTAAAAATCGCTCCGAAGGTGTTTTGTTGTCAAACGATGGATCGTTTGCGAGTTGATTATCGACTAGCTTTGCCATTTCCCAGCGGTCAGCGTCAGTTTCTTGCCAGTTTTTAAGGTTGGCAGATTGGTTGAACGCGTCTGTAGCCGGGTCATTACTAGCTTGCTCTTGTGTTTCCACTTGCGTTTGCTGTACTGGCGCTTGTTGCATTTTATTTGCTAACGCACTAACCAATTCACCAATTTGCGGATAATCTTCTTTGATTTGAGCCATAAGCTTAGGATCTTTTAGCATTTGCTCAGGAAGTAGTTCAGGATCTAATCCGGCATTACCTAATTGCTTAGAGTAAAGTTCGCTAACACGTTTGCTTTCATCAAAACCTGCTTGTAGTTCAGCGTTTAATCGTTGCTGCTCTTCAAGTTGCGCTTTAACTTCTGCTGTCTTACCTCGTTCACCTACTAAAAGGTCATAAGGTAATTGGTGTTTGCCGTCCTTAGAGTCCAATTGAGCGTTATCTTTAGAGACTTCAATAAAATATTTTCCGTCTTGCTCAATCATATTTGATGGGTTTGCATCTTCAGCCGGTAACGATTCCGGTGCTGCTTCAACGGCTTTCGCTGCTTCTTCAGTTACGTTATTTTTATCAGTCGCATCATCAAGTACTGCTTTATCGGCTTCTTCACCGAAAATCTCTTCACCTGTTAAATCCATCTTGGCTATTGCAGCCTCGACTTCTTCATCTGTTCCGTTTGCTAAAATTTCATCAAATTCAGTCACATTCTTCTCCATCGGCCATTTATCGTATGGCTACGAAATTTATTCAGTTTAAAATCAGGCGTATCGCTGCCAGTGCGAATAGTGCTTATTGCTAGGCACAAAAAAGCCCCCTTGGATTTCTCTAATGAGGCTTTGTTTTAACTAGCAAGGGGATTGCTCCCCTTTATTTATTTAACTAATGCTTAACAACTGACGTTTGGTGAACAATAGAGGTAAAGATATGATCTTTCGCTTGTTGCTCGATAGGTAAGTGATGAAAAGGCTTAATACTTGGGTGAAGTTTTTTTGTAGCATCGAACACTTTCCCAAACTTCCAACCATCAACCGTTTTTTTAATCATCCAGTTGTCATGAAAAGCACTTGGTGGTGAATCAGGGTAAAGAATACAAAAAGCAACACGACCAATTATATGTTGTTGCTCTTTTTCTGTTAACTTACTCCACACTTCCGACTCTTCACGAATAGCGATACAATAAGCATGTTCAGCCGCATAACACAATTTAGCTGTTT
>Ga0105358_10001163_pt1 | contig 13910 bp, 14 predicted proteins | sample GOMGulsemesocosm_5_FD_83509 | JGI IMG/M metagenome (GOLD analysis project Ga0105358, IMG submission 83509) | Methane-oxidizing microbial communities from mesocosms in the Gulf of Mexico - GOM15C Gulf of Mexico | ecosystem: Environmental > Aquatic > Marine > Cold seeps | place: Gulf of Mexico... | reverse complement strand
TAAAACTAATTATTAGCTTAGAGTTTCTGGCTACTGGCTACTGGCTACTGGCTACTGGCTACTGGCTACTGGCATTGGCCAATCTTCTATATTGAGTATTCCCCGCTCAATCATACCGCCAAGTCCCTGCATGCCACCGGTATGCAATAATACGATCCGTTCGCCACTGCTAAAAAAGCCTTCTTCGAGTAAATCAAGAAAAGCTAATATCATTTTTCCTGAATAAACAGGCTCAAAGCCAACCCCTGTCACTTTGCTAAATTCAATGATACGTGTGGCGTCATCTGGGCTAAATTTAGCGTAACCACCACGGTGAAATTTAGTTAATAATTGCCACTTACACTGTGTTTTTGCCGCTGTTGGTAATAAGTAGCTTATCTCACCTTCTAAGTATTCGGCATTTTTCAGTACGGCAATACCAAGTATCTTATGCGCTACACTATTTAATTGCTCTCCAGCAATCAGCCCAGCAAGTGTACCACCACTACCCACAGGGGTTATTAAGGTATCAAACTCAGTTTGTTGAATTAGTTCAGTGATTATTTCGCTAACACCTGCAATGGCGAGTTTATTACTGCCACCTTCAGGCACAATGTTATAATGAGGGAATTGTTGTTGTAACTCCGCTAGATAGTCACTGTGATGACGACGTCGGTAAGTTTTTCGATCAACAAAACAGAGTTTCATGCCCCAATATTTAGCCCAAGATAAGGTGAAATTATCAGCGTACTCTACTTCGCCACGAATAATGCCAACACAAGGTATATTTTGCTCAAAACAAGCAAATGCCAAGGCATGAATATGATTTGAATAGCTGCCTCCAAAACTAAGTATGCCCTTAATATGTTGTGCTTGTTTTACATATTGCAAATTGTATTTAAGTTTACGCCATTTATTACCTGAAATTATCGGATGAATAATATCGTCACGTTTTATTTCAACATTCACGTTATGTTTTTTAAATAGAGGGTGATATAGCGGTTGTAGTGTAGATAATAAGGCCATGTTGATTAGCTAATAAAGTCTGTAGTGAGTTAATAAAAGAAGCGAAGTGTAAATAAAAAAGTAAAAATCAACAATAAGACTTGCAGCAGCACTACAATAAAGGATATTGTTGGTGCTACTTGTTTTAAGTCATTAATTATTAATAATATAACACATATATACATGTCTTTATTCTCATCAATAAATAATTTTTTTTCAAAAAATGAATCAGATCAATTAGTTGGTATTTCCTTACAACAAGAGTCAATCTCTTTATGTTCACTGCCTTCTGTGCTCACAACAACTCCTCACAATAGTACTTCAGTTTCAGGCACCAGTACAACCAATAATACAGCCACCATATTTCAACATAAAAAAGTGAATGAGTTAGGGTTTTCTCAAGCAATTACTGCTCTACAAAATGAATTTCCTTTTACTGGTAAGTGCCATATCGTACTTAGCACTCAACAGTCGCAAATTGTACAAGTTGATAAACCTAATGTTCCCTCGGCTGAAATTAATGCAGCATTAAAATGGCAAGTCAAAGATTTAGTGAGTATATCGCCTGATAACATGGTGTTAGATTATTTTGATGGCCCATTGTTGGCAGGAGGTAAAGAAAAAATCAATGTGGTTTGTGCACCGATAGATGAGCTTAAACAAATTGTTTCAGCGACTAATAAAGAGGGTGCTGCAGTTGCGAGTATTACTACGGTAGAATTTGCATTTTCCAATTTGTTAGCTTTTCAAAATGATGCTTGTTTGTTGGTTTGTCAGCAACCAAACGAAGAAATTGTCTTGTTAATTGTAAAACAGGGTAAATTATATTTTCATCGTCGTTTACGTGGTTTCAGGCAAATAGCGAATAAAACGGAAGATGAGTTATCCTCGACAGTTGTTGATAACTTAGCATTAGAAGTTCAACGTTCATCTGACTTCTTTGAGCGTCAATTAAAACAAGCACCTATTAAAGAAATTAAAGTACTGCTACCTATGATCTACGAGGGCTTTTTAGCGCGGAAATTAGCTGAAAATTCTCAGGTTCCAATTACCTTGTTAGCGTTGCCTGAAGCATATCAGCAACACCGAAGCCATGCTGCAGCCATAGGTGCCACTATGTATAATGCTAAAATGTATGAGGCGAAAATGGCGGAGAAAGCACAGGTGACAATGCATGACAGCTAACCTTAATGCAAATAGTGCTGATAATAAATATAGTATAAATTTACTTCAACCTGAGCTTTTTCCTGAACAAATATTATTAACACTACCCAGAGTTGTTTTGCTGTTGATAGCCGCTTTTACGTTAATGTTAGTATGGGGAGTTGTCACTGAATTTCAGTACCAGTCATTACAAGAAAAACTCACTATTGTTCAAAAAGATAAAGTTAAGCAAGATAAATTACTCGCCAATTTAACAACGCAGCTAGCATCTCGAAAAACAGATAAGAAATTAGTAAATAAATTAGCGATTATTAAATTATTAATGAATCATAAACTAGCATTACATAACAAATTAACCAATTCGAATAAAACCTTTGTAGCGGGGTTTGCTAGTGTGATGACTGAATTAGCGCAACTGCACCATAAAGATATTCGTTTACAAACGATTAACATAAATAATGATAACATGACCTTTTCTGGATTAGCATTGACGCCTGACGCTGTTCCTGCATGGTTAGCAGGGTTTGAAAATTCTTTGTTGTTAACAGGTAAATCATTTATTCACTTTAAACTGACGGAAAACGAACAGCACATTACTGAATTTACGGTTAGCTCTAAGGTTGAAGTGGAGACACTATGATGAATCAATATTGGCAAGAAAGTTGTAAAAACTTTTTAAAATTGACTATCCGAGAGCAGTATTTACTATTACTAACCGGTTTAGTTGCCATGTTTTTCATCATATTTTACTTATTTATTGATGAAAAGATGGCTAGTAATACTAGTGTGAGTAAAAAAATAGTACAGCTTAGTTCAAGTAATCAGTCATTGAAATCATCAGTACTTGAGTTGCAAACCGCTTTGCAGAGCGATCCTGATGAGGATACTAGAAAAAAAATTATTCAGTATGAAACCAAGCTCGCTAAAATTGATACGAAATTATTAACGTTAACCAATGATTTAATGAGCCCAATTCAAATGAGATATGCATTATTAGATTTATTAAAGCTTGAAAAGGGGGTGTCATTATTGTCTTTTGAATTACTCGGAGCTAAACCTTTACTAACTAACTCTGCGTCAACTAACTCTGCGTCAACTAACTCTGCGTCTGACCCTACGCCAAACTCAGTCTCTAACTCAACAGTTAACTCGGTAGTTAATATTAGTACTAGCATAGCCACTATTCAACCTAATGAGAACACAGCTAGCTTAAATTTATATCGACACGGTATAAAAATTAAACTTTCTGGACGTTATTTTAATTTGCGTGATTATTTATCACAACTTGAAAAAATGCCCTGGAAATTTTTTTGGCAAGATTTTAACTTCAAAATAACTGAATATCCCAACAGTGAGCTAGAAATAGAAATGTATAGCTTAGGTACTAATAAGGAGTTTATTGGTGTTTAAATTGACTACTATTTTTATATTTATTTTAGGGTTAACTTGTTCGATTACTCAAGTATTGGCAGATACCGATCCAACACGCCCTTTTGGCAATAGTGTCAGATCCTCAGTAACTCCCAAGGGTAAAAAATTGGTTTTAGAGTCAATCATTCATGGTGTTGGTGTTCATACTGTAGTGATTAATGGCAAGGTATTAAAAACGTTTGACCACATAGGCGAATATCAATTAATCGCAGTTAATGATCTAAGTGTGATTTTGCGAAGTAAAACACAACGCCTTAAATTACATGTATTTAAAAATAATATAGTAAAAATTAAAGCTTACTAACGAGGTAATACTCGTAAATAATTCTTAAATAGAAGCATAATAAAAAGTTGAATTATGAAAAAGTTAAAACTAAAAATAGCGCTTTCTACTTTACTGATAACCCTTGGTGGTTGCCAAAGTATCCCGGAACAACCGGTAGATATGAAAGAAGGTTTAGCACAAGCAATTAGTGAAACAAAGGTGTTAAATAGCCCAAAGCCATTAACACAGGTACCAAACTCTGTTCAACAAGATCTAATGCAAGAACAGATGGCGCAAGCGAAGCGAGGCTTGTTGTCAGAGAAAAGACTCGAAATTTCAGCGATTTCAGTAGCAGCGAAAAGTTTTTTTACCGCTCTGGTAGATGGTTCACCTTTTAGTATTGCTATTCATCCAGACGTAAGCGGCAGTATTTCTTTGAGTTTAACCGATGTAACGTTAACTGAAGCTTTAACAGTAATTGAAGATATTTACGGTTTTGATATACGCCGCAGTGGTAATGTTATTCAAGTTTATCCAGCAGGTATACGCACTGAAACTATTGCACTAAATTATTTGTTTTTAAAAAGGTTTGGCACCTCTAGCACCACTATTAACTCTGGTGGTGTGTCAGAAAACGATCAAAATAACAGTAACAGTAACAGTAACAGTAACAGTAATAGCAATAGTAACAGTGGCAGTAGTAGTAACCAAAGCAATCAAAATAGCAACAGTGGTATTAATATTTATACCGAAAACACATCTGACTTTTGGACTGAACTAAAAGAAACATTGACTGCATTTGTGGGAAGTGAAAAAGGGCGTTCAGTGATTATTTCGCCGCAAGCAGGTTTAGTGACGGTACGTGGTTTACCTACAGAAATTACAGCCATTAAAAAATTTATAAGTGATACCGAAACGCATTTGCATCGCCAAGTTATCATTGAAGCTAAAATAATGGAAGTCACCTTAAATGATGAATATCAACAAGGCGTTCATTGGAATGAGGTACTCGGTAGTTTAGGTAGTACTGATTTTACCTTTAATACTAGCGGAAATATCATGGGTAATGCCATTTCGAGTAGCATTGGTGGTGCCACATCATTACGTTTTTCTGGTCCTGATTTTAGTGGTGTGATTGATTTGCTACAAACTCAAGGTAATGTTCAAGTATTATCAAGCCCAAGAATTACCGCTACAAATAACCAAAAAGCAGTCATTAAAGTAGGTGAAGATGAGTACTTTGTTACTGATGTTTCCAGTACTACCACTACAGGTACTTCAACCACAACTACTCCAGAAGTTGAATTAACCCCGTTCTTTTCTGGTATTGCTTTAGATGTTACGCCTCAAATAGACAAGGATGGTAGTGTTATTTTACATGTACATCCCTCAGTTACTTTAACTCAGGAACAAAATAAAGTTATTCAGCTTGGAGGCCAGGAGTTAAGTTTGCCACTTGCACAAAGTCGAGTGAGAGAGTCAGATACTATTATACGTGCTAAATCAGGTGAAATAGTTGTTATTGGTGGTTTGATTGAAACCTACCAAATTAAGCAGGAATCCAAAACACCTCTGCTTGGTGATATTCCGTTCCTTGGTGGTCTATTTAAAAGTGTCAGTGAGGTCACGCAAAAGCGTGAATTAATCATTTTACTTAAAGCCACTGTAACTGGCCAAGATACTTGGAAAACACAGTTACAAGATGCCCGTGCTTTATTGCAAAAATGGTTTCGTGAAGAAGAAGCTGTAAATTATCAATAATCTAGCTAGTAATTTATGTATTTGTACCACTTTGGCTTAACAGAGCTACCTTTTACTTTAACGCCAAACACTAACTTTTTTTTAGCGCTTGAGCCTCACAATGAGGCGCTTGCAGTACTAATGACGGCATTAAAAACAGGGGAAGGTTTCATCAAGGTTATTGGTGAAGTAGGTACAGGAAAAACACTATTGTGTCGCAAATTACTGAATGAAATTCCTGAGCATTTTGTCACCGCTTATATTCCCAATCCCTATTTAAATCCAGATGAATTGCGACGGGCAGTCGCTATTGAATTAGGCGTTAAACAAGCCCAGCGTATGTCTGCACAGTTATTAACACAGCGTATTCAACATCGATTATTAGAATTACATAGGAAAGGTCATTCAGTTGTCTTAATACTTGATGAAGCACAGGCTTTGCCTGAACAGAGTTTAGAAGCATTACGGCTTTTTACAAATTTAGAAACAGAAACACGTAAGTTACTGCAAGTGGTATTGTTTGCTCAACCAGAATTAGATCAACGCTTAGCACAAACTGAGTTTAGGCAGCTTCGCCAACGGATAACATTCTCCTATCAATTACGGGCAATGAAAGCAGAAGAAGTCCAGTTATATATACAACATAGACTGCAAGTTGCTGGCTATAAAGGTGCTGTTTTATTTTCAGCTAGTTTGTGCAAAAAAATCACTAAGGCAAGCCAAGGAATACCGCGTTTAGTCAACATTTTATGTCATAAAATGATGATGTTAAGTTATGGGCAAGGTAATTATCAAATGACTAAAAAACAGTTAACAGCAGCTATAAAAGACACTGAAAGCATTAGTCAAAGTGCATTTTATTTTGGCCATTTTGACGCAAAAAGTCTGATTTTATTTAGCGCTTTTTGCGCGTTACTCTTAGGGTTAGGGTATGTTAGCTACTCTCACTATCTATCAGGAGTATCATGGTGAGTGTTATTAATCAGATGCTTAAAGATCTAGAACAGCGTACACCTGAGCAAGGACAGGCTAATATGCTTGCTGCTATAAGCCATAAACCATCAACGATAAAAATTGTATTAATCAGTTTGGCGGTGTTAATTAGCTTAAATTTACTCGGGCTTTATATCTGGAATTTAGAGGAAAAAATACAAGCACAAGTTAAGCAAGAAGTATCGAGTGGTGAATTAATAGTTAAAGGTACTGAAAACGAAAACGAAAAAGAACAAGAACAAGAACAAGAACAAAGAGAAGTGTTGAGTGACGAGTTAATAGTTAAGAAACAAACACTAGTAAAGCAACAAGTGCCAAGAGGCGAGTTAACAGTTAACGAAAAATTAAAAAGCCCTGTGGAGACTAGCGAATTAAAAACGCCAGCTAAACTAAAGTTTAAAACAGCAAAAATTAAAACAGCAAAAGTAAGCCACAATCAAATGTTTGTGTCTCGTCGCCAATTAACGTCGGCAGAATTAGTAATAAAAAAATTAGTTAGAGCAGAAAAAGCGATAAAAATTAATGATATAACAAAAGCAGAAAAGTTATTTGAAGATGTATTGATAATTGATCCAAACCATAAGCAAGCGCGTAAAAACCTTGCTGCTTTATGGTTTGGTCGAAAGTCGTATCAACAAGCGATAAACTTACTGTCCCAAGGTATTGCGTTAGACCGAAACGATGCACAATTGCGACTATTAAAAGCGCGCATTCATCATCAACTAGGGCAACTTCAAGCCGCATACCGTACCTTGAAACCCTTATCACTGCTAAAAAAACAAGAATATCAGGTAATGTTAGCTAATATTGCCCAACAAATTGAGCAATATCAAAGTGCAGCTAACGCTTATAAAATTTTAATTGACATGCAAACCTACAGTGGTCGCTGGCACTTAGGCTTAGCGATTGTATATGACAAAAATAGTCAATTTTCATTGGCGACAACCGAATATGCACTTGCTTTAACAAAAACAGATTTATCAGTTACTTCAGTAGAATTTGCTCAGCAACGATTGCTAGCCCTAGGAGAATAAAGCACATGGCAGCTCCCAAATTAAAAATGCGCTTGGGTGACCTATTGGTACACGAGCATATTATTACCAACGAACAATTAATGCAGGCATTAAATAGCCAAAAAGCTACCGGTCGAAAACTAGGTGATACGCTGATTGAGTTAAGCTATTTGACTGAACGACAGTTGTTGGAATTCTTAGCACAACAATTAGATTTACCCTTTTTAGATATTAGTCAACGCCGCATTGCTGCTGAAATAGCTAGTTTGTTACCAGAAGTACACGCTAGGCGTCTAAGAGCGCTGATAATAGAAGACCGAGGTGACTCTGTTTTAATAGGTATGAGTGATCCCGCTGACTTAAATGCTATTGATCAGCTAGAGCATATGCTTGCGCCAAAAAGTTTAGCACTCGCCGTCGTGATGGACTCTCAAATGTTCGATGCGTTCGACGGTCTTTACCGTCGAACCGCAGACATTGAGTCTTTTGCTAGTCAACTAGAAGAAGAATATGAGCAGTCATCTAGCTTTGATTTGTCTACCTCATTTATTGATGAGTCTGGTGATGCCACTGTTGGTAAGTTATTGCAATCGGTATTTGAAGATGCAGTGCAAATGCGTGCTTCTGATATTCATATTGAACCCGATGAAAATCAACTACGCATTCGTCAACGTATTGATGGTGTTTTACAAGAAAACATTCTTAAAGAAAATAAAATAGCTTCAGCAATGGTACTGCGTTTAAAACTGATGGCAGGCTTAGATATTTCTGAAAAACGACTCCCACAGGATGGTCGTTTTCATTTAAAAATTGCTGGACATGATATTGATGTACGTATGTCGACTATGCCAGTTCAGTATGGCGAGTCAGTGGTTATGCGATTACTGGATCAATCAGCGGGTCTATTATCACTAGATCAAATTGGTATGCCAGGTGATTTAGTTAAGCGTGTTCGTCATCAAATTACTCGCCCTCATGGAATGGTGCTGGTAACTGGGCCCACGGGTAGCGGTAAAACCACTACGCTATATGCCGCTTTAAGTGAACTAAATGAAGCCAGTAAAAAAATAATTACCGTTGAAGACCCAGTAGAGTATCGCTTGCCGCGCATAAATCAGGTGCAAGTAAACCCTAAAATAGGGTTAACCTTTTCTACTGTTTTACGTACCGCATTACGTCAAGATCCCGACATTATGATGGTAGGTGAAATGCGCGATCAAGAAACGGTTGAAATAGGCCTACGAGGCGCACTAACTGGACATTTAGTGTTATCAACCTTACATACCAATGATGCTATTACCAGTGTTTTACGTTTGATTGATATGGGCGCGGCAGGATTTTTAGTCGGTAGCTCATTACGGGCAATAGTTGCTCAGCGTTTAGTGCGTAGAGTTTGTGAACACTGTGTGGAAAAGCATAACCCCGACACTCAAGAGTTATTGTGGTTAACCAATCTAGCAGGAGAACAAGTAAAAACCACAAAATTTGTTCAGGGTAAAGGCTGCCAAAGTTGCCAATATACCGGTTATAAGGGTCGAATTGGTGTTTTCGAATTATTAGAAATGAACGAGCCCATGATGGCGGCTCTTAAGCGTGATGATCCGCAAGAATTTACCGATTTATCAAAAGCTAATCCAAGCTTTAAGCCGCTTGCGTTAGCTGCTTTTGATTATGCAACGCAAGGCGTAACAACAGTAGAAGAAGTGCTACGTTTAGTTGAAACGGTAGATGTGAGCTAGGTCACAATAAAGAGTAATTTATGGCATCATTTAAATATACTGGTCGTAATATTAGCGGCAACCAAGTAAAAGGCACTATGGAAGGAGCAAATGCCTCGGCTGTAGCTGAGCAGCTATTAAATAAAAGTATTACCCCTATTTCAATTTTCCAAAGCACAAAAAAGCAAAGTGAAGGCTTTGCAAGCAAAGATGTTAGTGAAATTTTTGGCTTTAGCCGGGTATCGTTAGATGAATTAATTATATTTTCTCGTCAAATGTACGCCTTAATGCGTTCAGGTGTTCCTATTTTACGTGCAATAAATGGCATGGAAGAGGCATGTAACTCTGCCCCTCTTAAAAAAGCATTGATGGATATTGCGGGTCAATTACAGGGCGGGTATACCCTTTCATCAGCCTTAAATCAACACCCAGATATTTTTGATTCTTTATTTGTATCATTAATTCATGTAGGTGAAAATACTGGTCAACTTGAAGAGTCATTTTTAAAACTGACTACGTATTTAGAACGTGAACAAGCAACGAAAAAGCGTATTAAAACGGCGTTGCGTTATCCTTCTATGGTGTTGATTGCACTTGGTGCAGCACTGGTTATTTTGAACATATTTGTTATACCTACTTTTGCTAATATGTTTGCCAAACTAGGTGCAGACCTACCCATAGCAACTAAATTTTTAATAAATAGCTCTAACCTATTTTTAGATTATTGGCCTTACATGTTAGTTGCTTGTGTTGTTGCTTATTTTGCTTTACGCAAATCTCTTAAAACGGAAAAAGGTCGTTACCAGTGGGATAAGCGAAAAATAAAACTACCTATTATAGGTAGTATTATTGAACGCTCTATTTTGGCTAGGTTTTCCCATAGTTTTGGTATCATCTTAAAGTCGGGTATTCCAATGACTACAGGCTTAAGTCTTGTGGCTGACGCTGTTGATAATAGTTACATGAAAGAAAAAATTATTGCCATGCGTCAAGCTATTGAAGGTGGAGAAAGCTTGTTACGTGCAGCAATTGCCAGTAACTTATTTACATCTTTGGTTCTACAAATGATTGCCGTTGGTGAAGAAACCGGTAGGGTTGACCAGTTACTAAAAGAAGTGGGTGATTATTATGAACGAGAAGTTGATTACGATTTAAGTACATTAACGGCTCGAATAGAGCCGATACTTTTGGTGGGTGTAGCGGCAATGGTTTTAGTGCTAGCATTAGGTATTTTCACGCCTATGTGGGATATGGCGTCAGCGATGCAGGTAAAGTAGTTTTAAAATGACAACTAATAGTGAAAAAAAAGAAAAATCTCTTGCCGAATTTATTGTTATTATTGCGCTAGTTGGGGTGATGATGGCAGTTTTTATTAACTACTTTATTAAAAGTGAAACCCAATTTACTCAAGCCGGCTTTACCACGCTAGCGCAAAGTTTCCATACTAAAGTGAGTGCCGTTCATGCGCAATGGCTAATGGACAAACAACCAAATACAGTGCAGCTGGTGTCTTTTAATAAAAAAGAAAAGCAAGCGATATCGGTTAATAAATCAGGTTGGGTTGATGTTAAAAAAAAACAATTAGCGTGTGAGGCTATTTGGCAATTAATAATGGAAACGCCAATGAGCTTGATGAATTTTTCAATCAGTGCAATAGAGATTCATGATAATAAAAATGAACGAGGTAACCAGAGCAAAATACAGTGTCGGTATATTTTGTTAGATGGGAGTTATTTTCATTACAATCGTGCTAACGGCAAAGTAAGCAAAGTGATAAAATCAACTGAGTTAAATTAAAAGTTTTTAGAAAAAAAAGGAGAGTAAATTATAATTAAATTAGTACTAAAATGTAATTAATCTCGTTAAATAAGTGACTTAATAAATAAATCACTGTTACAATAAAATTGAAATAAAATGTAGTAAAACATGAGGCTGGTATGAACAATCGAATCCAAATGAACAAATCAAAATTAAAGCAAAGCGCAGGTTTTACTTTAATTGAGTTAGTTATCGTTGTGGTTATATTAGGCTTTTTAGCTGCTACGGCTATTCCTAAGTTTTTAGATTTAACTGAACAAGCTAAACAAGCAAACATTGAAGGGATGGCGGGTGGTTTTGCAACCGGTGTTTCATTAGTTAGAGCACAATGGGAAGCTGAAGCTCGTCCAACGGCAAGTAGTGTAAATCGGATTATATATGATGGCACCGAATTATTTTTAACCACCCCTAGTAACTCTAGTAGCACTATACGACCGGGTTATCCCACCGGTTACGATGCAAGTAATGCTACGGGTGCTGCTATGAACACCACTGATTGTATCAATGTGTGGAATGGTATATACGCACAACCACCAACCATTAGCGCCACCATTGCAGACTTAAATGACGATACAAAAAATATTGATTACTTTGTTATTGTTAATAGTAACCTTTGTGGTTATTTTTTGAGAGAAACATTAGCACAAGATGCTAGTGGCGAGTTTATCGCGCCAGCAGATGACACGGTAGGCAATAACTTTTTTTACAACAATGCTAATAGCTCTGTCGTGGTAAATATTAATAAAAATTAATGTCTAGGTCATTGTTTAGTGCTTAGCTTAGAAAAACAAATTATACCTATTGATGGGGTGTTTTGTTACCCCTTGTCGGACTAAAATTCAACATTACAAATGTGTTTTGGTTTTATTTATGTTTTGTTTGTAAAGTACCTTTAATTAGATAAATAAAGGGTACAAATGTGCCTAGTTATAGTACAAAGCAAAGATCTATTACAATTTAGGCCTTAATCTCTCGGGTAATTGAAAATATTGCTTTTGCTGTGTCATCGGACAAATAAAATTCAAGCTAACCGCGCACAATTGTAAATTTAGTGGTTCGTTTTCATCCGCTATGCCGTGTAATCTATCACCCACTACAGGTAAACCAATACTGGCAGCGTGAACACGAATTTGGTGTTTTCTACCGCTATCTATTTTTACTTCAATACGTGATTGATGTTTAACTTTATCATAGGCTAAACAACGAAAAGTGCTACGGGCACTTTTGCCTTCGACATCGCGTGTTATCACTTGAGGTTGTTCATTTTTACTGTGATTACCATGGACAATTATTTGGTAATACTTCTCAAGTGAGTTGCCATTAGTGGTGCGATTTTCAAACATTGAAGACAAAGCTTGCGCAGCTTTTTTACTGTGAGCAATGAGTATCAATCCTGTTGCTGCTTTATCTAAACGATGGACAATAAAAACTGCACGTTCAGACAAGAAAAACTGTTGTACAAAACGGGCAATAGTGCAATGGTCACTCCATTTAGATCCTTGAGAAAGCATACCAAAGGGTTTATACCACACACTATAATTAACCTCGTCGCTGATCAATTTAGCCTCAGCAACCTCGCTAGCAAGTACGCTTTCATTATAATAAAAGTGCAACTCATCTCCCTTTTGTAGCGTTCTTTTAACGCGGCGTAGTCTTTGGGTATGTTTACCGCGGGTTAACCATAATGCACCTTTACTAATCGCTTGTTTAAGTTGCGCCTTACTTAAGGCATTGTCTGTGTTTGCAAGGCTTTCAAATAGAACAGTTAATGCGGTGAGTGTATTAACATTAATATTATTATCAAGTCTATTATTTACTCTATTAGTAGTGATGGTATCAATAGTGGTATCAAGTTTTATATGATGCTCAAAAAAAAGGGTCATAAATGGCAGAAAAAAATAAAATTAATATTGTTGAGCTTAACACTTTTACCCGTTAAGCGTTATCAGGTAACATGAACATTAAGTAAATCACTTTAGATAAATAACTTTAGGTATAGGTTGTCACAAAAAGAAAGAGATAAAAAACATGATTGAACTTAAGCAGTTTGCTGAATTGCAGAATAAAAGTAAAAACTCCTATGCCAGTCAAAGACAGTTAATAAAGAAAGTGATGGCAGGGAAAACTGTGCTGTGTACCAGCTGTCAGCAACCTATTGCTTTAATAATGCCTAAGCATAGTGGCTCTGCAGGCAGCGAAAATTCAGGCATTAGTTGTAAAAAAGGGTGTACTGATATTCAGCTAGATTTTGTTTGATGTGTTTTATTAAATATTTACTAGCTATTTTCTAATGACTTGTTTGCTTTTAACAAGATGAAATATAGCAAGTTAGTCAAAAAAATATGTTGTGGTGTCCAAAGGACTATATATCCTTATAAAATAGATCGTGCCTATGCACTAGCTCAGTAAAACTCGTTATACCTATTGTAGGGGTAATTTATTGCCCCTTGTCGGACTAAGTCCCATTTTTTAAGAAATTATTTAACAGTGGATCCTGAGTCACCTACATAGCCATAAAAAATACTGTACACTTGACCTCAATAAATAATTACTGATAAAAATCACGGGCGCCCTTATGAAAAAATTGATTGTACTATTAACTATTTCAACATTGAGTACTTCTGTATTAGCACAAGAAACAAGCTGGTTTGATAACCTGAAAAATTTAGTTGGTTTAGGTGAAACTAAAGAAACAAGTGTTGACGTTAAAACGCAAAGTGTTGAAGCTGATGTATCAGTAATGCCAAGTACAGAAGGCTTAGTTAGTATGCTAACTAGCGCCTT